>Ga0134126_10000511_pt1 | contig 49517 bp, 42 predicted proteins | sample KB31752_FD_96881 | JGI IMG/M metagenome (GOLD analysis project Ga0134126, IMG submission 96881) | Terrestrial soil microbial communities with excess Nitrogen fertilizer from Kellogg Biological Station, Michigan, USA - KB3-175-2 | ecosystem: Environmental > Terrestrial > Soil > Unclassified ...
CGTTCAGTGAGCGCCACGGCCACATCGTCCTGGGTGGAGAGCGGGTTGGCCGCGCACAACCCCACCTGTGCACCACCGGCGAGCAGGGCGCGCACGAGGTTGGCGGTCTCGGCGGTGACGTGCCGGCAAGCCGCAACGCTCACGCCCTCGAGCGGACGCTCGCGGGCGAAGCGCTCGCGCACCTGCGCCAAAACGGGCATCTGGGAGTCGGCCCACTCGATGCGCGCCTGGCCTCCCTCGACGAAGCTTGAGCCTGCGGGATCAGATGTGGAAGATTCTTTGGACATGGCCTCCGACGGGCCTCAGGGGCGGCGCTGGCCAGGATCGAATCCCACCCGCCCGCGTGGCGTACTCGGTAGGCGAGCGACCGAGGTCGCCGCCAGCGACGCCCCTGTGGTTCGTCGGGCTAGTAGCGGTAGTGGTCGGGCTTGTAAGGCCCCTCAACAGGCACGCCTATGTATGCCGCCTGCTCGGCGCTGAGCTGGGTGAGCTTCACGCCGAGGGCGTCGAGGTGCAGGCGCGCGACCTTCTCGTCGAGGTGCTTGGGCAGCACGTACACGCGCCTCTCGTACTCGTCGTTCTTGGAGAACAGCTCGATCTGGGCGATCGTCTGGTTGGTGAACGAGTTGCTCATCACGAAGCTCGGATGACCGGTGGCGTTGCCGAGGTTCAGGAGGCGTCCCTCGGAGAGCATGATGATCGCGTGGCCGTCTGGGAACACCCACTCGTCGACCTGGGGCTTGATGTTGATGCGCTCGATCCCAGGGGTCTTGCTGAGCCCGGCGATGTCGATCTCGTTGTCGAAGTGGCCGATGTTGCCGACGATCGCCTGGTGCTTCATGCGGGCCATGTGATCGGCCGTGATGATGTCCTTGTTGCCTGTTGTCGTGATGAAGATGTCGCCGGTCTCGACGACGCCCTCGAGCGTGTTGACCTCATAGCCCTGCATCGCCGCTTGTAGAGCGCAGATTGGGTCGATCTCGGTGATCACCACGCGCGCGCCCTGCCCGCGCAGCGATTCCGCGCAGCCCTTGCCGACGTCGCCGAAGCCGCATACGACGGCCACCTTGCCGCCGATCATCACATCGGTCGCGCGGTTGATGCCGTCGATCAAGGAGTGGCGGCAACCGTAGAGGTTGTCGAACTTCGACTTGGTCACCGAGTCGTTGACATTGATCGCGGGGAACAGGAGCTCGCCGCTCTCCATCATCTGGTAGAGCCGGTGCACGCCGGTCGTGGTCTCCTCGGTGACGCCCTTGATGGCTTGGCCGATCCTCGTCCAGCGCTGCGGGTCTTCGCCGAGCGAGCGCGTCAGCAGCGAGAGCACTACCTGAAACTCCTCGGAATAGGAAGCCCCATCCACCCCAGCCGGATCGGGCACTGCACCGGCGGCCTCGTACTCGGTTCCCTTGTGCACGAACAAGGTGGCGTCGCCGCCGTCGTCGAGGATCATGTTCGGGCCGTCGACGCCAGGCGTTCCATCCTCGCCCGGCCAGCGCAAGGCGCGATCGGTGCACCACCAGTACTCCTCGAGCGTCTCGCCCTTCCAGGCGAACACCGGCACTCCGCTGGGGCTCTCTGGAGTACCGTCGGGTCCCACCGCCACCGCCGCGGCCGCGTGGTCCTGGGTGGAGAAGATGTTGCAGCTGCACCAGCGCACCTCAGCCCCAAGCGAGGTGAGCGTCTCGATCAGGACAGCCGTCTGAATCGTCATGTGCAAGGACCCGGTGATACGCGCCCCGGCGAGCGGCTGTGCGGCGGCATACTCGCGTCGGATCGCCATCAGGCCGGGCATCTCATGCTCGGCAAGCGTGATCTCCTTGCGTCCGAACTCGGCAAGCGAGAGGTCGGCGACCTTGAAGTCGGTGTCGGTGAGCGTGGCGGTTGGGGTCATGCGATCTCCATGGTCGTATGTGGCTTGGTGGGGGGTCGTCTTGTGGGTGGCTCGGCAGGCAGCTCTCCCCCGGCGAAAGCGGGCTTCGCGGCAGCAAGCAGGCGCTGGTGCTTCTCCTGCTCGAAGCGCAGCCAGTCGGCGGCGCTGACGTGCGCTGGGCGGGCCGGCTCGGCGGCCAGCCACTGCTCGATCGCCGCGCGCATCTTTGGATCCCGCTCGAGCCTCAGCGCGAAGCCCACCTCGCCGAGGTCAAGCCCCTCCTCGTCCAGCAGTTCGCGCAAGGTGCTCAGGCGCTGCAGCTCGGCGGGTCCGTAGAGCCGATATCCGGAGCCCGAGCGGCTTGGCTCGACAAGCCCGATGCTCTCTATGTAGCGCAGCATGCGCGCCGACCAGCCGGTCGTCTCGGCCGCCTCGTTGATTGTCAGCGCAGCAACGGTCGCAGTCTCCATTGCCCAGACCTTATCACGACTATGTCAAGGTTGAGACGGCTGTGGGCCGAGCGGGGCAAGAGATTGATGGCCCACCCACCCGCGAAGTGTGCTTTGCACATGAGCGACCGAGGACGCAGCACCGCGCCGCGCCCACAGCCGTCTCAACTGACGAGGTCGGCCTTGAGCTGCTCGATCAGCTTCACCGGGCCGGGATCTACACCGCGCAAGACGGCTAGGTAGATCGACACCAGGTCGCCGAGCAGAACCAGCGAGATGACCCGCTCGATCGTCGTCTGACCACGCGTCTCCAGACGAAAGCTCGCGCTGGCGCTACCCGCGATCAGCTTCTCGGTCAAATCCATGCGCTCCTTCACCCGCGGATGCGCATCGGAGTCGTCGAGGAACACCGCCGAGAAGCGGGCGGGTGGGTCCAATGAACGAGCCCCCTCCCACCCCTCGAGCTCGTTGTGGTCGAGCTCGGGCAGCTCGTGGGCAAAAGCCGGCTGCTTTGCGTTCTCGTTGATCTGGGTCTTCCAGCGGTAGGCGATCGGCACCGTGAGGCCGGCGCCCGCGATCACCGGCGCGGTGCCGAGCAGAGCGCGGGCTGTCTGCTTGGCAAGTGAATCCTCAGGGGCATCAGGACCCCACTCGGCGACGAGCTGCTCGGTGTGAGAGGCTGCCACGTCGATCTCCGAGGTCAGGCGTGGGCCAGCTCCGCACAAGGCTGCCACCTCCAAGGCGGCCACCGTCATATAGGCAACCGCCGCACGCGGTTGGAAACCACCCGGGAGCGGGATCACCGGCACGCCGTCCGCGCGAGCCATCTCCCCCAACCTCCCGCCCGTGGTCACGACCACACGCTGGGCACCAAGCGCCCCAGCCGACTCGTAGCAGGCAAGCGTCTCCTCGGTGTTGCCCGAGTAGCTTGCGCACAGCACAGTTGTCTCTGGGGTGGTCCACGGCGGCAACCCATAGGCACGCGTCACGAAGATCGGGCGCGAGGCGTGATCGCCGAGCGCCGCGCGAGCGAGCGCGCCACCGATCGCCGAGCCACCCATTCCGGCCACGACGAGCCCGGCGGGAGTGTCCCACTCGGCCATGATCGCCGACTCCACACGCCACAGACCGTCGCGCAGGTGCTCGGGTAGGGCGAGCACGTCCTCCAGTTGCCCGGAGGTGTCGATGCGGGCGATCGCCTCGCGCGTGAGCGCATCGGTGGTGGGGGTGGCAGCGCCGCCGCCTTGGCTCATAGCTCGTCTCCTGTCGAGGATTGACCTTCGGGGGCCGCCGGACCCGTGAAGGCTTGCGCCAGGATACTCGCCACGGTGGACTCGATCGGGATAGATCCCTGGGACACTAGAACCTGATCGCCCCATCGGGCAGGGTGACGCCCGGGAAGATGCGCGCACCGCCGGCGATCGCGTTGTCCGCGCCGATCGTGACGCCCTCGCCCAGCACGGCTCCTTCCTGGATGTGGGTGCCCGCACCGACCCGGCACCCTGCCGCCACGATGCAATCGCGCAAGGTGCAGTTCTCGCCGATGTGGGTGCCGTTGAGGATCACGGCACGTTCGATCGAGCTGCCCGCGCCGATGTGCACGTCATGGCCGAGCACCACGAGGCTGCCGACGTGCGCCCCCTCCGCGACAACCGCGCCGGCCTCGATAACGGCCGGCGGGATCGCTCGTCCGCGTACCTCAGCGGCGGGAGAGACCGCCATGTAGCTATCGCCGAGACGCTCCCCCACGGCGGTGCGAACGTTGCCCTCGAGGATGTCGAAGGTGCCTTGCAGGTAGCGCGCGGGCGTGCCGATGTCCAGCCAATAGCTCTCCGAGGAAAATCCGTACAGGCCCTCGCCGATGAGCCGCGGCCACACTTCGCGCTCGATCGAGACGTTGCGCCCGGCAGGCACGAGCTCCAAGACCTCACGCTCGAGCACGTAGGCACCGGCGCTGATCAGGTTGGTGTATGACCGAAAGAGAGGGGCCCGGCTCGCCGGCCTGGAGCCGGCTGCGCCACCCTCAGAGCGGTCAGAGCTCGGCTTCTCCACGAAGTCGCGGACCGCATAATCCTCCTCTAGATGCACCAAGCCATAGGCGCTCGGATCCTCCACGGGGACGAGCGCGAGCGTGGCCTTGGCACCTGTGCGCTCATGCTGGGCGATTTGCTCGGTGAGGCCGATATCGGTTAGCACGTCCCCGTTGAGCATCAGGAAGCGCTCGTCGAGCATCGACTCGGCGTACTTCAGCGCGCCTGCCGTGCCGCGCGGATCGGGCTCCTCGACGAAGCGCAATCTAACGCCGTAGGCCGAGCCGTCGCCGAGCACGTTGCGCACGCTGGTGGCGAGAAAGCCGCATGACATGATCACGTCGTCGATGCCGTGAGAGCACAGCCACTCGAGCATGTAGGAGATGAAGGGCCGGTCTACGAGGGGGACGACCGGCTTGGGCACCGTCGAGGTGAGCGGGCGCAGGCGGGTGCCCTCGCCGCCTACCAAGATCACTGCCTGCATCAGTGGTCCCTCCGGTGAACACGCTGGAGTCTGGTCGAGCGAAAACCAAGCCTGCCGCGGACGCAGGGAGGGGACAGTGGTGGTGCCACGGACCCGACCGAGGACAAAGGCAGGCGCCGGTTTGCAGCCGATCCAGGCACCAATGGGTTTGCAGGAGGGACCACTACCCTCTGCCTATTCCCTCATAGACGAGCCCCGCCCCACGCACCGCAACGGGGTCCAGCGCGTTGCGCCCGTCGATCACAAGGTCGCCGCTCATCGACTGGGCGACCTCGCGCCAGTCGAGCGCCAAGAACTCGGCCACTCGGTGACGAGTACGATGGCATCGGCATCCGTGAGTGCATCCATAGCGGATTCGGCGAAGCGCAGCCCGCTGATCAATGTGCGTGCCTCATCCTCGGCGACAGGATCGTAGGCGCTCACGAGCGCGCCGTCGGCGTTCAGGCGGGCGGAGAGCACGAGTGAGGATGCCTCGCGCATATCATCGGTGTTCGGCTTGAAGGCCAGCCCGAGCAAAGCGATGCGCTTGCCGACGAGACCCCCGAGATGCTTCTGGAGCTTGGCGATCACACGGCGCTTCTGCAGCTCATTGACCTCGATCACGGCCGTGAGCAGTTGGAAGTGGTAGCCCGAGTTGCCGGCAAGCTGCTTGAGCGCATCGACGTCCTTGGGGAAGCAACTGCCCCCGAAGCCGATCCCGGCCTGCAGGAACTTCGGCCCGATGCGCCCGTCGAGGCCCATGCCGCGGGCAACCTCGACAACGTCGGCATGCGTCTCCTCGCAAACGTTGGCGATCTCGTTGATAAAGGAGATCTTTGTTGCCAGGAAGGCGTTGGAGGCGAGCTTGACCATCTCGGCGCTGGCGATGTCGGTGCGCACGAGCGGCGCCTGCAGAGGCGAGTAGAGCTCGACGACCGCGTCCCCGGCCCAGTCTCCGCCGTCGCCGACCACAACCCGGTCTGGATTCATGAAATCCTGGACCGCTGAGCCCTCCTTCAGGAACTCCGGACAGGACACGTAGCCCAGTCCGTCCTTGCCCCGCTCAGCGAGGACGCGCTGGATCGCCGCGCCGGTGCCGCAGGGCACCGTGGACTTCATCACCAGGGCATGGGCATCCGAGGCAGGGATCGCGTCGACCACCGCATGCACAGCAGAGAGGTCGGCATCGCCCGAATAGGTAGGGGGCGTGCCCACCGCCACGAACAGGAGCCGGGTGTGCTCGAGCGCTTGGGCGAGATCCGTCGAGAAGTGCAGGCGCCCCGAATGCTTGGCCAAGAGCTCCTCGAGGCCGGGCTCGTAGATCGGCACCTCGCCGCGGCGCAGGCGCTCGACCTTGGCGGCATCGATGTCCACGCACCACACTTCGCTGCCCAGCTCGGCAAAACCGGCAGCCGTGACGAGCCCGACATAGCCGGTGCCGATCACCCCGATCGGTTGGCGCTCAGCGGTCATGAGGCGAGAGAGCCTAGCGATCTACCGTCCAGCCTGGTCTTGCGCCGTAGAAGCAGGCGCGCGGGCTGTGTCCCCACTGTGTCGCCGCGCGGCGCCACCCTAGGGGCTACTCGCCGACCGCGAGGAACGCCTCGTAGCGTCTGGCGTCACGCAGCGCACGGGCCTTCTCCTCGCTGCCCTCCTCGGCGCGCTCGGCGGCGGCACGAGCCTCGGAGAGCCGCGTCTCGAACGTGGCGCGGTCGAGCGCCTCAGGAGCGATCGCCTCCTCGACCAGCACGAGAGCCTGGTTCTCTGAGAACTGGAGGTAGCCCTCTGCCTGTGCGAAGCGCACGATCTCAGACTCCGAGCGGTACAGTCGCAGCTCGGTGGGTTCCAGTTGCGCAAGCAGGGGAGCATGGTTGGCCAGGATGCCGATCGACCCCACGGATGTGCGCGTGGAGAGCATCTCGATCTCCTCGCTGAACACCTCTCCCTCGGGAGTGAGCACTTCGACTGGGAACTTGGTGCGCGCCATGGTCTACTCGCCTCCGCAGGGCACGCCGCCCCGCGGTTTGAGCTGAAGGCCGCCTTTCAAGCGGCCTTCGCCAATCGAGCTACGCCCGATCATTCTTTCGCGTCCTCGAGCACCTGCTCGATCGTGCCCTTCAGGAAGAACGCGCGCTCTGGCACCTCGTCGTGCTTGCCCTCGATGATCTCCTCGAAGCCACGGATCGTCTCGGCGATCGGCACGTATGCCCCGGGGGTACCCGTGAACTGTTCGGCGACGAAGAACGGCTGGGAGAGGAAGCGCTCGATCTTGCGCGCGCGCTGGACCGTGAGCTTGTCCTCGTCGGAGAGCTCGTCGATACCGAGGATGGCGATGATGTCCTGCAGCTCCTTGTAGCGCTGCAGGATCTCCTTGACCCGGTTGGCAACCCGGAAGTGGTCGTCGCCGACGATGTCTGCCTTGAGGATCGTGGAGGTCGAGTCCAGCGGATCGACCGCCGGGTAGATCCCCTTTTCGGAGATCGCCCGGGACAAGGCCGTGGTGGCGTTGAGGTGGGCGAACACCGACGCCGGGGCCGGGTCGGTGTAATCGTCGGCGGGCACGTAGATCGCCTGTACCGAGGTGACTGAGCCACGTGTGGTGGAGGTGATGCGCTCCTGCAACTGGCCCATCTCGGTCTCCAAAGTTGGCTGGTAGCCGACCTGGGAGGGCATCCGTCCCAACAGGGCCGACACCTCGGAGCCCGCTTGGACGAAGCGGAAGATGTTGTCCACGAACAGGAGCACGTCCTGGCCCTCGTCGCGGAAGTGTTCGGCCATCGTCAGGCCGGACAGGGCCACGCGCATGCGCGCGCCGGGCGGCTCGTTCATCTGGCCGAAGACGAGCATCGTCTTGTCGATGACGCCCGACTCCTTCATCTCCAACCACAGGTCGTTGCCCTCGCGCGAGCGCTCGCCCACGCCGCAGAAGGCGGACAGACCGCCGTGCTCCTTGGCGAGGTTGTGGATGAGCTCCTGGATCAAGACTGTCTTGCCCACGCCGGCGCCCCCGAACAGGCCGACCTTGCCGCCCTTGGCGTAGGGCGCGAGCAGATCGATGACCTTGATGCCCGTCTCGAACATCTCGGTCGTGGGGGTCAGGTCCTCGACCTTCGGGGCGGGCTGGTGGATCTGGCGGCGGGGAGTGTCAGTGGGGATCGGCTCGCCGAGATCGATTGGTTCGCCCAGTAGGTTGAAGATGCGCCCCAGCGTGGCCTCGCCGACGGGGACGGTGATCGGACCACCGGTGTCGATCACCTCGGTGCCGCGCGCCAAGCCGTCGGTCGTGTCCATCGCGACCACCCTCACGCGGTCGTCGCCCAGGTGCTGCTGGACCTCGCACACGAGCACCTCGCCACCGGACTCGGGGCTGATGCCCTCGGCCTCCTCGCCTGCTGCGGCCGCCGGGCGGGCGATCGTGACAGCGTGGTTGATCTCGGGCAGCTTGTCGGGGAAGACGACGTCGAGCACGACGCCCTGGATCTCCTCGATGCGCCCCACGTTGCGCTCGGCCGCCCCTTTCGGGGAGCTGGGGCTAGTGGTTGGCTTTGTGGCGATGCTGGCGTCCATTTCTTGTCGTTCTCCTAGTGGTCTATCAAGTCTGGTCGGGATGCCCGTGCTGCCCTCCGTTGCGTATACGAGCGAGTGGCTCGGCGGCGTTCCGCGCGATCGCGGCGGGGACGGGATGTGGGGTGGTTATAAAATTTGGATTCATTTCATGAAGGAATGGTTTCAAGTCGAAAGATCTTCAAAAAATTGAGTACACCCCCGCGTAGCGCGACGGCCGCACCTGCTCAAGTCAATCCCTCGGCGCCCGCAACTACCTCCATGATCTCCTGCGTGATCTCCGCCTGGCGGGCACGGTTCATCTGCAAGGTGTAGTCCTCGATCAAGGTCCCGGCGTTCTCGGAGGCGTTGCGCATCGCCGTCATCTGGGCCCCGAAAAAGCCCGCTGTGGACTCGATCAAGGCACGGTAGATCGAGATCTCGACGTAGTCGGGCACGAGACGCTTGAGGATCTCCTCCGGCCCGGGCTCATATTCGACGAGCGCAGGCGGACCAGCCGTCTGCCTGCCGGATGCCGAGCCGGTCGCGCCCTCCCCAGCGCCCTGCCCCTGCCGTGCGCCCTGCCCCTGCCCCTGCCCTGCACCCTGCCCCTGCCCTGCGCTCTGTCCCTCGCCCGCGTCCTGCCCTTCGCCTGTGTCCCCGGTGAGCGTGGACTGGGATAGCGGCAGGAGCGTCTCACGCGTCACGTGCTGGGTGAGCGGGGAGACATACGAGTTGTAGAGGATGTCGACGCGGTCGAGATGGCCGTCCACGTAGCCGGTGATCAAATCGTCGGCGATCCCACGGGCGTCGGCATAGGCGGGACGGTCGGAGAAGCCGGTGTAGCTTCCCGCAAGCTCGTGCCCGCGGAAGGTCAGCGAGGACACTCCGCGCCGCCCAGTGGCGTACCAGGCGGTCTGCAGCCCTTCCTCGGCAAGCTCCGCGCCACCGCGCACGCCGGCACGGATGATCTGCGAGTTGAACGCGCCCGCGAGGCCGCGGTCCCCGGTCACCAGCAGCAAGCCGACGTTCTGGACCTGGTCGTGTTCTCTGAGCAGCGGCAGGCTGGCAGCCTCGGCTCCCGCGGCCTGCGCTGCCTGGTAGGTCATCCGGCGGATCGCATCCGCATAGGGTCGCAGCCGGGCGATGCGCTGCTCGGCGCGTCGCAGGCGCGCGGCCGCCACCATCTCCATCGCTCGCGTGATCTTCTGGATGTTCTTGACCGAAGCGATCCGGTTCTTGACGTCGCGTTGTGAGGCCATGGCTCGTGTGGACGGCCGCTAGGCCGCCTTGGCCCCCTCCAGCGATCGGTCGTCGTCCAGCGGCTGGCCCTCCTCGTCGAGGTCATAGCCAAAGTCGCGCGCGAACGCCTCGACGGCCGTGCGGGCCTCGTTTTGGACCTCCTCCGACCAGCCGCCATCGGCGATCTTGGAGCGCAGCTCCTTGTGTTCGGCGTGGCAGCGTTCGGTCAGCTCGGTCAAGAACTCGGGCACGCGATCGGAGTCGATCCGATCGAGGAAGCCGCTCGTGGCGGCGAAGATCTGGATCACCTGGTCCTCGACCGGCAGGGGCTCGCGCTCGCCCTGATTGAGCGTCTTGACGATCCGCTCGCCACGCGCCAAGGTGCGCTGCGTGTCGGCGTCCAGGTCCGAGCCGAACTGGGCGAAGGCCTCGAGGTCGCGGTATTGGGAGAGCTCGAGCTTGATCCTGCCCGCGACCTTCTTCATCGGCGAGATCTGCGCGTTGCCGCCCACCCTCGATACGGAGATGCCGACGTTGATGGCGGGCCGCACACCCGAGTTGAACAGCTTCGGCTCGAGGAAGATCTGACCGTCGGTGATCGAGATCACGTTCGTGGGGATGTAGGCCGACACGTCGCCGGCTTGGGTCTCGATCACCGGCAAGGCCGTGAGCGAGCCGCCGCCGAGATCGTCGCTCAGCTTGACCGCGCGCTCCAGGAGACGCGAGTGCAGGTAGAAGACGTCGCCGGGATATGCCTCGCGCCCCGGCGGGCGGCGCAGCAGGAGCGACATCTGCCTGTAGGCGTAAGCGTGCTTGGTCAAATCGTCGTACACGCACAGGGCGTGCTTGCCGTTGTAGAGGAAGTGCTCGCCCATCGCACAGCCCGCATAGGGCGCCATGAACTTGATCGGCGCGGCCTCGTCGGCCGGGGCGGCGACGATGATCGTGTTGTCCAAGGCTCCCGCTTCGTCGAGTGTCTTGGCCAAGGCGACCACGGTGGACATGCGCTGGCCGATCGCCACGTACACCGATACGACGCCGGTGTCCTTGTTGTTGATGATCGTGTCGATCGCGATCGCCGTCTTGCCGGTCTGGCGGTCGCCGATGATCAGCTCTCGCTGGCCGCGGCCGATCGGGATCATCGCGTCGATCGCCTTCAGGCCGGTCTGCATCGGTTCGGTCACCGGCTGGCGCTGCACGACGCCGGGGGCCTTGAACTCCGCCGGACGCAGCTCGGTCGTGTTGACCTCGCCCTTGCCGTCGAGGGGACGCCCAAGCGGATCGACGATCCGCCCGAGCAGGGCCTCGCCGACAGGAATCTCCAAGAGGCGTCCGGTGCGCTTGACCGTGTCGCCCTCTGAGATGCGCTCCCAGTCGCCGAACAGGACCGCGCCGACGTTGTCGGACTCGAGGTTGAGGGCGAGCCCAGTCACGCCGTGGGGCAGCTCCAGCATCTCGAAGGACAAGCAGTTCTCCAGGCCGTGCAGGCGCGCGATGCCGTCTGCCACCGACAGAACGGTGCCGACCTCGGTGAGCTGGGCCTCTCCGGCGCCGAGTCCCTCGATGCGGCTCTTGAGGATGCTGGTGATCTCGTCTGGGTTGATCTGCATGTCGTTTCCTAAGGTTCGTTGTGAAGGAGCGTCTGATTAAGGAAGAGGAGCCCGGCTCGTCGGCCTCCGGCCGACTGCTGGCCGGCTGAGCCGGTCCTCTAGGCGGCTCCTCGAGCGACCTGCGTGCGCAGTTGCTCGAGCCGATTGCGGATTGAGGCGTCGAGGATCGAATTGCCAACCTGGACGACAATGCCGCCCAGGATGTCGGGCTCGACGCGCGTCGTCAGGGTTACCGTGCGACCGGTGCGCTCGCCGATGCGATCGCTGAGATCCGTGATCGTTCTGTCATCGAGCTCGACAGCACTCGTGAGAACGACCGGCAGGAGCTTGTTCTCTCGCTCCCACAAACGCTCGTACTCGCGGCGTAGACGGTGGATCACCGGCATGCGGTGATTCTCGATCAGCAGATCCAAGAAGTTGACGAGCCGCTCGTCGGCTCCGTCGAGCATCTTCTCCAATCCGTCCTGCTTCTCCTTGCTCGAAAAGTAGGGCGAGAAGAAGAACAGCTCCAGCTCGCGGTTCTCACGCAGCGCGTCGTCGAATTGTCCGAGCTGCTCGCGCAGCACGTCCAGCTTGCCCTGCTCGCGGGCGACCTCGAACAGAGAGCGTGCGTACACCTGGGCGAGCTCCTCCATCAGCTCGTCTCGCGGTTGCCGGAGTATGAGATTGGCAGGGTCATGTGCCTAGTTTTCGCTCGCCCCGGAGGAGATCCCCGAGAAGTCGAGATCGCCGAGCGCCTCCTCCACGAGGCGCTTCTGGTCGGAGCTGTCGAGCACCTTGCGCGTGACCTTCTCGGTGGCCAAGACCGTGAGGTTGGCAACCTCGCTGCGCAGTTCGCCGAGAGCGCGCGCGGTGGCCACCTCGATGTCACGGGCCGCGCGAGCCGAGACTTCGGCCGCGACCTCGTGACTGTGCTCCTTGACCTCGCGTTCGTGTGCCTCGGCCGTTTGACGGGCGCGTTGCACGATCTCATCGGACTGCGAGCGAGCCTCGTGCAGGCGCTCGCGGTATTCCGCGAGCAGCTTCTCGGCTTCCTCGCGGGTGCGCTGGGCGCTGTCGATCGACTCCTCGATCGCTTTCTGGCGCTTCTCGAGTGCTTCTGAGATGCGTGGGAACACCAGCCGTGAGAGCAGCACGACAGTTATCCCGAATGCGACAAGTGTCCACAGCATCACACCCACATTGGGCGATACGAGGAAGTTGCCGCTGCTGGAGGCGGCGAGGACCGTGGAAATCATCTGCTAGCCCAGGAAGAACGCGATCAGGCCGAAGATGAACGCGTAGAACACGATCGCCTCGGTGAGGGCGAAACCAAGCCATTGAATCGAGGTGATCTCGTCGCGCATCTCCGGCTGGCGGGTGATCGCCTCGATCACCTTTCCGAAGATATAGCCGACGCCCACGCCCGGTCCGATCGTGCCGAGGCCGGCGCCCACACCGAGGGCGATGGCCTTGATCGACTTGGCCATTTCTTCGCTGCCTGTTGTTGCGAGTAGGAAATGCACGAACGCTCCTTGTTTTTCAATGGGACTCGGCGACCGCGCCGCCGAGGTAGATGGCTGTGAGGGTGGCGAAGATGAAGGCCTGCAGGCCCGCGATCAAGACCACCTCGAAGATGAAGAACAACGTTGCGACGATCAGCGTCAACGGTCCAAGCGCGGCGACCCCGACGAGCACGACCAGGCCGCCGCCCATGAACAGGATCAAGAGGTGCCCGGCAAGCATGTTGGCGAACAACCTGACCGACAGCGAGATGATGCGCACGAACTGCGAGATCACCTCGATCGAGAACACGAAAGGCACCATGAACGCACGTGCTGGAACCTTGTCCATGCCTGCCGGCAGCCAGCTTTTCAGGTAGTTGACGGGGCCCTTGCTGCGGATGCCGACAACGTGGTAGCTGACCCACACCATCAGCGCCAGTACCAGCGTCACCGAGATGTTGGCGGTGGCGGCGTATATCTGGAAGGCGGGAATTTGGGCGCCGAAGAGGTCGAAGGTCTCGCCGCTGTTCACCGGCAAGGGCAAGTAGCCGATGATGTTCGAGTAGAGGATGAACAGGAACAAGGCGCCGATGAAGGGGAACCACTTCAAAGCCATCTCGCGGTCGATGTTGTTGGGCCCGGCGATGTTGTCGCGCATCACGCCCCAGATGACCTCCACGGCCGTTTGCACCTTGTTGGGCCGCTCCTGCATGCGGCGAGCTATGTAGATCATCGTGCTGGCGGTAAGCCCGCAGGCGAGCAGCAGGTACAGCACGGCCTTGTTGATCGACAGGTTCAAGCTTCCGAGATGGATCGCGATCCAGTCTTCGAGCTTGAACTCGTTCTGGGGCTGGTACTCGGTGTTCATCCCGTGCGAGCCGGTCAGTGCGAATAGGCCGATCATCACGGCTGCGAGCAGCCCGAACGCGAGCAAGAGCGTCGTGCGCCTGCTCACGACCGCCCACCCCCCGTGCGCAGCGAGGACGCATTCGTTTCAAACGGACGCAGGATCATCCGCGTGGTGAAATACACGGTGAACAGCGCGATCACGAGCACCGCCGCGGCCAATCCCGCTTCGTTGTCATTCAAGCCGACCAAGAACACCGCGATCGCGACGAACCAGCCGCGCGCGATCATCGAGCCGGCGAGCAAGCCCACGACCGTGCGGGGGTCCGTGGAGGCACTGGCCCGGCGATCCAAGTACTCCTGCAAGGCGCGCTGAGCCACCCACGCGCCGCCGCCGACCGCCCATCCGGCCAAGGGCAATCCGGCCACCAGGAAGACGGGCAGCGCGAGCGCGACCAAGAGCAGGTCAAGATAACGAACAGATGTGAGCATGGTTTGTGGGGCCACCCTACAGACGCAAAAGCCCGCTCGTCTTTTCGCGGCGGACTCGTGACTCCCCTCAGAGCGCGTCTTCAGAAGCCGCAGCGAGTCTACCTGTTCTGCGACTTAGTAACAACTTTGTGACATGCGCCACGGACACAAGTCGCACCAAGGCGAGCGCCGAGACGAAAGTCACCAGCCCTCCCACGAGGTCGAGCAGGTAGTGGTTGCCGGTGGCAAGCACGGCGAACGCCGTGACGCACGGATACAGCACCGCGAGCACGCGCACCCACGGCCGCGAGGAGAGCCGCCACAGCACGAAGGTGCACCAGACCGCCCAGGCGATGTGCAGCGAAGGCATCGCACCGAACTGATTGGCATCGGCGGCCAGGCTGCCCGTGTGCCAGGAGCCAAAAGTGTGCGATGAGGCGATCACGTCGGTGAAGCCGTCCAGCATCCGCGGCGGAGCCACGGGATAGCGCCAGAACACGAGCAGGCCGATCAGGTTGATCGCCACCAGCGAGCTGCGCAGCGGACGGTAGACGTCGGCGCGCTTCCACCACAGCCAGCCGAGTAGCCCAAACGTCACGACGAAATGGGCATTGTCGTAGTAGTAGGACAGCAGCGTCCCGAGTGTGTCGTGGGCCACGAGCCAGCGATTCAGTGACGCCTCGAGCGCGATATGCAGCGACTGCTCCAGGCTGAGGATGTGGCTCCCGTGGGCGAGCGCGAGCTTTTCGCGCAACGGCGCGAGATTGGCAACCGAGTCATATACCCAGGCCAGGAACACGATCACGAGCAGCTCGCCCCACCAGCGCGGGCGTCTCAGCTGAGGCTCGGCTGTGCTCACAGTCGACAAGCAGACGATGTTATCCGCCGGGACGCCCGACAACGATCAGGGAATCACCGTTTGCAGGCCGCGCTCAGCCAGCACATCCAGCACGTGGGGCAGGGCGAGCGCGGTACGCCGCCAGGAGCCGCTCGCGCTGTAGTCGTCGGCGTCGTGCAGCAGCAGCACCGACCCTCCCCCCACGCCGTCGGTTAGCAGCGACACGATCGACTCGGGGGTGGCACTTGCCTGCCAGTCGCGTCCCCAATGCGTCCACAGCAGGGTTCGCCGGCCGGCACCTCGCGCAAGCCTCAAAGCGGTCGCGTTCAAGATCCCGTAGGGCGGCCGGTAGAGCCCCGGCGAGACGCCGGTCGCGTCCTCGATCGTGGCCTGGGCGCGCGCCACGTCCTCGCGCACCTGCCACGGAGCGAGGCGTAGGAGGTTGCGGTGGCGATGGCAGTGAAGCCCGACCGTGTGACCGGCGGCCACGATCTCCGCGGCGAGCGCGGGGTTGCGCGAGACCTGCTCGCCGACGAGGAAGAACGTCGCCCGGGCGCCACGCTGGGCAAGCACCTCCAACACGGCGGGCGTCCCCTGGGCGTGAGGGCCGTCGTCGAAGGTGAGCGCCGCACCCGTACCCAAGGCGGTGCGATCTTCGACTCCCAGCGCCTCGCGCAGAGCTCGCGAATAGAAGGCGAGCGCCGGCAGCAGGTAGCCGGCCATCGCCACGCCCGCCAGGGCGCCGGCGAGCGGTGTGGTGGGGCTGCGATGATCGTTCGCGGAAATGGCACTCTTCCTGGGAATCGTGGCGGCGATCGCCGCGTCGACGCTATACAGCCTAGGGGTCGCGCTGCAGGCGATGGACGCCAAGCGCACCCCCCATACCGAGCACCTGCACCCGGCGCTTGCGCTCAGCCTGCTCAGGCGAGCGCGCTGGCTGGCCGGCACGGGACTGTCGCTGCTCGGTTGGCCACTGCAAGTGGTGGCGCTGCTGCTGGCACCGCTCGTCGTGGTCCAGCCGACGATGGCCATGGGCCTGCTCGTGCTGCTGTTCTTCGGCCAGCGCATGCTGGGCGAGCACGCCGGCCGGCGCGAGCACATTGCGATGTGCGCGATCGTGCTCGGCGTGGCCGGCACGGCGCTGTGCGCGCCCGCGCGCTCGAGTACCCACACCAACAACCTGACCGTCACGCTCGTGCTCGTCGGGCTCGGCCTCTTGACAGTCGCGCCCTACATCGTCAACCGCGTGCGCCGTCCCGCGGCCTCGCTGACGATGATCGCGGCGGGACTTGGCTTTGCCTGGAGCGGCGTGGCGACGAAGCTGTTCTCCGACGACCTCTCCCAAGGACGACTCTGGTTCGCGGCCGCCTGGGCGCTTTCGACGGCCGGCGCGTCAGCCGTGGCGGCGCTCAGCGAGATGAGCGCCTTGCAGATGCGCCCGGCAATCCAGGTGGCGCCGGTCGTGTTCGTGACTCAGACGATCGTGCCGGTGATGCTCGCGCCGTTGCTGCTCGGCGAATCCTTCAGCTCGACCCCGCTCGGCGGGGTGCCCCTCTCGCTGTCGCTGGCGGTGCTGGTCGCCGGGGCCGCCGCGCTGGCGCGCTCGCCCCTCTTGCTCGCCTTGATGGAAGGCGAGGCCGTCAGCGAGCCCAGGGGCTCGACCGAGAGCCCCTCCGAATGCAGCCAGGAGACGATGCGCTCGAGCCCCACGACCGAAGATGGCGTGCCGTCCACCGACACGACGAGGACGTCGCCCTCACGCAGCCTGTGATGAGGGATCGCTCCGGTCGCGTTCATGCGCTCGGCGCCCGCCACGGGTAGCGCGCCTGCGGTACGGGCGAGCACGAGCTGGCCGACGGTGAGCCCGTTGGGCGGCTGCAGGAAGTAGAAGCGGTGGTGCAAGCCGAGTGCGCGCGCCTGCGAGCGCAGGGTCCCGCGTGTGCGGACCCAACGCAAGGGAGAGCCCGAGTGGGGTACTTCGGGCACCAGCTCATCGTGCAGGGAGCGCAAGCCGGCGATCGTGGCCGGGGAGTCGACCCCGTTGTCGGTGAAGGAAGCGTGGATGCCCACGTTGGAGAGCTCGCTCGCCAGCAGGGTCACCTCGCCGGCGGGTGCGCGCACCACCAGGCCCACGTCCGGCTTGGTGGTGTCCACCCGCTTGAGCGGGTGGACACCCAGGAACAGGCCGGCAAACGCGGTCACCTCGTCGGTGCTCATCAGCCATGTGCTGAGCGCGATCAGCAGTACCAGCTGGGTAACGAAGGCCACGAGGCGCAAACGCCAAAGGGGGATCGGTTGCACGCGCCGGGGAGCGTCGAGCACGAGCTCCACCGCGCTGGGATCCACCTGCCCCTGCAATGGCTCGGGTGAAACCATTTCCTGGCCGGCGACTCCGTCGGCGAGCTCAGGGGCCGCGACCGTGTTCTGCCCCGCGACGGCCAGGAGCCCTTCGCGTGGATGCTGGCCGCGCCCCCTCAGAGCATGGTGCTCGGCGAAGCTCGCCTGCACCTGCTCGCGCAGCTCACGCGTGTTGTTGGCCAGGCGCAGCAGGCCGAGGTCGGCCATCGCGCGGGTGTTCAACCGCGCGTGCCCCACGGGCAGGCCATAGGAGACAACGGGCGTGCCGGTTGCCTTCGCCTCCAGGCACGTGACCCCGCCGGTGGAGTGCACGAGCGTGTCGGCGGCCGCCAGGATCTCGGGCATGCGTTCGGTAAAGCCGTACACGTGTACGCGCGGCTCCCCGGCGAAGTCCTCGCTGAGGCGCTGGTGCAGTTGCTCGTTGCGCCCGGCCAGGCACACGATCGCGCTCACATCGGCGATACCGGCGATCTCGTTCACGGCCCCCTCGATGTCGCCGACGCCCCAACCGCCTCCGCTCACGACCACCATGTGACCCTGTTCGGGTAGCCCCAGCGTGTGGCGTGCCTGCACCTGGGGGCGCTCGTCGAGGAACTCGGAGGAGATCAAGGGCCGCACCAGGCGCGCACTGCCCTTCCCGGCAATGCGCTCGACTGGGCCCATCGACTCGCCGTACATGACCAGGTGCGTGTCGATGCCCGGCTGGGCCCAGAAGAACAGGCCGGTGAGGTCGGTGATGGTGGCCACGGTAGGACAGCGCACCACCTGGGTGCGGCGCAGGCGCGCGAGCACGACTGTGACGGCGGGGTAGGTGGAGACCACCACATCGGGCTCGTGCTCTGCGATGCGCCGCGCCAATGGACGTGAGCCGAACAGGCACAGCAGCTTGCGCGCGAGCACCCTGAGGGGGGCCACGGACTCCAGCAGCCAGTAGATGATCGTGTAGGTCCACGGGAAGAAGCGCAACTGCACGCGATAGCCGTCCTCCACCACCGGCTGCAGCAGAGGCCCCATCGCGGCGAGCCCGTCGATCACGGTTACCTCGGTGGGTTCGGGGGAGGAGTCGAGTTGTCGCGCCAAGGCACGGGCCGCCGCGGCGTGGCCCTCGCCCACGTCCGCGGAGAGGATGAGCACGCGCTTGGGCCCGGGGCGCCGGCGCGATATGGGTGTGCGGTGACGGCGTGGCATACAGTTCAAGCCGCCCGCCCGGGGGACGGACCTGCCCGGCCGTGCGCATGATGTGGGGATGCTCTCAGAGCGCGACGACATGGAAAGCGTAGCGGCCGCGGCGAACGGTCGCACGTCGGCGAGCCTTCTCGAGCGGTTCCCCGTGGGGCTGCGCGCGCTCGGAGTGGCGGGGCTGGTGGGCATACCGGCGAGCGTCTTCGGGGTGATGGCGGGCGCGGCCGGCAGCCCGACCTCCTATGTGCCCTCCCGCAGCGGGGGTTGGCCGACCTGGCTCGCGGGACCCTTGCACCCGCTCGGGCTCGGACTCGGACCCTCGAGCTTCCAGACGCTCACGCTCGTGATGTGCGCGAGCTATGCGATCGTGCTGCTTGCCGCGCGGATGCTCTCAGGCAGGGCGATCGCGCTCTCGATCGGGGCCGCCTATGCGCTGCTGCTGTTGGGACCGCCGCTCATCTCACAGGACGTATTCGGCTATCTCTCATTCGCACGCCTCGGAGCCTTGCACGGCCTGGACCCCTATACCCATGTGCCGGCCGAAGCTCCCACCGATGCCGCTTTTCCCTTCATCGGCTGGCCCTTCCAGCATTCGCCCTACGGGCCCCTGTTTACGCTCGGATCCTATGCACTGGCCCCCTTGGGCCTGGCCGGTGGATTGTGGGCGCTCAAGGCAGTTGCCGTGGCGGCCAGCCTGGGAGCCATCGCACTCACGGCAAGCGCCGCGCGCAGGATGGGCCGCTCGGCGCGGGTGGCGGCGGTGTTCGTCGGCCTGAATCCCGTGTTGCTCGAGCTGGCCGCCGGCGGCGCGCACAACGACACGCTCGTGCTGCTCGCGTTGGCGGCAGGGCTCGCGCTCGCGGCGTCCACGACCGGACGCGGTGGCCGGACTGGGTTGAACACGGGAATGGATGTGGCCGGGGAGCCGCTGCGAGCAGCCAGAGCGGCGGATGAAGCTCGCGATCTCCGCGCCGCAGCCGCCATGTTCGTGGTCGGAATCGGCGTGAAGGCCTCCGCCGGGCTGGTGCTCCCGTTCGTGGTGCTCGCTCCCTCGCGCTGGCGCGAACGCGGGGGTGTGGCCGCGAGCGCAATTGGAGCGCTTGCGCTGCTGGCGCTCGTGGCGGTCGTGGGGTTCGGCGCGCACGCGTTCGGCTTCGTGGGCGCCTTGGGCGAGCAACAGCAGTTGATCGCGACGCACAGCCTGCCGGCGGAGACGGCGCGCTGGGTGGGCCTCGCCGGGCTGCCGACATGGTGGCGCGACCTGTTCGTGGCGGGCTTCCTGGTGGTGCTGGCGCTCACCCTGTGGCGCACGGCGCGTGAAGCCGACTGGCGGACGATGGCCGGCTGGGCGACGCTGGCGCTGTTGCTGTCGACCGCCTGGCTATTGCCTTGGTATGCGATATGGGCGCTCCCCCTGGCCGCCCTTGCCGACAGTCGCCGCCTGCGCATCGCCACGCTCTTGTTCTGCGCCTACGCGATCCTGATCCACCTGCCGCTCGCCGATCCCCTGCTCAGTCCCGCTAGGCAGATTCCCCACCATCGGCTCGCCCCGCGCCGTTGAGTCGGTGACCGCCCGTCGGGCGCTCTCGACCGGCGATCCAGCATCGACGGGTGCGCCGGCCTCGACCGGCGGCCCGCTCCCGGCAGAAGGATCTGGGCCGGCGATGGCGTCGTATTCGCCGGTCTCCAGGTGGAAGGCTACGCTGCGGTCGATCTCCGCGGGTGAGGCGTCGGGGCGCAAGCGGCGCACGCGCAGGGCCTCGAGACGGCGGAACTTGAGGATCTCGAGCACGTACACGAGGTAGACGCTGGCGGCGCCCACCAGGACGGCAAGCCCGATCATCACGAGCAGCCAGCCGGTGTGCAGATGGCCTTTGTGGTCGGAGTAGGGGACGAACCGCAACGCGAGTGCCAGGCCGGCGAGCATCAAGGTCCATGCGTACAGGTAGGCGATCGTGCGGCGACTGGAGAAGCCGATGCGGGCCATGCGATGGTGGAAGTGCTCGCTGTCGGCCGCATAGATCGGGCGCCTGTACTTGAGGCGCTTGAGCACGACGAAGGTGGTGTCCAGGAAAGGTACGGTGAGCAGGATCAAGGGCAGCACGAACGAGACGACCACGGGCGTCTTGACGGCCGCCTCGACGGCCACGACGCCCATCAGGAGGCCGAGCAGGTTGGCGCCGCAATCGCCCATGAAGCTGGAGGCGGGTGGGAAGTTGTGAACCAGGAAGCCCAGCGCCGCGCCGGCGGTGATCGCGGCGAGTACCCCAGGTTCGGGGCGGTCGAGGTCGAACGCGATGACCGCGAGCGTGCCGGCGATGATCACGCACACGCCGGCCGCAAGCCCGTCCACTCCATCGGAGAGGTTGACGACGTTCATCATCACGACGAGCCCCACCACCGTCAGGGCCGGCCCCGCGTTGGTGGCGCCCGCGTTGGGGAAGTGAAGGGTGCCCACGAACGGCAAGGTGACCGCCTTGACTGAGACGCCGAAGTGCACCACGACGACCGCCGCGGCGATCTGGCCGGCCAGCTTCACGATTGGCGGCAACTCGAAGCGGTCGTCGAGCGCGCCGACGGCAGTGATCAGAGCCGCCGCGAGCAGCACGCCGTGCCACATCTGCGCGCTGGAGCCGTAGCCCGCGGGCAGGAAGGCGAGCACCGCGACGAGCACGCCGGCGAAGATCGCCAGGCCGCCGAGCAAGGGCGTGGAGCGATCGGAGAGACCACGGTCGCGCGGCTCGTCCACGGCGCCAACCGTCCTGGCCAAGCGCATCGTGAACGGCGTCAGCAGCGCGGTCACCGCCGCGGCCGCGAGAAATGCGTAAAGCGCGTCGAGCTCGTTGAGTTTGGCCATCGGCTCGCGCACAGCATCGCAGGCGCGGACGTCGTCAGTGCGCGTAGGGTCCGATCCCTCATCCATATACGGGACCTGGTCGCACATGTGCGACCAGGCGGGAGGGCGCATGCGCCCTCCCGACAGCGGCGCATGCGCCGCTGTCAACGACGACGAGAAGGACCTAGGCGGCCGCTGGGGCGTTCAGGTGCTCGTACAGCGGATAGCGCTCGACTATCGCGTGCACGCGCTCTGAGAGCTCGTCCTTACGCGCGTCGAACTCGGGCGTGAGCGCGACCGCGACGATCTGACCGACCTCGACGAAGTCATCGACTTGCAGGCCGCGCGTGGCAAGCGCGGGCGTGCCGATGCGCAGGCCCGAGGCCTCCATCGGCGGGCGCGGGTCGAAGGGGACGGCGTTGCGGTTGACGGTGACGCCGATCTCGTGCAGGCGGTCCTCGGCCTGGCGCCCGGTCAGCTCGGGCTCGCAGGCGCGCAGGTCCACCAGCGCGAGGTGCACGTCGGTGCCGCCGGTGAGCACGTTGACTCCATGTCCGGCCTTGATGAGCTGCTCGGCAAAGACCTTGGCACCCTCGACGGTGCGACGCTGGCGCTCGGCGAACAGGTCGCTCGCGGCGATCCTCAGCGCAACCGCCTTGGCGGCGATCACGTGCTCGAGCGGCCCTCCCTGCTGACCGGGGAACACAGCCGAGTCGATCTTCTTGGCGTATTCCTCCTTGCAGAGGATGATGCCCGCGCGCGGACCGCCGAGCGTCTTGTGGGTCGTGGTGGTGACCACGTCGGCGCCGTAGGCGACGGGGTTGGGGTGAAGGCCCGCGGCGACGAGCCCGGCGAAGTGGGCCATGTCCACCATCAGGAGGGCTCCCACCTCATCGGCGATCTCGCGGAAGCGCGCGAAGTCGAGCTGCCTCGGATAGGCCGACCAGCCGGCGAGCAGCAGCTTGGGGCGGCGCTCGCGGGCGACGCGGGCGACCTCGTCCATGTCGATCCTGCTCGTCTCGCGGTCCACCTCGTAGGCGGCGATCTCATACAGGCGGCCCGACACGTTGATTTTCATGCCGTGGGACAGGTGGCCTCCATGAGCCAGCGAGAGCCCCATGATCGTGTCCCCAGGGCTCAGCAGGGCGTGGTAGACGGCGGTGTTGGCTTGCGCGCCCGCGTGGGGCTGGACGTTGGCGTGCTCGGCACCGAACAGGTCCTTGGCGCGGTCGATCGCGAGCTGCTCGGACACGTCCACCCACTCGCAGCCGCCGTAATAGCGCCGCCCCGGATAGCCCTCGGCGTACTTGTTGGTAAGGACCGAGCCCTGGCATTCGAGCACCGCCTGGGGCACGAAGTTCTCGGAGGCGATCATCTCCAAGGTGCCCTGCTGGCGCTCCAGCTCACCGCGCAGGGCGGCTGCGACCTCGGGGTCCACCTCGCTGAGCGGACGGTTGAAGTAGTCGGGGCTGATTTCGGACATCGGCGCGCTCCTAATGTGGCGTGAAGTGCTGAGTGCCCAGGCGCGCGGCAAATGATCTTTCAGCCGCTTCCCAGTGGTTATGTCCACCTCTTGCGCCAGTCGCGGCTGTGTACTAGCGAGGCTAGCAGGAGCCGGCCAGCGCTGTTTGCAGGAATGCCGCATCGAGCGGCCCTTCGCGCACTACCCGCCAGCGTCCGCTCTGCTCGTACTCGGACAGGTCGATCACCGTGGAGGCGACGCCGGGAAGCTCGCCACCGTCCAAAACGAGGTCAGCGCCCGCACGCAGCTCAATCGGCACGTCTCCGAGGCGACGGGGATCGGGGCCACCGGAGAGGTTGGCGCTCGATTGAGCGGCCGGCGCCTCGACGCCGGCGAGGACGGCGAGCGGACCGGCAAACGCGGGCACGCGCAGCCCCAGCAGGGCCGAGCCGGCCTCCAGCGGATCGCAGGCAAGCGGAAACCGCCGCTCGGGGTTGGGCAGCAGCAAGGTGACCGGACCGGGCAGCAGCGATCCGATTGCGCTCCGTGTACGTGGGCCGAGCTCGGCCAGCGACTCGAGGGCAGCCCCGAGTGAGAAGAACATGACCGCCGCCGGCTTGGCCGGCGGGCGCTCCTTGAGCTCGTAGACGCGCCGCACGGCCTTGGCGCTCCCGGGGTTGCAGGAGAGGCCGTAGACGGTGTCTGTGGGGATCACCGCAACGCCGTCGCCGGCCAAGCACTCCTCCAGCCTGAGCGCGTGCTCGTGCGTGAGCGTCACGGCCGCACTGCAACGAACGTCGTCATGGCCGCTCTCCCACCACCACACGCTCGATCCCGGCGAGATCGCGCTCGGCGTGGACGCGCGCGAAACCAGCCCGCATCAGCTCACCGGCAACGCTTGCCTGACCGTCGCCCACCTCCAAGGCAAGCAAACGCACGCCTGGGCGCATCGCCGCCTGATCGATCAGGAGCCGTATCGCGTCGAGCCCGTTGGCGCCTGAGAACAGTGCCGAGGAAGGCTCATGGCGAAGAATCTCGGGCGCCAGCGTCGCGCGATCGCCGTCGCGCACATAGGGTGGATTGGAAAGGATCGCGTCGAATTCTTCGGGCACGCCCTGCAACAGGTCGGCCTCGAGCCAGTCCACCTCCAGGTCGAGCCGCTCTCCGTTTTCACGAGCGAGCGCCAGCGCCTGTGGGCTGAGATCGCTGCCGGCGACGCGCAGGTCGGGGCGCTCGTCCTTCAACGCAAGCGCAACCGCACCACTGCCGGTGCCGACATCGAGCACGGCCCACCCGCGGGGCAGCATGAGCGCCACCTCGACGAGCAGCTCTGTCTCCGGACGCGGGATCAGCGCGCGCGAGTCGGCGGCAAGCTCGATATGGCGGAAGTGGCGCGAGCCGAGGATGTAGGCGACTGGCTCACGGAGGACCGAGCGACGCCTGACGAAATCCTGGAAGGTGCGCACGACCGGCCCTTCGACCTTCATCTCTCCCCCGCCCTCCCGCCCGGAGGCCATGAACAGCTGCTCGCGCGACACATCGAGCGCGTGCGCCAGCAGCAGTTCGGCATCCAGGCGCGGAGTTTCGCAGCCGGCCGCCGCGATCGCGGTCGTGGCGCCGTCGAGGGCGTCACGAACCGAGGTTCCACGAGCGAACGGTCCGGTTGACGAGGTTGGCGTTCCGGGAGCCACGTTCAGTTGAAAGTCTCGTGTTCGCCGGATCAGACAGCCGTCTGGGCCGCCAGGCGGCTTCGCTTCTCGTCGGCCTGCAGGGCCGCTGTGATCTCGCCGAGCTCGCCCTCGAGGACCTGGTCGAGGTTATGGACGGTCAGCTTGATGCGATGGTCGGTGACACGCCGCTCGTTGTAGTTGTAGGTGCGGATCTTCTCCGCCCGGTCGCCGGTGCCGACCTGCGAGCGACGGTCGGCGGCGAGCTCTGACTGCTGTTCGGCCAAGGCGCGCTCGTACAGGCGGGCGCGCAGCACGCGTAGGGCCTTCTCCCGGTTCTGAAGCTGAGACTTCTCGTCCTGCATCGACACGACGATCCCCGATGGCTTGTGGGTGATGCGTACAGCCGAGTCGGTCGTGTTGACCGACTGGCCACCGGGCCCGGAGGAGCGGTAGACATCGATCTGCAGGTCGCCTTGGTTTACCTCCACGTCCACATCCTCGGCTTCGGGCAACACCGCCACGGTGGCGGTCGAGGTGTGGATGCGACCCTGGGACTCAGTTTGCGGCACCCGCTGAACGCGGTGCGTGCCACCCTCGAACTTGAAGATCGAGTAGGCATTCTCGCCCTTGACGGCAAATGTGTACTTGCCCTCCCCTATCTCCAGCGGCTCTACCTTCAAGCTCGCGCGCTCCGCATAGCGGGTGAGCATGCGGTAGACGTCCCCCGCCCACAGACCTGCCTCGTCGCCGCCGGCGCCGCCCTGGATTTCGACGATCACGTTCTTCTCGTCGTTGGGGTCGCGCTCGACCATCGCGAAGCGGATCTCCTCTTCGAGCGCCTCGATGCGCTCGCGGGCGCCTTCGAGCAGCTCGCGCAGCTCGGGGTCCTCACCGTCCTCGGAGATCAGCTCCTGAGCACCGGCCGCATCGTCTCTGGCCCGTCGCCACTCCTTGGCGAGCTTGGCGGCCGGCTCCAGCTGGCGGTAGGCACGACCTACCTCGGCATAGCGCTCCCGATCGCCGATCACCTCGGGTTCGGTCATCTGCTCACCGAGCTCGGCAAAGCGAGCTTCGATCTGCTCGATCAAGTCTTCGACCATGCAGGCCAGTCTATGTGGCCAGGAGCAACCCCACCGAGGCAAGCCGCTCCACGGACTCCACGATCTGCTCGGGTGATGCGTCGAGCGCGGCCGCGACCTCGGTGACCGTGCGCGTGCCGTCGAGCAGGTCCAGCGCGCTCGCTTCGAGCTTGCCGTCGAGACGAACGTTGGCGTGCAGCAGCGAGCTCAGCGCCTGCAGGCCGGCCCCGCTCTGCGCACGCGCCAGGGGACTGACGGTCGGCCGCTCGCCGATCTCACCGGTCACGGGCGGCGGGCAGCCTGCGAGCATCACGATCCGCGCCAGGTATGCCTGCAAGAGCACTCCGCGCAACCGCGCCGCTACCAACTCGGGTGGAGCCTCGGGTCCAGCGGCCTCGCGTGCGCGCGCCAGCAGCGCGGGAAAGGCCACCGACCGTGGCCAGGCCTCCGCGAGCGCGCCCATCGCAGCTTGCACGAGCGGCTCGCTCGTGGTCATCGAGAAACCCTCGGGCGTGAGAAACGTATGCGCCTCGGGGTCCTCGCCGGGCACTGTTCCATGCCTGATCGCCTGGATCTCGCCGGGGGGACGCCGCCCCTCCTCCCCCTCCCAATCCGCGTCCTGCTTAGGACGGGCTCTGGATGAGATCCACAGGCTCTCGATCGTGGCCTCGTCGAGTGTGCGGTTGAGTGGAGCCGCTTCATGGCAGATCAGGGTTTGTCGGAACATGCGGTTCTTGAAGAAGTCCATGTACTGCTCTCTTACGACCGCCTCCTGCGGCAAGCTCGCCATCAGGCGCCCGGCGCTCTCGGGCATGTCGCGCATCTGACTCTCGAACAGGTCGGCCTCCGAGAGGAATTGCAGACCGCGCGCGCGGGCGTGCTCGACGAACTCGTGGAAGTAGAAGGGTGTCGAGACCTCGGCCAGATCGTCGTGGAAGAGCAGGGCGTCGCTGTAGCCGAGCATCCGCTCCATCTGTTCGCGCAGGACCCGCGCGAACGGGCTGGGCTGCTCGATCTCCACAATCGTCTTCATCAGCTCCTGGGCGCGAGCCAGGCGCTCTCCCGCGTCGGACACCCCCTGCACGTGGTAGCGCAGCATGTCGCGCGCCATGTCCCTCAGGTAGCTGCCCGGGTAGGCGTTGTAGCTGACGAAGGCGATCCCTTCCGCGGCCAGACAGCGCTTCACGCAGTCAAGCAGCGCCCCGCGCGCGTGCGAAGGCACCCACGAGTAGACACCGTGGGCGACGATGTAGTCGAACTCGGCCGGCTCGTTTCCACCTGACTCGCCCAAGCCCTCCCCCAGCTGCTCGAATGTGGCACAACGCAACTCCACATTCGCGAGCCCCGCCGCCAGGGCCATGTCAGTGCCCCTCTCGATAGCTCCGGGCGAGGCGTCCATACCGAGCACCTGCGCACCGGGCAAGGTCTGGGCGATCGAGAGCGCGTTGCCGCCATCGCCGCAACCCAGCTCCAGGACGCGGCAGGAGCGCGCGGGAGCCGGACACAGGCCGAACAGCCTGCCTATCGCCTCCGAGCGCGTCGGATGGGTCGCCGGATAGGCGAAGCCTGGATAGGAGAGGCGCTCGTAGGCCTCCGCGGCGCTCAGAGCTTCAGGTTTGTCGAGAGGTTGAAGTTCACCGTGGCACCCGTCTTGCCGTTCGGCTCGATGAAAGCCTCCTGGACCTTCTGGAAGCTGAACGTCACCTGCTCCTGGGGCGTGCCTCCGCCCGAGCTGCCGTCCTGCACGGAGGAGATCAAGACGTTCTGGAAGTCGAACTTGAGGTAGGTCTGCTCCTTGCCGCCGGCCTTGTGTGTGAAGGACAGCACCGCATCCTTGTAGTGCTGGCCGGTGGCCGCCGCCTGGAACAGCAAGGGCGAGGACTTGTCGAGCGTCTTGGTAATCGAGAAGCTCTGGATACTCACCTTGCCCGCGCCCGCGCCCGAGGACTGCGAGCCGATGGAGGTCGGGGCGCCTTGAGCGCTCACCGAGAAGCCGCTGATCGGGATCTCACCCTTGTGGTCCTTCTGCGTCGCCGCTCCCACGATGCCGTCGAGCTTCAGGAAGGTGTTGCCGGGTCCGTTCACGCCGAAGGTGGTCCCGCCGATCAGGGGTGTGCCGGGGGCACCTTGGCTTCCGGGGGCACCTTGGCCTCCCGCGGGACCCGAGCCACCGGCTTTGCCTTCTTTGCCAGGTTCGCCGGGCGGTCCGGCCGGACCTTTCTGGTTCCACGCAATCTGGGTCTCGCCGGGTTCGCACACCGCATCCATATTGGGGATCGCGGGCCCACCCGCGGCTGGGACGACGGTGTGAGGCAGACTCGGGTCGATCACCCTCAAACCACCCGGTGGCTCGCTGGCATCGCCGAAGAACAGCGCCTGTGGGACCCCGTTTTCGGTCTTGCTGTTGTAACACCCAGTAATCGTGCCGTTGCTCCCCGGGATGGCCCCGGCCGCTATAGCCGCGCCCGCCCCAAGCACCGCCGCCGTCGGCAATGCGATTTGCACGGCCCGTTTGGAGTGCTTCATCCGCTGTACTGCCTGGGCTATCCGGCTCGCCTCTTCCGCGCTCATACTCGCTGCTCCCAGTTCATATCGCTTGCGAGGAGCGCTTCACGCGCCCCCCTGTCGCCTCGTTGGGGCGGAACCAAACCAGACGGTCCGGACGGTGTCAAGCAAGATGGACGAACGAACCTACGCGGGCGCCGGGTCCTACATCGCCGCGGCCCTCGTCCTACGCCACGACCTCCACGCCGACGAGATCGGTGGCGTCCATGCTCCCCGGCGTCTCGAGCGCCAAGACAGCCTCGAGCGCGGCGATCGCGACGGCAAGCTGGTCGAGACTGGGCTCCTGCGTGGTGAGCAATTGCAGCTTCAGGCCGGGCCACATGATCGCTTTGACCCAGCGCCGGTTGCGGTTGCGCCCGGCGAACTTGATGATCTCGAAGGAGATGCCCGCGATGATCGGCACTCCCAGGACGCGCGAGGCCACCAGCAGGTACCAGGCCGGCAGGCCAACGGCGCCGAACACGAAGATCGAGACGACCATCACGATCAACAGGAAGCTGGTGCCGCAGCGGGGGTGCAGGCGCGAGAAGCGCTGGGCGTTCTGCGGCGTGAGCGGCAGTCCGGCCTCGAAACAGGAGATCGTCTTGTGCTCGGCGCCGTGGTACTCGAACACCCTGCGTAGGTCTTTGATCCGCGAGAGCAGGACCATGTAGCCCAGGAAGATCGCGGTCCGCACGCAGCCCTCGACGATCCAGAACAGGGCCGAGGAGTGCAGCTGTCCCTTGACGAGGCTCGTCAAGCCGAGTGGCAGGAGGAAGAACAGCCCGATCGCGAAGATGAGCGCCACGACCACAGTCCCGGCCCACACACCCGCCCCGATTTCCTGGGCGTCCTCGTCGGCCTCGCCCTCGGGCAGCTGCGCGTTGGCGGAGATGCCAAGCGCCTTGAAGCCAATCGCAAGCGACCCCCCGAGCGCGACGATCCCGCGCAGTATGGGAATGCGCAGCGAGCGATGGCGCGAGAGCGCGGAGGTGAGCGGGAAGGTGGTGACCTCGATCTCGCCAAGCTCCTCCAGTTGCCCCTCAGCCTCCTCGCGGCTGAGCTCTCCCTCCCGTGCGAGCGCCACCTCCAGCGAGTGAGAAACGTCGCGCGGACTGGAGGGGGCGCCATCGGCGGGAGGTCCATCGCCTGACCCTCTGTCCTCCTTCACCTCGGCAATGGGGCGCAGCGGCTTGCGCACGGCCACGGCCCAGTGGCGCACGCCGCGCATCATCACTCCCTCGAGCACCGCTTGGCCGCCGAGCGGAGCGTCGCGTCGTGCTGTCAGCTCGCCATCGGGGAGCTCGCCGACCGCCGAGGCGTCAGGCGGACGCGTTGCATGCGCGCTCGCGGTCGCCTGAAGGCTGCTGACCTGCCACGTGCCCTTCGGGTGCACCCTCCCACCGGCAACCGGTCGAGAGGACATCGGCCTACTGGGGGCGTGCCTGGGCTTGGGTGCCGCCGGTCTGCGCGTTGCGCTGACGTCCCTTGGCGACCCGGCGCTGGAAACGCTCGACGCGTCCACCCGTGTCCACCAGCTTCTGGCGACCCGTGTAGAACGGGTGACAGTTGGAGCACACCTCGACGTGGATCTCCTCCTGGGTGGCGCGCGTGGTGAATTCGTTGCCGCACATGCAACGCACGTGCGCCTCGACGTAGTTGGGGTGGATCGAAGCCTTCATCGTCTGGGCATTCTAGCGCCCTCAGGCGCCTGGGGCGGGCGGGGTCTGGGTGACCTGCCCAGGCAAGCTCGGCTCGATGCAGCGGGGCGTGTGCAGTTCGTCGCGCTTGAGCACGTGCCCCCGTTCGCCGATCCAGCGAAAGCGTACGAGCGCCCGGTAGGCGGCGGAAGCGTCCAGGTTGGTGACCTGCTTTACGTACTTGTAGATCTTCACGCCCGGTTCAGAGGTGCGCCACACGCCGAAGCCGGGAGCGACGAGCGTGTGGAATTCGCTTTCGCCATGCAGGCGCTGCTGCAGTTCGATCCGCATCGCCATCTTCTGCGTGGCGCCGGTGGCGCTCATCTGCGCGGTGAATGTAGCCGAGCGTTCAGCCTGGACGGTGGCGGCGATGCATTGTTCGATCCCGACCGTCGCCGTCCCGTCGCTGGGAGCAGGCGTCAATGTCCTGCGCACGCCCCCGTTCGCGAGCGCGACCTGCGCGCAGGCGAGCAGGGCAAATGCACATCCGAGGATGAGCGCCGCCTTCGCGGCCCGCATGAGATGAAACGTTCTTGCCATTCACAAGCCTCTAACACCGTTCGCACGACTATGTTTCGCACCGAGGTCCTGAACTTCGTCGACCAAGCAGGGCAAGGACGCAGGCCGCGTGGCGTGCTATGCACGCGAGCGGACGAGGACGCAGCCATGCGCCGCGTCGATGACGCTCAGGTTATTTGATACAGAGGGCCGTCTCCACCCTCTGGTGTCGTCAAGCGCCCGCCCTTGGCGGTGATCGCGCCGCACTGCACGCAGTTGGTGTAGTTGACGATCACGTCGACATCGCCGGATTGCACCCCATCCTCCTCATCCTCGGGGATCTCGTAGACGCCTGCCGGGCACATCCAGCGCCAGGTTTCGGCAATCTCGCGCGGCACGTGCTTCTGGACGCGGATGTGGTTAGGGGCATCGTCGCGGGTGGCGTTGCCGGTGATGAACACCGAGGAGAGCTTGTCGAAGGTGTACTTGCCGTCGGGCTTGGGATAGCGCTCCTTCGTGTTGCCGACGAACATCGACTCGGTGTCGTCGCGGTGCCACCGCTGCCGCCCCGGCGGGACCTTGCCTTTCGACATGATCGACGGACCCGCAAGCAGGCTTCCGAGAAGGAATCCCTTCTGAAATGCCTGTCGCGTGTTGCGTACCTCCCACAGCTCTTTGCCGATCGAGGAGTTCTCGACCACCTCCTCGTAGGAGGACAAATCGCTGCTGCCGCGCTTTAGCGCCGCGTAAATCGACTCGTCCGCGAGCATCCCCGACTTGATGCAGTGGTGGACGCCCTTCAGCGCCGCCGTGTCCACCATTCCGCCCGCGTCGCCGACGAGCACCGCGCCAGGCATCGAGAGCTTCGGCATCGACCAGTACCCGCCACCCGGAAGCGCCTTGGCGCCCCACGCGATTCGCTCGCCGCCATCGAGGATCTTGCGTACGAGCGGATGGGTCTTGAACGTCTGCAGCAGGTCGTGGGCCGAGGTCGTCGCGTCGCGGTAGTTGAGGTCGACGACAAACCCGATCGAGACGAGATCATCGCCCGTCTTCTCGTCCTTCATCGGGTAGATCCAGGTGCCCCCGAGCTGTCCATACTTCGCCGCAACCTTCAGCGGCCACGGCTGCACAAACGTGTGGATCACCCGGTCCAGCGGCTTTGGGACCTTCCACACCTCCTTCACGCCGAGCTCCCACACCTGCGGCTCGCGCCCCTCGGCGAGGTCGAACTCGCGGATCGCGGCGCCGGTCAAGTGGCCCCAGCAGCCCTCGGCCAAAACGGTCGTCTGCGCCTTGATGTCCGTCCCAGGCTCAAAGTTTCCAAGCGGCTCGCCGTCCTTGCCGCGCCCCTTGTCGCCCGAGCGCACGCCGAGGACTTTGCCGTCCTGCACGATCAGTTGGGTGGCAGAGGTCTCGGTGAGGATGTAGGCGCCGCCCTCTTCGGCCTGCCGCTGCTGGAAGCGAGCGAGTGCGGAGACCGAGACCACCTCGTTGCCGTGGTTCTTGAAGTTCGGCACCGCTGCGGTCGGCACCGGGAGCTTGGATTTCGGGCCGGTAAGCATGTAAACCGACTCCTTGGTGACCTCACCGAAGGCAAAGCCCTCCTCGCGCCACTGTTCGCGGGTCATGTCCGGGAACAGTTCTTCCAGCGCCTGCGGGCGCATGACCGCACCCGAGAGGTTGTGTCCACCGCAGGTCTTTGCCTTCTCGACAACCGCCACCGGCACTTCGCCGAGACGCTCCATCGTCTCAGGATCGTCGCCGAGCAGCTGCAACAGACGGTTGGCGCAGGCCAGGCCGGCGGTGCCGCCCCCGACGATCGCCACGCCGACCTCGATCAGCTCGTCCTCGGGGTCGAGGCCGTGCTTGACGAACTCCTTTTGGGGATCCACGGGCGGCGGGAAGGCCGCGGGCACGACCTTCCCATTTCGAGAGCCGTTATGAGATGACATAGCTTGCCGCTCCTTTTCGCTCACGCATCCGCCCAGATCCCACTGCTATGAAGCCTTCTTGGCCTTCACGGCCTCGGTCAGCTTGGGCAGGATCTTGTTCAGATCGCCCACGATCCCGAGGTCTGAGAATTCGAAGATCGGCGCGTTGGAGTCCTTGTTGATCGCGACGATGTTCTCCGAGGACTGCATGCCGACCTTGTGCTGGATCGCGCCGGAGATGCCCGCCGCGAGATACAGCTTCGGCGCGACCGTCTTGCCTGTCTGGCCGATCTGGGCCGCGTAGGGATACCAGCCGGCGTCCACGACCGCACGGGTGGCGGCCACCGCCGCGTTGTTGCCAAAGGCCCCGGCGAGCTGTTCGCACAGCTCGAAGCCCTCGGCCTTGCCGAGGCCGCGACCGCCGGCCACGAGGATGTCCGCACCCTCGATGTCGACATCGGCACCGCGCTGTTCGCCGCGCGTGACCATCGTGGCCTGCTTGGCGTGCTCGCTCAGCTCGAAGCTGACCGACTCCACCGGGGCCGCACCTGCGCCGCTCTCTTTGATCTCGAAGGCGTTGAGGCGCCCGATCACGATACCCACACCGGAGCGGTATTTGATCTCCGAGATGGCCGAGTCGCCGAGGATCGGCCGCTCGGCGATCAGCTCGCCGCCCTCGGCACGCACGGCGGTGACCTCCATCGCCACACCGGCGCCGAGGCGCGCGGCCAGGCCGGCGCCGATCTCGAAGCCGAGCAGGCCGCCGCCGAACAGGGCGTACTTGTAGTCGCCGGAGGAGATCGCCGCGCCCATGGCGTCGACGACCGGCTGGGCGAGTCCTTCGGGGCCCTCGGCGACGAGCACCTTCTTGGCGCCGTAGTTTCCGAGCGAGCCGGCCAGATCCTGTGGGACGCCTTCGCCCACGAGGATCACATGTGCCTCGCCGCCGAGCTCGGCGGCGAGCTTGGAGCCCTCTGAGACGGCACCGAGTGAGTTCTTGTTGATCGCACCTTCGTAGTGGAGCGCGTAAACCAGAATGTTCGCCATCTAGATCAGCTTCCTCTCGTCGAGCCAGGACACGATCTTTTCGACTGTCTCGGCTGTGTCCTCGTCCTCGATGATCTCGCCGGCGGCCTTGGCCGGGGGAGCCTTCGCGGCGACCCATTGCGCTGCGGAGTTATCGCCGCCCACCTTGGAGGCGTCGATGCCGACGTCGCCGGCGGTGACGGTGTCGAGCGGCTTCTTCTTGGCGCCCATGATCGCCTTCAGCGAGGGGTAGCGCGGCTCATTGATGGCATCCCCGACCGAGATGACCGCGGGCAGGCTGATCTGGACCGTGTCGTAGCCGTACTCGGCCTGGCGCTCACAGCGCAGGGAGTCGGCGGCGACATCCATCTTGATGACCTGGGTGAGCGAGGGCATGCGCAGGTGCTCGGCCACGACAGCGCCGATCGTGTAGCACTCGCCGTCGTCTGACTGCTGGCCGAGCAGGACCAGGTCCGGTTTCTCGCGGTCCAGGGTCTGGGCCAGGGCGTAGCCAGTGGCGGCCACGTCCGAGCCGGCGACCACCGGGTCGGAGAGGTGCACGGAGCGATCCGCGCCGAGCGAGACCGCCTTGTGCAGAGCGCGTACGGCGCTCTCCGGACCCATCGTCACGGCCACGATCTCCTCCACGGGGGCGACGCCGCCCTCGCGAATCTGCATCGCAGCCTCGATGGCGTGCGTGTCATAGGGGTTGAGGTTCTTCTCCCCGCTGCGGTCCATGCGCCCCGTCGAGCTGTTGATGCGCTTCTCGACGGCGGCGTCCGGAACCTCCTTCACCAGGACGCAAATCTTCATTCAGCTAACTCCTTCAGGGATGTCGATGGGGGCAATCCTACCTGAGTTGACTGACGAGTCAATCAGGCCACGTGGACCTTCGTGTCGGCGTGACCGGTGGGGTAGATGTATACCTTTTGTGGAATTCACAATAGTATTTATGATTTGCTACTACGATTGTAGTTAACAAAAAATGTATATACCCTCAGGCTCAGCCGGCCTGGCGCGGACTGGTGGCCTCGCGGATGAAATCGACGATAGCCTGAGTGGGGGCGCCCGGCGTGAAGACCTCGGCGACGCCGAGGCCCTTCAGCTCAGGGATGTCTTCGGCGGGGATCGTGCCGCCCACGGTGACGACCACGTCGTCGACGTCCTGCTCGCGCAGCAGCTCGACCACGCGCGGCACCAAGGTCATGTGGGCGCCGGAGAGGATCGAGAGCCCCACGGCGTCGGCGTCCTCCTGGATCACCGTCTCCACGATCTGCTCGGGCGTCTGGTGCAGGCCCGTGTAGATGACCTCCATGCCGGCGTCGCGCAAGGCGCGCGCGATGATCTTGGCGCCGCGATCGTGGCCGTCGAGCCCCGGCTTGGCCACCACCACGCGGATCTTGCCCTTCGGGGGGGCCTCGGCCGACACAGTCTCAGACCTTCAAGATGATGGCGTCGCCTTGCCCGCCGCCGGAGCAGATCGCGGCGCAGCCGTAGCCGCCGCCGCGCCGGCGCAGCTCGTAGACGAGCGTGCCGATGATGCGCGCGCCGGAAGCGCCGATCGGGTGTCCGAGCGCGACGGCGCCACCGTTGACGTTGACCTTGTCCTCGTCGATGCCTAGCACGCGGATCGAATTGAGCGTGACCGAGGCGAAGGCCTCGTTGATCTCCCACAGGTCGATGTCCTCGGCTTTCAAGCCGGCCTTCTCCAAAGCCTTCTTGGCGGCCGATGCGGGAGTGCGAGCGAGGTAGGCGAAGTCGTCGGCCGACTGGGCGTGAACGACGATCTCGGCCAGCGCCTCCTTGCCGTTGGCGGAGGCCCACTCCTCGGAGGAGACGACCAGCGCGCCGGCCGCGTCGTTGACACCGGGCGAGTTGCCCGCGGTGTGGGTGCCGTTCTTGACCAAGCCGGGCAGCTTCGCGAGCACCTCCAGCGTGGTGTCGCGGCGAGGCGCCTCATCGACCTCGACGGTGGTGTCGCCCTTCTTGCCTTTTATCCTCACGGAGACGATCTCCTCAGGCAGACGACCCTCGTCGGTGGCCTTCAGCGCGAGTTCGTGCGAGCGCAGAGCCCAGCGATCGAGATCGGCTCGCGTCATCTCGAGCTCGTCGCCGACCTCGGTCGCCTCGACGAACATCTGCTTGCCGGAGAACGGGTTGGTGAGACCGTCGTGGACCATTGCGTCGAGCGCCTTCACGTCGCCCATGCGAAAGCCGAAGCGCGCGCCCGGAAGCAGGTAGGGAGCTTGGGACATCGACTCCATGCCGCCGGCCACGCCGACCTGGACGTCGCCGGCGCGGATTGCCTGGTCGAGGATCACGGTGGCGCGCACGCCCGAGGCACAGACCTTGTTGACCGTCTCCGAGGAGACCTCCTTGGGGATGCCGGCCTTGATCTGGGCTTGGCGCGAGGGAATCTGACCCTGGCCTGCCTGCAGGACCTGGCCCATCACGACGTGCTCTACCTGCTCGGGCTCGACGCCGGAGCGCTCCAGGGCCGCCTCGATCGCCACGGCGCCAAGCTCGGTAGCTTCCAGCGTGGACAGGCCGCCCCCCATCTTGCCGATGGGTGTGCGCGCGGAGCCGAGGATCACGGTCTTGGACATCGAGGCGGTTCTCCTAATTTGGATTTGTCCCACCCGCCTGCCGGAATGACAAGCAGAGGACGAGAATCCTAGCGGGGCCGGTATCGTGCGCGGATCGTGAATGTCTCTTGGAGCGGCCAAACGGGTGGACAATCGGACGCCGACACGATCGCCGTGGGCGTATTCGCAGGCTCCGAGACGCCCTCGGGAGCGCCCTCGGAGGTGAGCGAGCTGCTCGCCAGCGGCGAGGCTCGACGCTCTTACAAGGCGCTTGCGCTGACCCACGCGAACGGCAAGCGCTGGCTGGTAGTGGGCTTGGGCGAGCGAGCGGCCTTCACGCCCGAGCGCGCCCGTGTGGCGGCGGCCTTGGCGCGCGAGCGCGCCAAGGAGCTGTCCACCAGGGTGTTGTGTTGGCAGCCACCCACCGACGAGGGCGAGATCGTGGCGGCGCTCGTGCACGGGACCGTGCTCGCCGACTACAGCTTCGAGAGCCACAAGTCGGGGGCGAAGGATGGCGAGGGCGCGGAGGCAAAGCCGAAGCACCTGGAGAGCCTGATCGTGACCGGCGAGGGCGATCGCGGCCAAGCCGTCGGCGAGGCCCAGATCGTCGCGGAGGCCGCCAACGAAGCGCGCGACTTGCAGAACCGCCCCGCCAACGACCTGACGCCGACAGCGTTGGGCGAGCACGCACGCAAGCTCGCCGAGGAGATCGAGGGACTGTCGGTCGAGGTGGAGGGACGGGAGGGCATCGTGGGTCGCTCGATGGGAGCGTTTGCGGCGGTGGCGCAGGGCTCCGAGCAGGAGCCGGCCCTGATCACCTTGCGCTACGAGGGAGGCGGAGCGTCCAGCCCCCGCGGCCCATTGCTCGGGCTGGTTGGCAAGGCAGTGACGTTCGACAGCGGCGGCATCTCGCTGAAGCCTGGGCCGAAGATGAGCGAGATGAAGTTCGACATGTCCGGTGGCGCGGCGGTCATCTCGGCGATTGCCGCGATCGCACGGATCGGCCTGCCGGTGAGGATCGTCGGGGTGGTGGGCGCCACCGAGAACCTGCCGAGCGGGCGCTCGGTCAAGCCGGGGGACATCGTGACGGCCGCCAACGGGAAGACGATCGAGGTGAACAACACCGACGCCGAGGGCAGGCTGGTGCTGGCGGACTGCCTTTGTCACGCCGTCTCACTGGGCGCAGAGCGGATCGTCGACCTGGCGACGTTGACAGGCGCGGTGATCATCGCGCTCGGCTCCACCTACGCCGGCTTGCTCTCCAACGACGACGAGCTGACGGCAGAGGTAACCGAGGCGGGCGAGCGCAGCGGGGAGATCGTGTGGCGGCTGCCACTGCACCCGGAGTACGACGAGCTGATCAAAGGCAGGTACGGCGACCTTGACAACGCCCCCGAGGGTCGCAAGGCGGGCACGATCGTGGGGGCGACGTTCCTGTCGCACTTCGTGGGCGACACGCCCTGGGCGCACCTGGACATCGCCGGCTCGGCATGGGAGCTGGGACGCGCGTATGTCGGCAAGGGCGCCTCCGGCTACGGTGTGCGCCTGCTGGTGGAGCTGGCGCGCTCCTACTGCGCGTAGCCACCCGCGGTTGTCCATCCCACCCTGGGGCGGGGCCGGTCCGCCTGCAGACAAGAGGTACTTGCCGCGAAGCGAATTCGCCGCGGTCCGCTAGGCGACCTGCGCCGAGGCGCTGTCGCTGCGCATATAGGCGCCCAGGCGACTGGTCACAGCAGCCCATGCCTTCCCGCGCGGGTCGATGTGGGCGCGGTGCCGGCCGGCCTCGCCCTCGATCTCGACCAGCTCGACCATCCCTGCGGCGGCGCGCGAGGCGCTCTCGTAGTTGCGACTGAGCTCGACGGACACGGTCTCGTCCTCGGTCCCGTGGACGAGCAGGACGGGTATGTCCAAGGGAACCTGGGCCATCGGGTCGGCGATCGCGTAGCGCTCGGGCAGCTGCTCGGGACTGCCACCCATCAGGCTCTTGACGGCGCCCTCGGGGACTCGGTGGTAGCCGTCGGCCAGGTCGCAGACGCCGGCCTGGGAGATGACTCGCCGCAGGCGAATCGGCGATGGCGTGCCGCCGGGGGCTCCCGGGGGAAGCTTGGCGCGGCCCGCGGCCCATAGCGCCAGCTGGCCGCCGGCTGAGTGGCCGAGGATGCTCACGCGCTCGAGGTCGATCGGAGCATCGATCGTGGCGAGATGGTCGATCGCGGTGGCGACGTCCTCGAAGGTCGTGGGCCAGCCGCCACCGTCGCCGACGCGGCGATACTCGATGTTCCACACCGCCCAGCCGCGTCGCATGAGATCGCCGGCCAGGCCGCGCATCACGATCTTGCCGTAGCGGACCCGCCAGGAGCCACCGTGGACGAGCACCATGACCGAGCGTGGGCCGGGCCGCCTGGGCAGGTAGAGATCGGCGCGTTGCGAGCGGTGAGGTCCGTAGCGATAGCGCTGTCGGGGAGCCAGGACGTCGAGGATGAGGCGCAGGCGAGCCACGGCAGGCAATCCTAGAGCGAGCCCCGCCGATCCGAGACACAGCCTGAAGATGGCGATGCACGCGGACGGCGTGGAATCGCGTATCGAGCGCACAGCCCTGCATCGCCGGCTCTGTGAGAATGGCGGCCGATGGACTTCGACTTGTCCCCCGACCACGAGCTGATCAGGCGCACAGTGCGCGAATTCGCCGTCGGCGAGGTGGCGCCGGTGGCGGAGGAGCTCGACAGGACGAAGTCGTTTCCGTATGAGATCGTGGCCCAGCTCGGCAAGCTCGGGTTGATGGGGATCCCCTTCCCCGAGGAGTACGGGGGCGGCGGCGGGGACACGCTCGCCTATGCCCTCGCGGTGGAGGAGCTGACGCGGGTGGACTCCTCTGTGGCGATCACGCTTTGCGCGCATACCTCGCTGGGGACCCAACCGATCTACCTGTTCGGCTCGGAGGAGCAGAAGCGCGAGTGGATGCCACGGCTGTGCTCGGGCGAGAGGCTTGGCGCTTTCGGATTGACCGAGCCCGAGGCCGGAAGCGACGCCGGCAACACGCGTACCCGCGCGCGCTTGGAAGGCGGCGAATGGGTGATCGACGGGGCCAAGCAGTTCATCACGAACGCGGGCACGAGCATCTCGGGCGTGGTGTGCATCACGGCTGTCACCGGAGGAGCCCCCGGCGAGGACCCCACGGGCGGGGACCCGGCGGGTGCAAGACGTGCGAAGGAGATCTCGAACATCATCGTCACCAACGGGACACCGGGTTACGAGCAAGGCGAGCCGTATAGGAAGATGGGCTGGAATGCGTCGGATACGCGCCCGCTCACGTTCAGTGAATGCCGGGTACCCGAGGAGAACTTGCTCGGGCCTAGGGGTCAAGGCTTCAAGCAGTTTCTGCATATCCTCGACATCGGGCGAATCGGTGTGGCGGCGATGGGCGTAGGGCTCGCGCAGGGAGCGTTGGACGAGGCCCTGGCATACGCCAGGGGGCGCAAGGCTTTTGGCAAGCCGATCTCCAAGTTCCAGGCGATCCAGGCCAAGCTCGCTGACATGTCCGCGGAGATCGAGGCGGCACGGCTGCTCGTGTACAAGGCCGCAAGGGAGAAGGACGCGGGTCGCAACTTCACGCTGACCGCCGCCCAGGCGAAGCTGAAGACTGGAAGGCTGGCGGTGAGGTGCACCGAGGAGGCCGTGCAGATCCACGGTGGATACGGCTACATCGAGGAGTACCCGGTATGCAGGTTCTACCGCGACGCGAAGATCCTCACGATCGGCGAGGGCACCGACGAGGTACAGCAGATGGTGATCGCGCGGGCGCTAGGGGCCTAGCCTGAACCGATCCGGCTTGCCCGACCGGCTCTCAGAGCGCCGGCTCTTAGCGAGGCTCGAGCACGATCAGCGGTATCTGACGCTCGGCACGCCGCCGGTAGTCTTCGTAGCCGCCGTAGACCTCGACCGCGCGCTTCCACAGGCGATCGTACTCCTCGGGCGTGGCGACACGCGCACGCACGGGCATCCGTTTGGAGCCGATCTGGACCGTGGTGTCGGGATTGGCCTTCAGGTTGTAGAACCAAGCCGGATTCTTCGGATAGCCGCCCTTGGAGGCGATCAGGACGATGTTCTGGCCGTCGCGGGCGAACACGAGCGGCGTGTAGCGGCGCTTGCCGCTCTTGGCGCCGACGTGGTCGAGCAGGAGCATCTCGGGCAGGCCCGGCACGCGGTGGCCGATCAGGCCGCCCGTGGCACGGTAGACCTTCGCGTGCCCGCCCATCAGGCGGATCAAGGTCGGCCAGGTGCGGTCGGCCAGGTTGAGGTAGTCGAAGGCCATCGGGGGCACTCTACAGGCCACGCCGTGGACAACACGGCCCCTATGCGAGGCAGCCGGCGTAGTACGCAGATCGCGTGTGCACGGTCACCCGTTACGCAAACCTGCGTAACGCAAGCTTGCGTAATCGGTGCCGGCCACCGGTCAGCCCCGGTGACGCTTCAAAAGCGCCGTGGCGGCGCTGGCCGGGTCGAGGCGCCGCTCGACGACCTCCTCCAAGAGCCGCTTGAAGTTGGCGTCCTCGCGCAAGTCCTCCTCCAGGCGCCGGCGCATGCGGGCGGTGGCGATCGCGAGGACCTCGTTGCGCAGGTTGCGCCCGCGCCGTTCCTGCAAGGCGCCCTCGGCGAGGATGTGGGCACGGTGGGCATCGAGTTGGGCGATCAACTCGTCGACGCCCTTGCCGTGGGCGGCCTCGGTCTTGACGATCGGCACGCGCCAGCGCGGGTGGGCGGGCCTCGATTCTGTGTCGCCGTTCAGGTTGGCGAGCGACAGGACACCACGGATCTCGCGCACCATCGTGTCGGTCAAGGGATGGTCGGCCTTGTTGATGACGATCACGTCGGGGATCTCCATGACCCCCGCCTTCAGCGCCTGGATCGAGTCGCCCGAGCCAGGCATGAGCACGAGCACGATCGTGTCGGCGTGGTCGATGATGTCGATCTCGGCCTGGCCGACGCCGACGGTCTCCACGAACACGTCCTCGCGCCCGGCGGCGTCCAGCAGCAGGGCCGCCTGCAAGGCCGCCTCGGAGAGGCCGCCGAGCGCGCCGCGGTTGGCCATCGAGCGGATGAAGACGCCCTGGTCGAGGAAGTGCTCGGTCAGGCGGATGCGGTCGCCGAGCAAGGCCCCCTGTGTGAAGGGCGAGGAGGGGTCGATCGAGAGCACGCCGACAGAGCGCCCGGCCTCGCGCCTGGCCTTGGTCAAGGCCCCGATCAGGGTGGACTTGCCGACCCCGGGCGGGCCTGTAAAGCCGTAGACAGCGGCTTTGCCGGTGTGGGGGTAGACCTCGCGCACCAGATCCCAGCCTTCGGGGCGATCGTCCTCGACCAAGGTGATCGCGCGCGCCAAGGCGCGGCGGTCGCCGTCGAGCAGGCGCTGGGCAAGGGAGGCGGTCATGCGGGGCGCAATCATTACAGGCGCGCCGAATACGATTGGCTCGTGGAGCAACCTGCCCTATGACCACCGCCGAGATCACAGGCCAACAGCCAGAGAAGACGCTCGCCTCCGCGCCACAGCCCCCGGCTCCACCGGAGCGTCGCGGCGCGCTTGCGCTGCTTCGCTTCATGCGTGCGAACAACATGCTCAACCGCCACTATGCGGTGCTGGGCGCCCGCTTGCTGTGGCTGAAGCTGCGCTGGCGCGGACGCCTGCAGACCGACGGCATCTGCTTCTTCTGCCCTGGCGTCAAGCTCGAGATCGGCAAGCACGCGACGCTGCGGATCGGTCGCTGGTCGTGGGTCGGCCACGGCACGAAGATCAGGGTGCACGAGGGCGAAGTGTCGATCGGCGCAAAGACGGTGATGGGCCAGGAGTGCACGATCTCCGCCTACCAGCACGTGGAGATCGGCAGGGAGTGCATCATCGCCGACCGGGTGATGCTGATCGACTTCGACCACGGCGTGGTGGAGGTGGAGCGCCCGATCAGGCTGCAGGGGATCTACAAGCGCGACGTACGGGTCGGGAGCAATGTTTGGATGGGCTACGGCTCGTGCGTATTGAGGGGAGTGAGCGTCGGGCACAACAGCATCGTGGGCACCAACGCGGTCGTGACCAAGGACGTCCCCGAGAACGCGGTCGTAGGCGGCGTGCCGGCGAAGGTATTGCGGATGCGCGAGACGCCGAAGGAGCTGCGCTGGGAGTAGGAGCTCTCAGCGCCCCACAAGCGCTGCGTGTACGGCCTTTCCGCGTTCGGTGAGGGTCCAGGCGTTGGCTTCGCCCTTTTCGCGCCCGGCGCCTCGGTTTTCGATTAGTTCTGCTCGTTGCAGGCGGGCGAGTAGGCGTGAGGTCTGGCCCTCGTCGGCGATGCCGGATGTGTCGGCCACGAGGCGGTTGGATGCTCCGTTATTGGCGGCGATCGTGGCAAGTACGCGGGCGGTGCGGTAGGTGAAGCGGATCGAGAGGTCCTTGAAGGGGTCCTTGACAGCGCCGTTGCTCGTCTCTGGCGTCTTTGGCGCAGGGCGCTCCAGCTCGCGCCGGGCTGCAGCTGAACCGAGGTAGGGGTGGACGATCATCGCCATCAGCGCACCGGTCAAATCCACCAGGCGCAAGGAATCCGCCGAGGGCGAGCTGCCGTTCGCCGAAGGCGCATCCGTTTGGCGACGTTGCCCTGTCGGCGGACCGTCGACCATAGGACGACGGTCCAGTAGACGCACGTGCACCACAGACAGGGCGCCGCCGACAACGCCCTGTCCGGCCAGCGGCGGCGGCTCGTTGCCGCGCCGCGCCTCGCCTCGCCCCTGCTCTACGGCCGCGACGAGCACGCTGAGTACTGCCGCGCGACGCGTGGCCACTGCCGGTCCCGCCTTGAGTGTCTCCACGACGCACATGCGCGCGAGGTCGGGCTCTGCGTCGAGCTGCTCCAACAGGACGATGAGCGCGGCACGGATGCGCTCACGCCAGCTCTGGGTACTGCGTACCCTCGTCTGGCCTGCTGCTCTAAAAGCAGCCGTGACAGGCTCGGCGAGCCGCTCGATGGCGGCGTCGAACGCCTCCAACAGACACTCGTCGCGGTCGTCGAAGATCTCATAGAACGTGCGGCGCGAAACGCCGGCGCGCTTACAAACGCGCCCGACGCTCGCGTTCTCCAGACCCTGCTCGGCCACGACTTCCACAAACGCCGAGAGCAGGCGCCGGCGTTGCATCTCGGCGACGTGCCCGCCCTGGCGGGTTACCTCTGCAGAGCCCGCCTGCTTATGCGAGCGCACGCTCCACCTCGATCAGTGCCATTGCCGACGCACCTCCAGCTCTCTATTTGCCCTTCTCGTGCTTGCCGGGCTTCTTTGCCTTGTGCTTGGGGCAACCGGTGGGAGCGACAGGCGTAGACTGGCGAATCACCATTCCGTTCTGTGCGGTGAACGTGGTGGGCATCTTCAGCACGCTGGCACACAGATTTCCGTTGGCGGCAAGCGCCGAGTCCCTGCCCTGAGGCAGCTTCAGCTCGAACGTGCCGATTGGGACGTCGGGGATCGTGTGGAATGTGCTGCTGGTGATTCCTGCAGAGTTGATGAAGGTTTCCCCGTGCAACTGAACCGTGACTCCATACCCGGAGAGCACGATCACGAGTTCGGGGAACTTCGCGCCGCCGTGACTAACGAAATACGCCGGTCCGGACAGGCTGACGGGGATGATCGGCGTGGTCGCCGCCGCAGCGCCTACATGCGAGCCCGCTGGGCACAAGGCCGGGTTCTCGTTGAACGTGCTGTCCGGGCAGGCCTTCTGCAATGTCGTCAGCCTGGACGGCAACTGCTTGGGCAGGTCCACCTTGACGGACTTGATGTTCGCCTGCGATCCCCACGCTGCTTTCGGGTAGGCGAGTTTCACATCGAGACTGGCGCCGTTGGCCCTTGATGTCTCGCCCGCTGTCGTGACCTTGAACTGCGGTTTGAACGCAAGCGTCGCGCAGTTGGTGACTTGGAAGGGAACCGACAGCGCGTCTGTGGCGCCTTCGCTGCTCGTCAGCTTGCCGGTGATCGCCATCGGAGCGCAATTGGTCGGGTTGAAGGTGAAGTCGGGCCGGTTGATCGACACATTGATGTGCTTTATCTGCAGCGGAATCCCATCGAGGATCTGCGGGATGGCATAGGGCCCGGAATCGTCGGTGGTGACCGTCAGCGCGGCTGTGATCGGGTCCACTTCGATCTTCGCCCTCACGATCACATTGCCGAGATCGAACGGTCCGGCCTTCGCCGGGTTGACGATCGACAGGCCATATGGCGCTCCCGCATAAGGGCCGGTGATGTACACCTTGCCGCCGGTGACACTGAACGGGTTGCCGCCCAAGCCAACGCTCACCACTGTTTCGCCGATCAGGCTTTCAGAACCGCACGTTCCCGCATTCGCTTCGGCTTCCCCGCACAACTTGACCGAGGAGAGCGTCCCCAAGAGACCTGGGGGCATTTTCAAGCGCACCGCCTTCAAGCTCTGCTGACCGTCTTCGCGGCTCATCGTCATCGTGAACGGGCTGAAGGCGCCCGTCTGGATGTTCGTCGAGTCGGCCGTCAACGTCGGCGCGAAGGGCAACGGACTGGCGCACGCGCTCCCGTTCGGCCCCGAGGTGATCTGGAATGCGGAGGAGGGCTGCGAGGGCGGATTGTCGGACCAGCCGCCAATCGAGGCTGTCGTCGTATAGCTACCGCATGAAGCCGGCGTCGAGAGCGGCGCCCGCGAGCCGCCGAAGAAATGCAGCTTGAGGTCTTCGAACGGCAATTGCGGAGTATTGTCGAACGTCGAGACCAGCTGGCCTGTCACCGGGTCCGGTTTGACTTCTCCGGCGACCTTCACCAGCGTCCCCGAAACGGGATCTTCGGCCACGATATAGAGCGCCACAAGGCTCCCAAATGGATTTGCATCCTGAGCCGCAAGGTAGGCAGCGCCCGTCAACGGGTTGGGCAACAGCGGTGTATCGATTTCGACCGTGCCCACCTTCGATGCTTCGGGACATGACGGCGTCGCATGTACCTGGAGCGCGATCTGAGCTTCCGAGCAGGCAAGCAGGCCGTCCGCCGCCGCCGGGTTCAACGCCACTCCCGCGGGCAGTGCCACGGTGGTGCTCTTTACGTCGGACTCCCCGAGCCCTTCGGCGTCGAGGCTCACTTCCTGGGGCACATGTATCCCCACCGTCAAACCCGTCGGGGTGCTACCTGCCTGGCCGTCCGGCGAGACGCTGATGGATGGGCTGAACGGCAGCTCGTTGCAGCCATCCAAGCTTGGTAGCGGGAGCGTAGGAGCGGATGACACGAAGCTGCCCTCGCGCTGCCAGGAGTCGGCTTCCACAGTCGTCTGTAGCGGACCGTTGCACGAAGTGGGCAGCTCGAGAAAGGGCGGCGGCTGTTGCTGCCCGGACGGCGAGCACGGCGGTATCAGTTCTGGAGCGAAGGTCTGCCAAAGGCCGTCGGCGATACAGCTCCATCCGCGCGCGGGGTCGTGACGCGGATCGCCCGGAACGCCCCAAAAGGTGACGCGGCTACCCACGAAGACGGCGGTCTGGGTGATGCTGCTGACCTTGACGGTGACACCGTAGTCGCCTCCTGTGCGCACCGACGTGTCCAGGTATACGGGTACCCCCAGTGCGATGAAGCCGAAACGAGCGGGCTCTCCCACCGAAGGGGTCAGGTTGAACAACGGGACAGTGATCGTTGTCAACGGGTATGTATGAGGAACCTGGACCGTCACCGCCGCCACTCCCAGCGCCGTATCGTCGGCGCATTCGTCCAGAAATCCATCGATAGCTTTGAGGAACTTCGTCAACTGACACTGCGGAAAAGGCGTCGGATTGCCAATCAGGCCGGGAGGGAGCTTGAAGGCAAGGTCCTTCGCCATTTCCCCGGGCTGAGATGTGTAGTAGAATCCCAATTCGTTTTCTTCGTTTCGGAGTTCCCGCTGGCTGAGCATCAGCGTCGTTGTCAGCTGGAATGGGTGCGACCCGGCCTGGGTGGCAACATCGCCGCCTTCTTCTTCGGGGCTCATTTCGTAGTTCTCGATGCCGTACACAGGTGTGGCGTTGTCTACTGCTATCGGTCGAGTCTTGCTCGCCGGAGAAGCGTTGCCGCCGCTGACAGCGATTTCGTCGAGTTCGCCGGTTTTCGCTCCAGGCTCGACGTTGACGGCGACGAGCATCTGCAGCTGTTCGTAGGGCATGACGGGTTCGCTGGTCGTGCACGTGAGCGCTTCCAACGAGCATCCCGGCCGGCCGAAGCCGATGAAGCCACTCGTCCCGTTGACCTGGACCGCGCTCAGGCCGGCAGGGAGTTTGACCGAGAACTTCACAGGCGTGCTACCGACTAGGTCGGCGCCGCCCATGTTTGCCGCGGTCAGGATGAGCGTTCCGTCCGCGTGGCCCACAACGGTCTGCTTGACCGTGACTTCGCTCTTGCCGCCAGTCACCGAGGAAGATATCTTCGGCCTGAGCACCGGCCGATCGAACAGCGCCCCTCTGAAGATCACTTCATAGGGTTCATCGCCCGCTTCGTCGCCCCGCCCGCTTGGCACTTCGACGTTGCCTTTGCCATATATTTCTTCAAGTCCTTCCTGCATTTCCTGGTGTGTTGCATTCCACGCAAATGTATGACCTGCAAACGGAGCCGTCTGCGCCTGAAGTTCAAAGCTCCCGCCGGTGGCGCTAACCGTTATCTGCTGCGCCTCGTCTTTGGCCTGCCCGGGTTGCAGCACAGCAGGCGCCGAGTCCAGGGCGAGGCGCCACCAGGGCTCCGCCGCACCGGCGGGGGCGGCGACCGCAAGCACCGCCAACAACGCCACGGCCGATACACCAAGGATGCTCCTCCCGATCATGCTCGCCACGCTCATCGCCTGCTCCCCTTGGTCGTCTTTACCTTGCGGGACTGCTTCATCCCGTAGCGCGAGCGAGCCTTCCGTTCGCATCCCCTCCGCCGCATGCCTCGCTTGCGATGACACGCTTTCAGTGCCCGCGAGAGCCTCTGCGCGCGCGTCAAACCCTTGGGTTGGAGCGTCGCCTTAGAGGTAGGCGCAGTCACATTTCCTACCCCCGCGAACGTGGCGCTCGCGGGCGAGCCGAACAGCTCAGGCTGGGGCGACGGCGCTGGCTTGCACGAGTCGCCCGTGCTACATGGAGGTGGTTGCGCGGGCCTGGGCGCAAAGCAGGTTGAAGCCCCCGCGCATTCGCGAGCGTCGTATATGTCGGCGGCATTGTCGAAGTCCTGGCTCATCAATTTCGCTGTGGTTAGGAAGAAGACATTTCCACCGCCTTCGCTAGCATCGAGAAACGTCGATTCTTCATTCGAAGTGCCAGATGAGATCGGCGCTACGCACCCGCCTGACCTTTCACTGAAGGTCGCCTGCGACGCCGTACAGTCGCCGATCCCCGCCGGCTCCCACTCATAGACGTCCTGGATACCGTTGACGTCCTGTGGCGCCAGTCCCTCGTGGCTATTGAACAGCAGCCGACCGCTGTCGGACAGGTAGCGCGACTGATAGTTGACTTCGTTGAGATCGAAGCGCGTCCACGGCGGCACGCTGGCCGCGATCCACGTATTCGCGTTGAAGATTTCCTGTTCATTGCCATGGCCGAATTCCAGGCCGGCCGGTCGCGCGCCGGTGGGGTTGCACGAGGCGCAAGTCAGCTTGTTCGCTGCTGCGTCGTAGAGGTAGACCTCCTCGTCGGGATGCCCGCTCCTAGCATCCCTCGTGTCATATCCCGTAAGGTCTCGATTGGACATGAACGCCAGCCAACGCCCGTTCGGCGAGACACGCGCCGGCATGTTGTAGAGAGCCGCCCAGTCGGGGTAGTCTTCGGCGGACAGTCCGGCGATGAACGTCGTCGTGCCGGCGTGGCGAACATACAGGTTGCATAGTGGTGTTTCGCCGCTTTCTCCGAAGCCGCAGTGGCCTGCTTGAGCACCCGGCGCAAGCGCCCCACTGGCCGCAAAGTAGATATAGGAGCCGTCTTCGCTTGCGCCTATTACCTGTTTAACTCCAGCGGATTCGCCGGCCCTGCTATCGGTCGTGAGGTCCGTGAGCCTGCTGCCCGCAGGGGCCGAGAAGTTGTATTCGTACAGATCCGGTTCTTCTGGGAACGTCTCTTTAGTGGTCGAGTCTGCGGTCAAGCGTTCGACGTCGAGGAAGAAGATACGCGATGCGTCGCTGCTAGCCGTCATGTACAATGCCTCGCTGTTGCCTTCGCCCGCCACGACACCGGCGTTGGGTAAATCTACCCGTGTCGTCTCTCGGTTCGCCATATCGCGCACATAGAGATGATTGGCATGGTTCTGCAATGTGTAACCCAACCAGATGACGTGTGAGCCGTCGTTGGAGAGCATGTGACGCGACACTTTGTTGGGCGCGCCTGAGAACGTTGGGAATCCCACCGGGCCCCCGTGTTCGTTAGTTTCGCCCGGCGGCAGCAGGTTCACGAATTCCAGCTTGCCCCCACTCCACTCATAGAGGCCTCCGCTGCCTTCGGTCGCCGTTGTAGTGAGATCGGCAACCGACGAACGGAGCAGAACGTGGCTCAGATCGGGGCTCGCGCCCAAGAAGTAAGGGCCGCATTCGAAGTGTTCGCATGTGCCGTTCGGTTCTTCTCCAAAGACGGTGTTGACAGGTACATTCGCGGCGCTTACAAATGGCGTAAAGCAACCCGTTGTGCACAATTGCCCTGGATCACCATCCACGTAATCGGTGTGCAGGTAGGATGTAGATTCGGTGGCCTGCGGGGAGAGTGCGGTGAAGCTTCCAAATGGCTGGACAGCCCCCGCCGACAGATCCCTAGAGAAGAATCGGTACTCTTGGCCGTTGCCGACACTCGGACCCGTGGGAGCGTCGTGAGCCGGTGTGATCGTCCGCGATACCCAGCCGCTGGAGCCCCGTCCGAAGAAGATGTCGACGTCGTTGTCCGAGCCGGCAAGCATTGCTTCGGTCGGCGAGGATGCCTTATCGACGAAGGCGTCTCCGTCGACGGACGCCTGCAGGATGCCTTCGTCGATCGCACCCAACTTGGCGCCTTCCTTCTGTGGCGGCGAGACCATCTCCCACGCCCGGTCGTCAGGTAGCGCCAACACCGCAGCACTCTGTGTCGTGAACCCAGTTTCCCGCCCCTCGGTCGTGCCGAATGCGTTGTGAGCGATCACGTGCATGTGGTACGCGCTTCCCGCCAGCAGATCCTGCGGATGGACGCTCACCTCCTCGACGGCGGATTCCGCTCCGAGCACTGCGTCTGGAACAGGAATATCTTTTTCATACCCGCTCGAGCTGCATGTGGCGACGCTCGGGCAACGTCCGTATTCGAAGTGATATTCCGTGCTGGCGCCCTGCGGATCGATTTCGGCTTGGAACGTGGCGCTGGTGGCGGTCACTTTCACCAGAGACTCGCCTTCGATCGTGGGCGCGCTGGGAGCCCCCAGAGCGGGCGCGCTCAATAGCAGCGCCACACCGGCGATCCCGCATAGCAAGGCCGACACCTTCGAGACCAACCGGCTAGCGTGCATCAAATTCCCTCCTCGAGAAAAGCCGCGTGACAGCCGCCCGGTCCCGAGCAGCACGAAACCGCCCCGGGCAGTCGCCCGCGACGGTGAAAGAAGATGAACGGCGAACCTGCGCCGGCGCGGCAGGGACCGCGCCGGAGATTGCAACCGACGGCGCGAGGGAGCCGGTGCTGAGCTAGCTGAGAGCCGGCCCGGCCAGAGAGAGAGAGAGAGAGAGAGACGCGTCAGCGACGCTGACGCGTCCTATTACGGACCCATCAGTGGCACACGGACTCTCGAGCACATGATTCCCCAATGAAAACACGCGAAAAA
>Ga0134126_10000512_pt1 | contig 49501 bp, 35 predicted proteins | sample KB31752_FD_96881 | JGI IMG/M metagenome (GOLD analysis project Ga0134126, IMG submission 96881) | Terrestrial soil microbial communities with excess Nitrogen fertilizer from Kellogg Biological Station, Michigan, USA - KB3-175-2 | ecosystem: Environmental > Terrestrial > Soil > Unclassified ...
CACCGGTAATGATCGAGGTGACTTTTTTATCTTTAAGCCAATGAAAAAGCCGTTTCAGTTCAGCCCTGAGCACCCCCTGGTTATCAAGGCCGCCAAACAGGGTTTCAATGGTATCTAATACTACCCGTTTTGCTTTTATTTTATCTATGGAATAGCCTAAACGAATAAACAGCCCTTCAAGATCGTACTCGCCGGTTTCAGCTATTTCCTCTTTATTTACCTCAACAAAGTCTATATGGATCAGTTTTTTGCGGATGAGGCTTGGAAGGTCAAAGCCCATGGAAGCGGCATTCTGGATTAATTCTTCAACGGTTTCTTCAAATACAACCATCAAGCCAGGTTCATTGTACAAAGTAACCCCTTTGATAAGGAATTCAAGGGCGAGGTTGGTTTTGCCGCACCCGGGCCCCCCGCATAGAAGGGTACACCTGCCGGTTGGCAGGCCGCCAAAAGTTATTTCATCAAGGCCTTCAATACCGGTTAGGGTTTTGGCCAGTTTTTGCGGTTCTTTCCCGCCCTTTTTTGATTTTGTGGTCATGATTGGCCGACTGGTTCTAACTGTAAAATTTAATAGACGTTTAAGCGCACTCTGAGTTGCGAAAATACAAATTATTTATTACAAACAAATGAGCCTAGTGGCAAGTGATAAGTAAAAATATCTTCATTTTATTTTTAGATAATTAACCAGGCAACTGTTCACCCCTGTTTGCGAAAGGTCAGCAACCGTAACAACTCCTGTCAAAATATCCTGATTCCTTACTTCTTTCGCATCACTTCTCCACAATCCCCATCTTCTTAAACTCGTTGCCGGTCATGGTTTCCAGCGCTTTCTGGTACGTGTTGTTGGATTCGTTTACCACTTCGTAAAAACCATCATTCTGGAAAAGCTGGCGGGCTACCAGCGCTTTGAGTTCGGTTTTGATATAATTACCGGAAATGGCCAGGGATTTGTTATCCCTTTTCACGCCTTCTTTTTCACCGTATTTTACAAATTCGTCCAGGAAATTTTGATCAACAGTAAATTCCTTATCAAATGTTTTAAAATCAGGGTATTTGCTCTTCAATTGGTCCCGGTGATTTTCTGTATAGGTTAAAATAAACTGGTTAAAGGCGCCTTTATTTAGCAGCTTTATAAGATATACTGAATTTTCACTGGTATCAAGCGGTACAAATACATCAGGTATAATGCCGCCGCCGCCATAAACTACGCGATGGTTGTTCGTATAAAATTTTAAAGAATCAATAACTATAATGCTGTCCACGTTTTCCAGTTCGCCGCTTTTATATCTTCTTGTAAAGTCCTGGTAATATTCTTCTACGCCGTTTTTGTAGGATTTCTGGATACAACGGCCGCTTGGGGTATAGTATCTTGCAATGGTCAGCCGCAGTGCCGAGCCATCGCTTAAAGGATACTGTTCCTGTACCAGGCCTTTGCCAAAAGATCTTCTGCCTATGACCAGCGCGCGGTCCCAGTCCTGCAAAGCTCCCGTCACAATTTCACTTGCAGAGGCTGACCCTTCGTCAACCAGTACTGCTACTTTCCCTTTGAAAGGAGCATTGTCCTTGGAGTTATACACTTCTTTTTCCCTCGCCCTGCCCTGTGTATAAACAACCAGTTTCCCGCGTGGCAGAAAATCTGAGGCAATATCAATGGCAGTATTCAAATATCCGCCGGGGTTGCCCCTTAAGTCGAGGATAAGGTTTTCCATTCCCTGTTTCTTTAGTTGTTCAAATGCGGTATTGAACTCATCTGAAGTAGTTCCGCCAAAACGGCTTATTTTAATATAGCCTACACCCGGTTTGGCCATGTACGAAGCATCTATACTGTAAATGGGGATTTTATCCCTTATTATTTTAAATTCCAGCGGTTCGGGATTACCTGTGCGGCGCACGCTCACGTCCACTTCCGTTCCTTTTGAACCTCTGAGGTTTTTGAACACATCAGATTCTTTATAACCCACGCCCGCCACTATTTTTCCATTGATCTTTATGATCTTATCGCCCGCCCTGATCCCAAGCTTTTCAGATGGGCCTCCCGATATGGGGGTAACGACCAGGATGGTATCATTGAGAATACTGAATTCGATACCGATGCCTTCAAAATTGCCCTGGAGTTCTTCGTTTGTTTCCTTTAGCTCAGATGCAGGGATAAAAACAGAGTGCGGGTCAAGTTGCTTCAACATCCCCTCGATAGCTGCCTGGGTAAGCTTAGTATCATCGGGCTTGTCAACATAATCATTGTTTATATGCATCATCACCTCCTGGAAAAGGGCATCTGCATCGAAATTGCCATTGTCCGGTTTGGGATGGGTGGAAAACCTTGCGCCCACAAACATGGCAAATGCAGCCACGATGGCAAAAAGAAGGGGTATTTTGTAATTCAGTTTCTTTTTCATAATGAGTTTTAAACAGTTAACAAAGAGTAGTTAGCAGTTAACAAAAATCGAGCAACAAAGTTAACGGCAAAAACCATTCCATTGAGCGAAAGAGAGGTAACTATTATTAATTACTGGGCAAATCGTTTAGATTTGCCGGTAATATTCCCAAAGAGTTCAGTGTTAAATGCAAATAAAAAAAATAGCAGAAAAGGCAATTGTAATCACCAGGGGAACAGGAGATTATATTAGAAAATCCCGTATGAAACTTAACGCTTCAGGGATTTCGTATAAGGAAGACCAAAGCCTCGTCACTTCTATTGATGTGGGGTCGGAGGAAAGGCTGGCATCGGCCCTGCAATCCCTGCTTCCTCAATCTACCATTCTTGCAGAAGAGAAACATAACACCGATCCAAAAACCGATTTCATGTGGATTATTGATCCGATAGACGGCACCACTAATTTCGTTCACAATTTCCCGATGTATTGCATCAGTGTGGCGCTTTGGCATAATGGTAAAATTGTTCTCGGCATTATATATGACATCCCCGGTGATGAATGTTTCTGGACACATTCAGAATCCGGAGTGGCGTACCTTAACGACAGGCCTATAAAAGTTTCCCGGGCCAGGACATTGAACGAATCCCTTCTTGCCACGGGGTTCCCATCTTCGGCTTTTGACCGTATGGATGAGTACTTGAACCATTTCAAGAATTTCATGCTTACTACCCACGGCATCAGGCGGTTGGGTTCTGCAGCCCTTGACCTTGCTTATGTAGCCTGCGGGCGCTGCGATGGTTTTTTTGAATACAGCCTGAAACCCTGGGATGTAGCGGCCGGGGCATACCTTGTGCAAAAGGCAGGAGGCTCGGTAACAGATTTTTCAGGAGGTAATAATTATTTGTACGGGGGAGAAATGCTGGCATCTAACAACTGGATACATAAGGAGCTGTTGAGGCAATTTTCATAAATTTGGCAAAAAAATCAAAATACCATGAAATCTTCAAGATCATTAGGTTACCATTATCTCGGCTCGTTCCTCGCCGCATTGGGCATCGTGTTTTTGTCAATATATTTCATGCCCCTTATCGGAGTGGGCGATGAGGGTATTGGGAGGGTGTTGGGAAATCCAGTTTTTTGGGTCATTACATTATTTATCATAGTCGTGCTCCCGGTTGCCTCTTTAATCATTTCACGAAAAAGACATGCCATTGAAACTGAAGAATATATTAACCTTATTATCCTCAGGTATATTACGGGGTTTATTATGTTCTTTTACGGCTGGGCAAAAATGCACGGCAAATTCTTCGATATTACGTATTTAACCCAGGATACAAGAGTGGCCGATGTGGATAGCTTTGACCTGACCTGGTATTTTTTCGGACGGAACAATGTGCAGGAATTCATCATCGGCGTTCTTGAGTTTATCCCGGGCATTCTGATACTGTTCAGAAGGTGGGCTTTTATCGCTGCCGCCATCATGCTCCCTGTTTCTTTGAATGTATTGATGGTAAATACCTTTAACCATATTTCAGGGCTTACATTTCCGGCTTCTATTTTTGTAGCTGCCGGAAATTTATATATCCTCTATTCTTATAAGGACAAGATACTTTCATTTCTTTCTAATGTGGAAGGTTTTACAAAACCCGCATTGGCCCGGCCGCTCAGGGCTACGGCAAATGTTTTTAAAGTTTTTGTGATTTTAAATATGGCCACCCTGTTCTTTTTCGGCATTTACAATAATCTGCCATTCAGGAAGGGAAAAATGATTTCCTACCGCAATAAATTCAGAGGCGGCTTTGAGCTGAAAAGCCTGTCGGTAAACCATAAGACGGTTATTCCCCAGGCAGGCGACACAAAATATTATAAAGACATTTACCTCGAGCCGCAAACGCGTTGGAACTCGGTCCTGACTTTTGAAAAAGAATTTCACCCCAGGGCCATCACCGTCAAATGGGACCCTAAAAACGATTCTGTAAAAACATACCTTAAAAAAGACAACGACGTTACGCTTGGCGCTGTTGATTCATCCACTGCTTTTCGCGGCACTTACAGGCTGGTGAAAAATATGATGTATGTAAATGGCATCCAGTACAAGGACACTATTGCCGCTGCGTATGAGAAAAAAGATTTGAGGGATTATACGTGGTTTTGGTAAGGGGAATCTTAACCCGACATTAACTAAGTTGGTAAATGTAAATCCATACTTTTGCGCCTGTTTTAAAATAAATCCCTAACCGTTGCGTCTAATAATATATTCCATTTGTTATACCACTTCAAACTTTAAACCGTTATAGCGGTCGAACCGGGAAATCCATGCAATATAAAACTGCCTTTAAAGGCACTCTCATCCTTTTATTATCTTTTAGTTCTCTTGCAAGTGTTACTGCACAAGCAAGTTATACACTAAGCGGCTATATCAAGGACGGCAAGAGCGGCGAAGACCTCATCGGCGCGGTAATTACGGTGAAAGGCACAAGCAAAGGCGCCACCACCAATACCTACGGGTATTTCGCCCTGACCCTACCAGCGGGTGAATATACATTCCACATTGACTACATCGGATACAAGGCTTTAGATACTAAAATAAATCTCAATACAAATACGAGAATGACCTTTAAACTTGACCCTGACAATGTGATGGGCGAGGTGGAAATAAATGCTGAAAACCCTCGCTCCCAGCTTGAAAAAACACAGATGGGAAAAATTGATCTCAACGTGGAGCAGATGAAAAAGCTGCCCGTTCTTTTTGGTGAAATAGACATTCTGAAAACGTTGCAGTTGCTGCCGGGCGTGCAGAGCGGTTCGGAGGGAACCACGGGATTTTTTGTAAGGGGCGGGGCGCAGGACCAAAACCTTATTATCCTGGATGAAGCGCCCGTTTACAATGCATCGCATTTGTTCGGGTTTTTCAGCGTGTTCAATTCTGACGCCATTAAAAATGTAGAGCTTTATAAAGGCGATTTCCCGGCCCGATATGGCGGAAGGCTTTCTTCCGTAGTTGATATTACATTGAAAGACGGCAACAACGAAAAATTTTCCGGAGAAGGCGGAATAGGCCTGATTGATTCTCGGCTTACGCTCGAGGGGCCGATCGTGAAAGGCAAAAGTTCTTTTATCATTTCTGCCAGAAGGACTTACGTGGATGTTTTTACCGACCTCCTCAATGCTGCAAAGAAAAATGACCCCAATTGGCAGGTCATACCCGCCTATTATTTTTATGACGTAAATGCAAAGGTTAATTACGAACTGAGCCCAACGGATAAAGTCTATTTGAGCGGCTATTTCGGGCGGGATGTTTTCAATTTCGCGCGTGGCCCTTTTGGTTTTGGGTTCAACTGGGGCAATGCTACCGGGACAGCACGATGGAACCATGTCTATTCCCCTAAGCTATTTGAAAATACAGCAGCTACCTTTACGGATTATGAATATAATATCTCCAATACCAGCAACCAGCTTACTTTTAATCTCGGTTCCCATGTTCAGGACTGGTCTGTGAAAACCGATTTTGATTACCTCGCCTCAAGTACGCACTTGATCCAGTTTGGTGCCGCGGAGACCTATCATATTTTCGATATTTCAAGATTTTCGCTTCAAACCAGCGCAAACTCTACAACCACAACCCTCGGCAATACGCTCTATGGCAATGAGCTCGGCGTGTATGCAAGCGATGACTGGGACATGAGCAAACGCTGGAAACTGAATTATGGCCTGCGCTGGAGCGGGTTTGTTTCCGGGAATACATTTTACAATGCACCAGAACCACGCATTGCTTTGCGGTATAAACTTACCGATAATATATCCCTAAAAGCAAGCTATACCTCTATGGAACAATATGTCCGGCTGGTTTCAAACTCCGGTTCTACCCTGCCTACGGATATATGGTACCCGAGTACGGCGGTAGTGCCGCCTCAGAAATGCACCCAGTATGATTTAGGGATTACCACGGTATTACTTGGAGACAAGCTGACCCTGACTGATGAAGTATATTACAAACAGTTCAACAACATTGTGGATTATAAAAATGGCGCGCAACTGTTCCTGAACAAAAACCTGGATACCAGTTTTGTATTTGGCAATGGCTGGAGCTATGGGAATGAGATATTTTTGCAGAAGCAGGCAGGCAGGTTTACCGGATGGATTTCCTATACCCTCGCCTGGAGCCAGGTACAGTTTAAAGGCGCCACCGCTGAAACTACTATCAACGGCGGCGATGTATTCTATGCTAAATATGACCAGCGCAACAATATCGCCGTCGTCGGCAGTTATGATGTGACAGACAGGCTTTCGATAGGCGCTACTTTTGTGTTCCAGACCGGGAGCCTCACTTCATTGCCTACCAGTTATTCACTGATACAGGACAATGACCTCACGAACGCTTTTATTAACACCTCGGAGGATACGCGGAATAATGTAAGGCTTCCGCCCTATAACAGGCTTGATTTATCAGTTGTTTGGCGGTTTAAGCCAAAGTGGGGTAAATCTGACCTGACGCTGAGCGTATATAATGTGTATGACCGGCTTAACCCTTATATAGTTTACATTGACGTTCCTGCGGCCCAGGCAGGATCGAAGTCATTGGGCATACCGCAAGGCGCTACGGTACAGCAAATTTCATTGTTCCCAATTATCCCTTCGCTGACGTATAATTTTAAGTTTTGAATAGTGAGAGGTAAGAAGTGAGAAGAAGATTTAAAGAAGAAAACCTAAGAATGCTCAGAAAATTAATATATCAATTTTTATTTTTAGTGGTTTCGGGTGTTGCCCTTACTTCGTGTTTTCAGAAGCAGATCAATATTAACCTGCCACCATTTAAAAGTCAGCTGGTGGTAGAAGGATACCTTGAGAAGGGAAAGCCATTCCAGGTAGCCGTTTCCCAGACCAGCAATTTTTTTGCGGCGCCTGACCTGAATGCCGTTTTCCTTCAAAAGGCAAAAGTGATCCTCAGCTATAATAATGTGGTTGACACGCTTGTTTTCAATCCATTCCCTGATATTAAGCACCTGAAATGGTTCAACTACCAGCTCAAAAATAAAGACACGGTGCCATTGACCGCTGGCACCGTTTATTATCTGAAAGTCATTGATTCCACAGGAAGGATAGTTACCGCGCAGACAACCTGGAGGGATTCTGTAAAAATTGATTCTGTGAAACAAATCATCACACAGATAAGCAGTGTAAAATTTGACACTACGATGCGGGTTTATTTCAAAGACCCTGCCGCCACCCAGGATTTTTACAGGTTTGTAGCCGTTAACCATACCCGAAATGATTCGGTAAGGGTAGATAATTATGTATCGGATAATTTTTTCAACGGCCAGGTCTATTCATTGAGCGCCGGGGGAACCGGAAGGCGCGGAGATGCGGGCTACAGAAATTACAGTCGCGGGGATACATGCGATATAACTTTGTACCATATTGATAATGAATATTATACTTTCCTGAGTACTTCCCAGCAAGCGGATAATGCCAACGGCAACCCATTTGCTTCGCCGGGTGTGATTACCTCCAATATCAGCGGCGGCACGGGGATATTTACGGCATTGCCGCAAAGCTACCGGAGGGTGGTGGTTAAGTAACACGGAAATTTCATTTGCACATCCCAAAAACTTCTTATATTTGCAACGTTGTGGTGGCCTAAGTTGTTTCGGGATGCCGAAAACATGGCCATAATAGGGAATCCGGTGCAAATCCGGAGTAGTCCCCGCTGCTGTAAGCTCTTTATATCTTTTTTCTCACCATTCGCCACTGTGCCGGGTATCCGGGATGGGAAGGCCTGAAAAAAGAAGAGTAAGCCAGAAGACCTGCCATAACAGATTGTAGTTCATGCTTTCGGGATGAAAGGCGATGGATAAATGGTTCTGTCCTTTTCGTTCGTCATTTATCCCCGTTTTATCATTTCAGTTGCGTGTATTCGTGCTTGTAACTATTTAATAATGATAAAGATGACAAACAAAAACATTTACAGAACACTCTTGAGTATTGCACTCATTGCATCCTGTTTTACAGCAAACGCCCAATACAAAGTAAAACAGGTGCTTGTGGCCAATGGAGGAAGTTTTGGAAGCCCCGGCAATATGATAACTATCGGCTCCTTTAGCCCGGTCACAGGCAAATACACTTTATTTGATTCGGTGCCAGGGAACGACGTAACGCAAGTGCTCGTTGACAGCGTCTTTGCCTATATGGCCACTGACAGCTACCTTGTCAAATATGACCTGAACAGCCTTGTTAGGGTTAAGATCACACCGTGCAAGAATCTTAGATACATTGCAGTCTATAAAGACGAGATCATTGCCTCAATAGGGGACACTATCAGTCCTGTGCAACTTAAAATATTTAAAAAGCTTGATTTGAGCCTGATTTATACCGAAACCAAAATGTCCAATATTTATTGCAATGGCATTACCGTATCCGGCGATTCTGCTTACGTAGCATTACAGGGTGGTTATCCCAATTACAACGATACCGGCAGGATTGCAGTGGAAGACCTTGCCAATCAAAAATTTAAAAGGGTCATTACGCTTGATACCACCGAAAAAGGGATTGGTGATATGTTTGCGAACGGAAGCTCTATAGTTGGCGTATCAGAATATCCCTATAGCTCCATTTCGGAAATAAACCTTATTACGGGCGCTAAAACATTTATTTTATTTAATAAAGGCAGTCTCACCAGTATCGGGCTTCCATTTGCATTAATAAATGACAGTTTATACGCTGAATACCAAAATGATATTATAAATGGAATTGGCGCTTTTGACTTAAATGCACAAGTGGCGAACTTTGTTGTAAAACCCACCCCCAACTATGCGGCCGCAGCGCTGGATACGGTGAATAAACTATTCTACTATACCGGAGGCAGCTTTACAAAACCTACCAAAACATGGATATATAATTATAACAACAAAGCCATTGATTCATTCAATGTCGGTATTGCCCCGGAAGGCATTGCCATTGATTATTATAAGCATACTTCAGGCATCAATGAGCAAAATCTTATGCAGGCCAATCTCATGGTTTACCCCAACCCGTCAAATACCAGTCTTAATATTTCAGGAATTGATGCTAAGAATGCAGAAATTAAAATTATTGATATTACGGGCCGTGTGCTTTCCACAAGCACCGCAGACCTGAATGATAAGGGAATTACGAATATCCCGGTATCACAATTGCCTCAAGGCATTTATTTTATTAATATACAGAGCAATGAAGGATTTGTGTCTAAGGAATTTGTAAAAAATTAATTGCTGCGTGAGACTGTTTCGCATATTGACATTATTCTTTGCTTTTCAAGTTGTTGGACTATTTTGTCATGCCAACAACCTGCATATAACCAATGTGCAGGTATCAGGTAATAACAAAATCTCTTTTTCCATAAGCTGGGAAAACAGTTGGGCGCTGGATAGTACTTCAGCGCCTAATAACCATGATGCCGCCTGGGTATTTGTAAAATACCGTGCTGCTAATGGGGCCTGGCAGCAGCTCGGCCTGTCATCCAATGTATTAGATCATCAATCTGATTCACTGGCTATAGAAACGGTTTCGGATGGAGCGGGGGTGTTTTTAAAACGGAAGAAACAAGGCTCCGGCAATATCAATTCCGCCAATGTTACCCTTCAATGGGCAAGTTATTTATATACCGGCTCTTTTGATTTCAAGGTGTTCGGGATAGAAATGGTCTGGATACCCAAAGGAAGTTTTTACGTGGGTGACGGTGCAAGCTATAACACCCTGCAAAGGGGCGACAAAAAAGCGCCGTTTTTTATTGGGTCTGATAACGGAATTCCTGTAGGAACTGACTCGCTTTCCCTGCTTGATACTGCTGCCAGTGCACCGGGAGGCCCTGTTCCACAGGCTTTCCCGAAGGGTTATAATGGAGTCTATTGCATGAAATACGAAATAACGCAGGACCAGTATGTTGATTTCCTGAACAGCACAAGCTATACCCAGCAAAAGGCACATGTTACCACTTCTCCTGATGCAGTTGCAGGCTCTTTTGCATTTGGGCCTACGATGGGCAACCGCAATGGAATTACGATTGCAACCAGTGGCACAGACAATTTCACTCCGGCGGTTTATTTCTGCAACATACATGGGAACAGCATTAAAAATGAACCCGATGATGGCGAAACAAGGGCGTGTAATTTCCTGAACTGGAATGACCTTGCTGCTTATCTGCAATGGGCGGCGCTCAGGCCCATGACGGAACTTGAATTTGAAAAAATATGCCGCGGCCCAAACAAACCGGTAGCAAAGGAATTTGCCTGGGGAACTCCTTTTGCCAAAGATGCCAACACCCCGGAATATGACGGAACAGACAGCCAGCGGGTTGCGGAAGTCCCAAGTGGTGACACAGGCATTGCAAGTTATGGATACACTGCCCCTTCGGGGCCGCTAAGGGCCGGGTTCGCAGCTAATATAAATACAGACAGGCTTAAAGCCGGTGCATCGTATTATGGGGTGATGGAAATGAGCGGCAACCTATGGGAAATGTGCGTGGTGCTTTCTAAAACAGGATTAAATTATACCGCGTTGCCAGGCAACGGGAACCTGCCTGACGATGGTTTCGCCGATGCGCCTACCTGGCCGGCTAAGGATTGCAATGGGGCAGGATTTAAGGGCGGAGGGTGGAATAGTGGTATAGCGGGACAATTCCGTGACCTGGCAGTTTCCGATAGGTTTTATATAACCCTTTTACCAACCGATAGAAGAAATACTTCGGGGGGAAGGGGGGTGAGGTGAGTCATTTGAAAATTTGAAAATTTGGGAATTTGAAAATTGGCTGACGCATGTTTGTAGAGACGCGCTGTTTGCGTCTTGAATAATATGAATGGAAAATGAAAACAATGAAATATAAAAAAAACATAACGCAATTCTTTCTGTATATAGCTGTTATGTGCCTTTGTTTTTCCATATCGGCACACGCCCAATCCCCCTACCATGGCGGCAAAGGCGATGGATATGCATCTGCTGAGATACATAACATTGTGTTAAGCATAAACCCTTCGCTTTCACAAACCCAATTAGTAAACCTCTATCCAAATCCCGCCAAAACCTCAGAAAACCTACAGGTAATTATAGCTTCTAAAGAAGCTTACAAGATAAAGATTATCAATCTTTTAGGGCAGGTTATTTTTAGTCAGGATTATAACGGCGAAAAGAGCAATATACAATTATCCGGCTTTGCGGCAGGCAGTTATGTCGTTTGTATTCATAATGGAAACTATAATTACATTCAAAAACTGGTAATTGTAAGCCAATGAAATACCATGCATTTACATGTATTTCAATCATTTATTGCTTTGTTCCTATCGCGGCTCATGCACAGTCCAGATTAGACAAAGACACTTTCCACATGAAAGAAGTTGTACTTAACGCCCAAAAGAACCATGATAAAAGCCGGATGAAAACCATCAGCATTGATTCTTCGGTAATCTCCAATCATCAATCACAAACCCTCGCCGATTTGCTTTCCCAGAGTTCGGTTTTTGTGAAGGACTATGGCCCCAGCATGGTGGCCACACCCGGTTTCAGGGGGACGGCCAGCGACCAGACCAAAACCTATTGGAACGGTATCCCGCTCAATTCATCCATGTACGGCATTCAGGACCTGAACCTTATACCCGTTTTTTTATTAGACGGGGTGGATATAAATTATGGGGGCGCCAGCCTTGTAAATGGCAGCGGCGGGTTCGGTGGCAGCCTTAATCTGAAAAGTGATACCCGTAATGAACCTTATCGGGCAGAAGTTATTTCCACCGTGGGCAGTTTCGGGGAAATTAAAAATTGCCTGGGCGCAAATTATGGCTCCGGTAAATGGTGGGCCGGCACAAAGGTATACTACGAATCAGCCCAAAATAATTTCCCCTATATCAACACCTTTCAATGGAACAACCCCGCCGAAACTGAACAGGATGCCGCTATGCACCAGTATGGTGCTTTGCAGTCATTTGGCTGGCAGGTTTCACCCAAAGATATTTTCAGCGCTGACGCGTGGTGCCAATACAGTTTCAGGCACTTGCCGCAAACCATGATATCCGATGTGAACCACGAATACCAGGTTGATAAATCCATTCGCGCCGATGCTAAGTACAGGCATTATGAAAGCAATTATAACTGGGGCATTGACGCATCCTATGTCAATGAATATTTGTTTTACCATAATGAACTGGATGATATTAATGAACCCAGCACCAATCAGCGCTACGAACTGAAAGCGGATATCAACCCGGTTTTTAAGATACCATTTCATTTGAATGCAGGTCTTGATGAAATTGAAGAGACAGCCAACATAAAGGAATACAATGGTTTAAAACAAAGAAACAGAACAGGATTGTTTGCAGATGCCAGCTATGATATTTTAAAACGATGGCAGATTGGATTGGTTGCCCGTACAGAAGTCATTGATTTTAAATTGCCACAGCCTGCTTTCACGGCTTCTGCATCATTCCGGGCCCTTAAAAAAGAAGAACTGGATTTCCATATCAATGGCGGGCATAACTACAACTATCCCAACCTCAACGACTTGTACTGGTATCCCGGCGGCAATGCGAACCTCCAGCCGGAGCATAGCTGGTTTGGCGAGGCGGGGGCATCTTCTGACATTGATCTGCATAACGGGAATAGTATTCATTCTGATATGACGATTTTCAGCAACTGGGTTGACAACTATATTTTATGGACGCCGTTGTCTGGAAGCAACTGGCAGGCAGAGAACCTAAAGAAAGTATGGGCGCGCGGATTGGAAGCAAGCGTAAGTTTTGACCATAAAACCGCCTCAACGGAAGTCCTGCTCAAGGCATCTTATCAGTACACTCCCTCCACAGACCAGAGCCTCGTCTCAGCCTACGATCAGACCCTCGGGGAGCAACTCATATACATTCCGTTGCAAACAGCCCAGGCGCTCTGCAATGTGGCTTATTTGAAATATAGCCTTACGGCAGAATATACCTATACCGGGGCAAGAACTACAACTGATATTTCTTTGCCGGGTTATTCTTTGGCCAATGTGTTTATCAGCAGGGCTTTCATTTATCATAAATTTCATTTTGACCTCACGGCCCGCTGTTATAATATCTTCAATGAATCTTACCAGGCCATCATCTGGCGGCCTATGCCGGGAAGATGGTATGAGCTCAGCTTAAAAGCAGAATTATGGAAATGAAAGACACAATAAACGCAAAGAATCCAGAGGCTCCGCAAAGTTCGAAAAGAAAAACCTTTATATCCTCTGCGATGCCTTTGCGTCCTCTGCGGTTATTTCTTTTTTGCTTTCTTCTTTACTCATGCCACAAACCCGGCAACAACCAGTCTCCTCCATCAGGCAACTACCAGCATGGCGTATGGTTTATAGACGAGGGTGGTTTTATGTACGGCAATGCATCCCTTGATTTTTACCATAAAGATAAGGATACACTGGAAAGCAACGTCTTTGAAAATGTAAATGGCAAACCATTAGGCGATGTGTTGCAATCCATGTATCATTACAATAACAGTTATTACCTGGTTGTCAATAACTCAAATGAGCTTTTAGTAACAGAGGATAAAACCTTAAAAGTATCTACGGTTATTCCAAATATCATTTTGCCCCGTTTCTTTTTGCCCGTCAGCAACCAAAAGGCTTATGTAACTGACAATACCGGGAAAGGCATCAATATCATTAACTTACAGTCCAATACAATATCAGGGCAAATCGCCTACAACCCAAAACCCGATTCTGCCTGGGCAAGCTGGACAGAGCAAATGGCACAATTCAATAACAAAGTGTATGTTGCGGCTGTGAAAACCGGGAAACTGCTGGTTATCAATAGTCTCACCGATAAAATTACCGACAGCATCGGGTTGAGCATTGGTTTAAAAGATGTAATCATTGATGCGCAAAACAGGATATGGGCGCTATGCGATGGCACGCTTGCCAACACGTTTATCAATTCCAAACTCTATTGTTTAGACACGATGGGCAAGATACTGAAGTCATATACTTTTCCCGATATAAACACCAGCCCCGGCAACCTGACCCTGAATGCCACAAAGGATACATTGCATTATATTTATGGCGGGGTTTTTAAAATGGGAATCAACGAGTCCAACCTGCCTGCGACAAACATCATAAGTGGCTACGGACATAGTTTTTACGGCCTCGGCGTTGATCCTGAAAACAGCGATATTTATGTAGGAGACGACCTGGGTTTCAGCCAACCAGGCTTTGTTTTTCAATACAATTCAGCAGGAAAACTTCTTAAAACGCACCATAGCGGCGTAGGGCCAAATGGGTTTTTGTTTGTGAATTAGAGAGGGCCGATTTCATTTTTTTTATTCTCATTTTCACCAGGTTGGTCCCAATTTATTTTTCTTGTGGAATATTTCATCTAAGATTTTCCCCGTTAGATTTACAACTTTGCCAGGTAGTGTAAGATTATGAAAGCAGTTCGCATTTTATACATCATACTTGGGATTATCCCATTTGCATGGCTTCTGAATTTCTTACTAATACTTTTATTAGGAGCCGTAAAAATTTGGAGATTACCTAAATACGGAGACTTTTTAGACCCATGGGCAACCGTTTCACATGCCTTGATTTTTTCCGAAGCAATTCTATTTTTTATAGGATTCTTGGATATTTTCATGTTCCCGACTGCTACCATCGGATTATTATTTGAGAAGGAATTTAAGGAAAATTATCATTTTTTGCCTTTGATTCTGTTTGTAACCGGGGTTGCAGGATTTTTTGTACTTAAATATTGTTTTCCACTGCAATTCGCTTGGGTCCTCGATTAGAAGTAGCAACCTAATTCAAAGCCTGCAACCTTCTAAAACGCAAAATAGAATGAACCCTTTACGGCAAACTGTGGGGCGCCGTGCTGCAGGTAGTTGAGCCGCTGGAGAAAATCTACCCTGAAAAAGCGGAAAATATTTTCAACACCATAAGACATTTCTGCATAAGGGATCTTTGGGTTCAAGGTATAAAAAGGTGAGGATACAAACGGCCCTGAATGGGCATATTGAACTGATAATGGGTTATTTATGTCGTTTTGAGGGCTTATGTTTCCCCATACAGCCTTAATGCCGACTACTTCGCGCCATTTGAGTTTTTTGAGCAGCGGAATCCTGTTAAAAAATATCCCGTCGAGATGCTGGGTATAGAACAACGTTAAAGATTGATCGGTAACAAACTCGAAAAAATTCATCATGTTAAAAGTTTCATAAGTCCTGAAAATAGTAGGGTTGCCGGGTTCCACTTCCAGCAGCGGATAGGGTAGGGTATTAAATATCTTTTGCCCCGCGATATAATAATCGGCGTGGCCGAGTGCACCCATCTTTATCGTCTGTTCCAGGCTTACCGTCAGTTTATTATAGTTGTAGTCGCCTCCGAATAAATTCTTGATGCCGCGGGAATATTGTATGAGTACAATGGGGGCGGGCTCAAAACCGATATTGGCGCGGCGGTTGCCATTTATGATATAAGTTTCCTTGAAGGCAATGCGCGCTTCTACATCCACTTCTGAAGTGGTAATATTTTTAACCGGGGGAGTGCTTTTGTCATCAGGGTTTGGGTAGTAATAGAAATTAAAATCACCGACGGGCCATTGAGATTTTTGCACAAAATAAGCCCTGATGTTAAACCCCTGCACAATATCTGATTCTATCCATGCCCTGTAAAGGTGTATCACGTCAAGCCGGGTAAGCAGGCCAAGTTGTGCCGATTCTGTAAGGAGGGTATTATCTTCAAAAAAATCATCCGCCACGCCGAGGCCCGCCACATCATACTCATTCTGAACGCCTATTTTGGTCCAGAACTTCCGTGACAGGAACCGCTCAGCCGAGAGGCTGTATTTCAACCCGTCAGTATTCCAGTCTTTAGTGCCCACAGCAGCGTATCCTTTAAATATCCATAGTTTGCTAAAATCCACATTTGTCCTGAACCCCAGCCTGAAACGGTAGCCTTCCACCACATTAGTACCCAGGGCGTAGATGTATGGGCCTATATCCACTTTATTTACAGTATAATAGCCATTTATAATCACTTCGGCAATATCAGCTGCCGTTTTTATGGCTGGCATTCTTTTTATGGTATCAATGATATGCAGAATGGTCTTGTCTTCTTTGGTAAGGCTGTCCGGCCGGTTTTTTTGCCAGTAATTATTGTCTTTTTTCAGTGCATCATCATCCTGGATAATTTTCTCCTCATACATGCTGAGTTTTTGAGGCTTGTTTACTTCAATGTTTGAGTTGGCTACATATAGCTTGCCCAGTACCCCGAAGGTTTTCCCCGCTATCTCAGATACATCTACAGTAATGCGTTCTTTGGCCACCAGCCACGGGCCGGCGCTGGTGGGCACCAGGTCCTGCTGCAGGTGGATGGAGCGGATATAATTGATGTTTGCTTTTTTATCTACAGTTACAATTATTCTTTTCAGGGCAAAACTGGTATCGTTGATCCACATGGTTCCGGTAAAGGCAAGGTCTTTGTCAAGCTTGGGCTTAAATTCTATTTTGTAGCAATACTTACCGTCAATTACCATGCTGTCAATCAGGTAATAATGGTAAAATGAAAGCCCTCCATCGGCGATAGGGGAAATAAACCCTTTATTAATGACCAGCATCCAGTTCTGGTAAAAATTATAGTCCTGGAGGGACGAGCCCATTAACTGGGAAACAAGGCTGCCATCCTGTACGCCTACGCCCCTCACCTTGCTTCCCCTTATGTGTTCGCTTTTGAGTTGCGGGGTTTTAAGATAATAAATGTCAGACACGCTTTCAGAAATGAAAAAAGGAATAATGGTTCTGCCATCCTCTCCTGAAACGATTTTCAGGCTGTCAAAAATATTTTTGAAAGGCTTCATGAGGGCGCTGTTCTTAAACTTATCGGAGATGTTGGTGGCCGACATTTCTATCTTGCTGTAGCTCTGGTATTGATAGGATGATAGCGATGTTTTATCGTTTTGAGATTTGTGCGCCCATACGCCGCGAAGGATGCGCCAGGCTGGGTTTTCGCCGGGATGAATGGTTGCCTCGCCCATTTGCATTTCTGATGATTCGATCTGGAAATTAATGACCTGTACCCTACCTTTTTTTACCGGTTTTGATTTGGGGCTATACCCAAGATACTCAACCGTAAGCGAATCTTCAACCTTATCGCTTCTGAGGTTATATAAACCTTCGAAATTGGTGGTGGCGCCAAAATGCAGGTGTTTGAAATATACTTTTGCATAGGGAACTGCCTCCCCGGTAGCGGCATCGGTAACCTTGCCCGATATTACAGTCTGCTGGGCCAGGCTTTTGCAGGCGCCCACTGTAATAAAAGCAAAAATGATGAAGATATATTTCATGAACCGGGTGCGATGGGATCAATCAGGTTTTCTTCCTGGAAATATTTGATGACGTGTTCTTTCAAAAAGTGTTCCTGTTGCTCAGGGTTCATTTCAGGTATCGGTTTGGCTTGTTTCCAAACAGGCCACGATTCTGCGTCAAGGTGAGAAACCTCAAAATACCCGCTCAGGCTTAATATTTTACAGGCTGCAAGGTTCATCAGGTCCTGTTTGTTTTCTTTGGTATATTTTGATTTAATGAAACCGGATTCTCTTAATCCTATTATGAAAAGCACTGCCTTAAGGTCGCTTTCCTTTTCAAAACGCTCAAACATATATTTTTCAATGTCTTCCCAAACCATAATGGATAAGCATAGCTGCTTTTTAATGAAGCTACAATATTAAGGTTTAAATGCCGTAACAGGCGCAATACTTAGGATTCCTGCTTCCAGGGATCATCCTTTGTAGTAATCAAGGTACCAGTTTATGAAATTGCTGATGCCATCCTTGATCGGGGTTTGAGGCTTAAAATCAATGGTTTCAAACAATGAATTCACATCTGCATACGTCTCAGGCACATCGCCGGGCTGTAGAGGCATGTAATTAATGGAGGCTTTAATTCCAAGTGCATTTTCTATTTCATGAATAAAATCCATGAGTTTGACGGGTGAATTGTTGCCGATATTATAAATGCGGTAAGGCGCCGGGCTTGTTGACGGATTGGGTTCCGCGCCTGAAAAATTTTTGTCAGGCTGGGGTATTTTGGGTATCAGTCTTGCAATGCTTTCTACAATATCATCCACATAGGTGAAATCCCTTCTCATATTGCCATTGTTGAAAACATCAATTGGCTTTCCTTCAAGAATATTTTTTGTAAACATAAAGAGCGCCATATCTGGCCGCCCCCAGGGCCCGTAAACCGTGAAGAAGCGTAATCCTGATGTAGGAACCGAAAACAGGTAAGAATAAGTGTGCGCCATGAGCTCATTCGCCTTTTTTGATGCGGCATAAAGCGAAATGGGATGGTCAACATTATCACTCACAGAAAACGGCATTTTTGTATTCAGCCCATAAACCGAAGAGCTTGAAGCATAAATTAAATGACTGGTTTTGTTATGCCTGCATCCTTCCAGGATATTTAGAAAACCTACAATGTTCGATTCTATATAAGCGTGGGGATTAATCAGGGAATACCTTACACCTGCCTGGGCTGCAAGGTTTACCACGTAGTCAAATTGCTCATTTTTGAAAAGGGCGGCGATATTGTCCTTATCTTCAAGGTGCAACTGGTAAAAATTAAAAGATAAAGAACCGGGGATTTTCTGGTTGTAGGAAATATCCTTTTTTGAAATGCCAAGGATTTTCAGCCTGTCATACTTCAATTGGGGATCATAATAATCATTCAAGGCATCTAATCCAACAACCTGGTATCCTTCAGCCAGAAGTTTTTTGCTTAAATGAAACCCAATAAACCCTCCTGCGCCGGTAACGAGTACTTTCTTCATCTCAGGCATTTATTTACATACTCCAGTATGCAAGGTTTTTAATCTTTTTGCGGTAAGTGCCTTTAATATCAACAAGTATCCCATTTTTGTCAGACAAAGCTTCAAAATCGCTTTCTTCCAGGTTTTGATACTGGCTATGTGGTACTGCCACCATTACAGCATCATAGTGCGAATCGGGCTTTGCTTTAAGTTTGATGCCATACTCATGTTCAAACTCGCTGGCTGAAGCATAGGGGTCAACTACATCCACATTCACGGAAAACGACTGTAATTCTTTAATGACATCAGCTACCTTGGAGTTCCTTATGTCCGAAACATTTTCTTTGAAAGTGGCGCCCATGACCAGGACTTTACATTTTTTCAGGGATTTGTCCTTATCAATGAGAAGCCTGACAGTCTCTTTTGCTATATATGCGGCTATTGAGTCATTGGTTTGTCTGCCAGCCAGCACAACTTTAGAATGATAGCCGATCTTGCTTGCCCTGTATGTCAGGTAGTAAGGGTCAACGCCGATGCAATGGCCTCCCACAAGGCCGGGGATAAATTTCAGGAAATTCCATTTGGTACCTGCAGCTTCCAGCACATCATAAGTATTGATGTCCATTTTATTAAAGATGATTGACAACTCATTCATGAGCGCGATGTTCAGGTCGCGCTGCGTGTTTTCAATCACTTTGGCCGATTCGGCAACTTTTATGGAAGAGGCTTTAAATATTCCTGCTTCAACAATGGAGCCATAAACCCATGCAATATTTTCAAGCGATTCTTCGTCGCACCCTGAAACCACTTTGGTTATTTTGGTTATGGTATGTTGCTTGTCGCCGGGGTTAATACGTTCTGGTGAATATCCGGCCTTGAAGTCTTTAACAAATTTAAGCCCCGATTCTTTTTCCAGGATAGGTATGCAGTCCTCTTCAGTACACCCGGGATAGACTGTTGATTCATATACAACATAATTACCCGGCCTTAGTACCTTGCCTACGGTTTTACTGGCAGCGAAGAGCGCTGTCAGGTCCGGGTTGTTGTGTTCATCAATAGGGGTAGGTACGGCAATAATATAAAACACGGCCTCAACAAGGTCTTCTATATTTGAGGTGAATTTTATATCAGCGCCTTCAAAATCCTCCTTCCGCAATTCTGCGCTCGGGTCAATTTGATTATTAAGCATTTCAATTCTTTCAGGCTTAATGTCAAACCCGATAACCCTGAACTTTTTAGCAAATGCAAGGGCAATAGGAAGGCCCACATATCCCAGGCCAATTAACGCAATTGGTTTTTCCCTGGATTCCAGTAAATTATTCATTGATTTTTTGGATAAACTTTTTAATCCGTTTCCCGCTTCTTTTCAAGAAAGTGTCCCTCTCTTTGTCTTCTTCATAATACCCGTAACCGTACCCATACCCATATCCGTAGCCATAGCCATACCCGGAGCTGCCTTTCTTCCTTCCATAACCGTAGCCATACCCATACCCGGATCTTTTGTAATTTATATCGTTAAGCAACAGGTACATATTTTTGAACTGATAGTCTTCATAAATTTCGTTTAAAGGCCGCATATAATCTGTTTTGCTATAGCCTTCCCTAATAATAAAAATGCTTATATCGGCATATTTCATTAAAATGTTTGCATCAGTTACGAGTCCCAATGGCGGCGTATCCATCACAATGTAATCATATCTTTTTTTCAGTTCCTCAAGCAATTCTGCCATTTTTGGGCTGAGAAGCAATTCTGAGGGGTTTGGTGGAATTGGGCCCGCATTTATCAGGTCTAAATTCTTTATAGGCGTTTTTCTTATTATTTCATCAAGGCCTATTTGCCCGATGAGGTGCGTGGTGATGCCTTGCTTATTATCCAGGTCAAATTCCAGGTGCACTTTTGGTTTTCTTAGGTCCATACCCAGCAAAATCACTTTTTTGTGGGCGAAAGCGAGAATGGAAGACAAATTTATGGTGCTAAATGTTTTACCCTCGCCGCCAACAATAGAACTGATCAATAATACCGTAGCCTTGCCTGAGTTGTTGTCGAAATTTCCTAAAAATTGAAGGTTTGTGCGGATACTTCTGAATGCCTCCGAGATCACTGATTTTGGATGGTTTAATATTACCAGGTTGGTTTTTGTGTAATTATGTCCTACTGTGCCAAGAATTGGAATATTAGTAAGGGTTTCCAGCTGTGACTTGTTTTGAATGGAATTGTCTAAATACCCCCTTAAATAAATAATAACTGAAGGGATTATCAATCCGGCAAACAATGCAATAAAATTATTTGTGCTGGTATCGGGTGAGACCGGTTTATCAGTCCTGGCAGAATCTACAATTTCTTCATTGGGAACAATGGCTGCTTTTGCTATTTCGGCCTCAGCCTGCCTTTGTTGCAGATAATCGAAAATAGCCTGAGATTTTGTGAAATTCCTTTGTAGTCCCAAAAACTCCAGTTCAGCATCTGGTATGCCTTTCATCTTTTCCTTGATTTGCGCCTCAGCTTTAATTAGCTCAGTAATTTTCAGGTTCCTTCCTTCATAGTTTGTTTTCAGGTTGTCTAAAATTGACTGCTTTTCACCTTCAATAACTCCATCCAGGTCTGAAATGCTCAGGCTCTTTTCGGTGTTGCTTGTTAATTGTGCCTGCCGTTCCTCGAGATACTGATTATATTTGGTGAGATGTGCTGAAAGAGTAAGGTCATTAATTTGTAACTGGCTGGGTGCTATAAGATCCACTTTTTTATTGGCCAACACGTAGTTCTTGATGTAATCAAGTACTTTTTGCTCTATTTCTATTTCGCTTACTTCTTCATCAATCTTTTTAAGTTCATCAAAATCGGTTTTTGCTTCATCGCTAAGTTCAATTGCCCCATTTGATTTTTTGAAATCCCTCAGCCTGTCTTCAGCGGTCGACAGTTCAATAGATTTTTTCAGTAACTGGTCATCAATAAAATTAATTGTCTGGGTGGCAGTAACCCCCTGGTCAATTACGCCCGATTCGATGTGTTCCTTCATCAGAGCGTTCACAAAATCAATCCCTTTTTGAGGCACTTCAGTTGATAATGATATTTCAATGGCGCTGGCTTTGCCTATATCGCTCAAAATGATATTCTTTGAATATTCTTTCAACAAGGATCTCAGGGCATGGAATTCAAGTTCATAATGAACTGATTCAAGAGCTTTTAATGGGGCAGAATTAAAAATACTGTCATTCCTGAAAATATAAAAAGAAAATTTTGGGAATGAAACTTTGTCGCCAAAATGATAGATTTTCCAGCTTGCCGCATTGTTATCTTTCTCCTTTATGCTAAAAGAATTTTTATTAAGTATATTAATAAAAAAAGACATACCGCCAATGTCTTCTATCGGGGTATTGCTGTTTACAATAAATGGGGACGAATGATATATTTCAACATTCCTGACATTGCCAAGGGCCTTATAAGAAATATTTAAATTAAGCTTCTCAATTATCTTTTCCAACGTGGAAAATGATTTAAGTTTTTCTTTTTCATTTTCAAGGTTAATGGCTGTTTTAAATGCTGTAATGCCTGGCAGGAAGTCCTGCGGGCCGTTTGATCCCCCGCCTCCCCCGGCGCCACTGCCAGTTTCTTTTAAATATATTTCCCCTACTGCATTATATATTTTGGGTGAGTACCTGTTTACAAGGTATGCAGTTATAAAACCTAACACAAGAAATATAACATACAGGTAAAGATTACCTCTTACTGCCGCTATAATCGGCTTTAAATTAAACCCGCCTTCCTGGGTATGTTTGATCCTTTGATCCATATTTTCAATTAAAATTCATTATAGCTTAATACTATGGTTAGAAAACGCCGACTTGATGCAGCAGTTCATATACAATCAGCACAGTATTTACAATCGTAAAAAACGGAACGGCCTCGTTCAGGTTTTGAAATAAAAACTTCCTGGGCAGCGGTTCCACATAGATGATATCATTTGGCTGTAGAATAAAGCCAGGGGAATAAAACGATTTTGTATTGGTAAGGTCAATTTGATATACTTCAGGGCTCCTCGGGTCCCCCCTTATTATCTTTATGGTTTTCCTGTTGGCATTGTCGGTCAGGTCGCCACTCTGGGAAATCAGGTCAATCAGGTCTGCCCTCTCATTTGCCACCGGCCGCGGCCCAGGACTTACAACTTCCCCAAGAACGGTTACTCTGAATGTTAAAAACTTAATATCAACATATGGGTCTGTCATATAAATTTTCATCTTTTCCCTGATCCTGTCTTTTGCTTGCTTAATGGTTAATCCTCTAAGATATATGTTTCCCAGTTCAGGCAATGTTACATTTCCATTTGCATCTACCTGAAAACCAGTGAGATAACTTGAAGATTGTGTCAAAGTATTGTTTCCGCCCATCAATGCTGACCCGGAAGACCCGCTTTCGGTAAGAGACTCAAGGGCCTTTACACTTGTTTTTATCCTTATGTCAAGCTGATCGAAAGGTTGAATAATAATAGAATTTATGGAATTTTGAACGCTGTCAGGTAGTGTAGATTTTATAGTGTCTGCCTTGGCTTTCAGGTTTTGAAAGTATATGTACTGTTTGGCACGGTAACAGCCCGTAAAAGAAAGTGCAAACAGACCCATTATAAAAATGAACAGAAGAGGTTTTTTCATCAAGATTTCGAAATTTCCTGCAAAGGTAGCCAATTATAGTCAACTATAACAGACCTTTCATTTTTTGACCACGTTCTGCTTTTCGCGGATGCAGGCATAACCCCAGCGTGGTACATTTGGTTTAAAAAAATTATCTTCAAAATTGTAATCAATGCCGCTCTATCTTCGGCGGCCTTCACCACCACCACCACCTCGTTGCCCGCCACCATTTCCACCCGGAGTGCGTTGCTGCGGGGCAGGCCTTGGCTGCGGAATTCTTCCCATGCCGCCACCGCCCATTGGCCTTTGCTGGGCCGGCTGGCGCTGCTGCGGGGCCTGGCGCGGTTGCATGCCTGGCGCATGTTGGTTTTGTTGTGGGCCAAGGTGTTGCTGCTGCATCCTTGGTGCCTGGCGTTGCTGAGGCCTGGAATTGTTTTGACGCGGGGCCTGATGCTGCTGTTGCATCCCTGGTGCCCGACGTTGCTGACTTCTGGCATTGTTTTGACGCGGTGCGTTTCTATTGGCATTTGTATTTGCATCATGGTGCGCACCCGGGGCCGGCCTGCTCATGGCCGCATGCGACCCTGGATTCCCATTATTTACTTTATAGTGAGTAGCAGGTTCATTTCTTGCTGCCTGTATGTGAGAGCGCTGAACCGAAGTTGTGCTTATGTGCTTGTCCCTTGCCGCCAATTGATCTCTTGAACTTGGCCGCCCCCTCATGCCGCCAGGTCCATTATACGATGCACGGCTCCCACCGTTATGAACTACAGACCTGTCATTATACACATTATGTATTTCTCTTGTATTCACATGAGAAACCGCGGTATTGTACCGGAAGTGACCGCCTTCCCACCTTCCGCCACCGTAACCTTCTCCCCAATATCCGTAGCCGTAATTAATTCCACCATAATAGCCGACATGCGGCCCCCAGTATCCCCGATGCCAGTGGTAATATCCCCCATAGAAGCCCCAATATCCCGGGGTCCATAGAACACCAACGGCTGGCGGGGCTACCCAAACGCCTGGCACCCAATAGTATCCATCCGCATCGTCGTAGGCCCAATATCCAGGCGACCATATATAACCGTCGTAAGGACAATCCGGCTGTACATATTCAGGTATTTCCGGTGGTGCAACCGCAACAGTTACGCTTACCTGTGCAAAGGAAACTGATACCCCCCCAAATAAGAGGATAATAACAATGGCAGCTTTTCTCATGAATATTTTATTTAGTTGACGAGAATCAATCACTTTTTAAGTTCGCCTGGTTATAGGTGTGCAAAGCGTAAACCTATAACATAAAACCAAGGAATATGTTTGTAAAAACTTTATTTTCTATTGATTGTTACCTCTTAACCTGATTAAATAACCAACCTTATGAAAAAGAAATTTATAAACCCGCTATTATTTGCCCTGCCAATATTTTTTAGTGCTACAGAGGCTTACGCCCAGAAGGGGTTTAATGCCGGTATAGACTTCGGCTACAATGCCAGTTTCATGTTTGATAACACCAAATATGCCGAAGTCCCTTATAATATAAAGTTTAAGGCTGGCCCGGCGTATGATATTGACCTGGGATTCAACTGGAACGATTATTATGGTGTCGAAATAGAAGGTATCTATGCCAATATGGGGGCAAATTATGAAGTCATGTCAACTAATAAGGATTATCAGAAAGAATTTGACCTTGCTTATTTCCAGGTTCCTATAATGTTTAAAATTTCCGGTGGCGATTATCCCGACAGGTACACTACAATGTTTGGTCCGACTTTCGGCTTTCTAAATTCTGCCAGTATGAATTCTGATTCAAGCGCGAACGGCGAAGTAAAAAGCAGTTTCAAAGCGCCGGATTTTGGAGTCCTGCTTGTAACCGGCGGAGACCTGACGATTAAAAACCACCTCTACCTGAATATAGCTTTACGCATATATTATGGCTTGAGTACAGTAAACAATAATCCCGCGATTATTACAAATTCACCATCTTCCAATGAGAAGCTCAGCAATGCATACATTGGCCTTAGCATTGGCCTGCATAACTTGTTTGTGAAAACGAAGCCAGACAAACCAGCCAACTGGTAAGTTTGACTACAGCACCCTATTTATCCTGGAATGAATAATAAAAAAGCCCCGTTGTTTCCAACGGGGCTTTTCGTCAATAAAAAGGTTTGCTTGCGCTATTTATTGTTGTACTACCTTGCTCACGTAAGGTTGGCCATCAATGGTCATCTTTATGAAATAAATGCCCGGCACAGGCCCGTTAAAGATGTAGCTGTGGTCTCCCGCAGGTTCTAAAGTATTATCAACATGTGCAACCTGTTTTCCGTTGATGTCAAATGCTTCAATTTCCACTGAAGAATTGTTTTTCAGGGAATAAAGGATATTTGTCTGAGTCTTGAACGGATTTGGGTATATGCGGATTGAAAGGTTTTCAGTTTCTGTTTGCGCAATACCTGAAAGCCTTACAGTTACCAGGTTTGTGGTAGTGGAACTGCATCCGTTTGCATTTAGAACGGTAAGTTTTACCCTGTAACTGCCGTCAGCCGCATATTCGTGGTAAGAAGTAATTCCACTTGCAAGGACTCCATCTCCAAAGTCCCATACATAGTGGGCGGTAGAATCGTTTTCATGTGCGGTAAACCCTTCACGCCTCCCTCCTTCAAAAAGACTGCTAAATGCACTTGAATCTACTACCAATGATGTAACGCTATCAGTAAGTGTGCTGGAACATCCTGCAGGTGAAGTGGCAATAAGGTGCACATAATATTTCCCGGGATGGGTATAGGAATATACCGGGCTTTCAGCGCGAGAGGTATCACCATTCCCAAAGGTCCATATATATTTCAGGCTTCCGGAACTGATACTCGAAAGATTCACAAATTCCATACTGGTCCCCTCGCAGAACGTGTCTTTGGCAAGGTAGAATGCAACCGAAGGTATACCGTTTTCCGTGATACTAATGGTATCGCTTGCTTTACAGGTTTTGGTTCCGTTTACCGTGATGGTATAAAGCCCTGTCTGGGTTACAACCAGGCTGCTGTCAATAGCCCCTGAAATCATATTCCCGTTCATGTACCATTGAATAGAACCTGCATTGGAATCATTGGCAGCAAGTGTAAGGGTATCCTGGCAATATACTGTTTTCGAAGGCCTTACTATGCTAACTTTTGGATAAGACGCCGCCGTTACCAGTATCTGGTTTGAGTTTGCCCTGCAACCGGCGCTGCTTGTAGCAGTCACCGAGTAATGAGATGCCTGGGTTACCGTAATAGTGTCCCCGGTAGCACCAGCTAAATATCCATTATCATTCAGCCACCTGTATGTATAGGCAGGATTATTCCCTGCTATAAGAAGCACGCTGCTTCCCGGGCAAAGGTTTGTGTTCCCAGTTGCTGAAATAGTTGTGAGAGGCAGCGGGTTCACTGTTACCGGAACCGATGCTGACATTTGAGAGCAACCGCTTGCAACATTTGTGATCTGTACACTATAGTTACCTGTAGTTGTGGCGCTGTAATTATTTGAATCAGTGTTTGCTATAGCAACATTATTTTTAAACCAGCTATAATGAGCGCCCGAACTTTGCGATGTGTGGAAGGCAACATCCTGCCCGGAGCAAACCGTAGTAGTGCCCAAAACATTAAGCGGCGCGGCAGGCCGGGGGTTCATGGTGACGGGCAAAGAAGTAGAAGTATCAGAGCATTTGGTAAGGTTCGACGTAACCATTACCTGGTAAGAGCCCGTCTTTTTGGCTATATAAATATTGCCATGCGCCCCGCTTATCGTATCCCCATTCAATCTCCAGCTATAAAGATTGTTGGCGTCAAGCGGTGCAATCAGTGTCAAGCTGTCTCCATCACATCCTACTGCAGATCCAATGGTTTTAACTAATGTGTTGGGGAGCTGGTTCACTACCATAATTGCAATATTTGACATTGCCGAACATCCTGTATTGGAATTGGTAACCAGTGCCGAATAAGCGCCGCCGACGTTAGTGATTACCCTGAAGCCGGTATCTTTTGGCTGTAATGTGCCGTTGAGGTACCATTGAAAATGATAGCCTGACGCGGTGTTGGCAACTACAACGCCATTGGAACCAATACATACAGGCGCCGTGGTAATTTTAGCCAAAGGCAAAGGAATCACATCCACAGCTATTGTATTTGAAGCCGAACAACCGGTAATGGTGCTGGTTTCAGTAAGTGTATACACTGTAGTATCTACCGGGGCCACTGAAGAACTGGAAACAGTTGAAGTGAAGCCTGTAGGCTTGCTTGTCCAGGAATAGAGGCTTCCAGTTACAGCCGCCCCGCCAATTGTTACAGATTGGCCGGAACATACCGGTACTACAGAGTTTTGGCCAACATAAGCAGCAGGCAGCGGGTTCACGGTTATTGTGACGCTTTTGGTTGTTGAACATCCCGTTGAAGTTACTTTTTCCGTAAGGGCGTAAGTAGTTGTCGATGTTGGAGTTGCTGTTGGGCCCGATGAAGTTGCAGAGCTCAAGCCTGATGTGGGGCTCCATGAATAGGTATCCCCCGAAACTGAAGAAGCGCCAATGCCTACTGAGGCGCCGTAACAAATAGCCTGGCTTGTGCCTGCATTGGCGGCAGGACTATTGTTGTAAGTTATAGTTACATTGTTTGATTTTGAGCAACCTGTGGCGGTTACTTTTTCAGTTAATGTATAAGTAGTAGTTCCGGTCAAAGTTGCTGTAGGATTGGAAGCCGTTGAAGAGCTCAACCCTGTTGTCGGAGACCAGGAATAAGTATTGCCTGTAACCGCGGTACCGCCGATGGTTATTGTAGGCGACCCCGAACATACGGCAGCCGCAGAACCTGTGAAAGCAGCAGGCAAAGGGTTAACAGTTATCAACACCGTATTTGTTTTTGAGCATCCAGTAGATGGGTTTGTTTCAGTTAATGAATAAACCGTGCTGGCCGTTGGCGTAACCGAAGCGCTTGAAGAAGTAGAGGTAAACCCTGATGGGTTGCTCGTCCATGAATAATTGTCACCGGCTACTACGGTAGCGCCAATGGATGCCGAGCTTCCAGCACATACTGCAGCGCTTGATCCTGCATTAGCTGCTGGTAAAGGATTTACAGTAATAGTAACTGAATTTGAAGCCGAACAACCCGAAGAAACGGATTCTACCAAAGTATAGGTAGTAGTAACTAATGGGCTAACAACAGTTTTAGAAGAAGTAGAAGCATAACCGGACGGGCTGCTTGTCCATGAATAAGTATTTCCTGAAACAGCAGTACCGCCAATGGTTATGGAATTTCCTGAGCAGATGGTAGCCGCCGGGCCGGTATTTGCAGATGGTGCAGGATTTACAGTAATAGTTACTGAATTTGAACCAGTGCAACCTAATGATGAAGTTTCGGTAAGAGTATAGCTCGTGGTAGAAGCCGGGCTTACGCTGGGGTTTGAAGAAGTAGAAGAAAAACCTGCCGGGCTGCTTGTCCATGCGTAAGTGCTTCCGGCCACAGAGGCTGCGCCAATAGAAACTGAAGCGCCCGGGCACATTGCCGAATTTGACGCTACCTGTGCTGCAGGTTTTGGATTTAAAGTTATGGTAACAGAATTAGAGGCAGAACATCCCCCTGCATTAGTTTCTGTTACTGTATAAGAGGTTGTAACTGCCGGGGTTACCGAAGCGCTGGAGGTGGTGGATGAATATCCCGATGGAGTACTTGCCCATGAATAAGTGCTTCCAGCCACGGCAGCCGCTCCAATGGGGGCGCTGAACCCTGGACATACTGAAGCATTGGAGCCAGCGTTAGCTGCAGGTGCCGCTTTCACGGTAAATGCTGCAGATGAGGTATCGTTGTTTGGTACGCTGTCAACACCTCCGTTTGGCCCACTGGCCCATACCTTAAGGGCTGCGGTGCTGCCGCTAAAATTAAAGTTTCCGACAGTCACGGTGGTTGAAGACCCGGGAGCAACGCTTCCAGAGAAACTATAGGCTGTTTGCGCCGTTCCGTTTACAGACCATCCAATAGTTGCGCTGGTTAACGTTGCTGTGCCATAATTTTTTAGAACCACCTTTATCGCTGAAGTGCCGGCACAAACTGTAGCACCGGCTGGATTGGTTATACTAGAAACCCCGGCATCATTGGCATACCTGATTTCCCAGGCGCCCATAGAAGGGGTGATGGTGTTTCTTGTATTACCTGCGATATCAGTTGTAATGCCGCCGATAGGAGTACCCAGGCCGATAAGGGCATGCAAAGAGGTTTTATAATCAGAGTTTGATGCAAATATGGGGTTGATAGATACAGAATGGGTGCCCTGGCCGCTGGCTGTCTGCCAGGCAGAGAGGTTCGAAGTATTTGTAGCGCCCCAAAGGCCTACATTGGAGCCGGAAGTGTACATGTCGTTATAATCGCTGGATGCCAATGAAGAAGTAACCGGAACTTTAATATCATATCCGCTGCCGGCATTATACCAGAGGTTATCCGTTGCATTTATATTACCTGAGGCGGCATTCGCGTAAAAATCGGCGCCTGTATTTGTACCATACAAGTCAACGGTATTGAAGTAGAAATTCTGGTACGTGCTGCTGGAATCAAAAATCCCGCGAGGCGCAGATGTGCTGTTTATTGAAACATAGTTATTTGCAATTGTGCCCGGTGCGCCTGATGTTGCATTGCTGTATAATAAATAAATACCTGCAAAAGCTCCGTTTGGCATTTTTATTTGGTTTTTTCTTATGGAGATAGCGCCATTGCTGCGTGTAAGCTGGATGCCGGAATAAGAAGTCCCCATAATATTTGTTATTGCATTGCTGGTAATAGTTACTGCATCCTCATTTGCAGCAATAATTCCGGGGCCATAGGTACTGTCAATAGTATTGCCCGAGATAACAAGCCCCGTGCCCCTGCTTACAGTTTGCCCGGTAAAATTAATGGCTGAATACCCATACTTAAATGCATTATTCGTGAAAGTGTTATTAGTCTCGGTAGTACTGGTAGTACTGTCTGACCAGATAACATCGCCCCCGGTATTTGAACCTGTTGTTGTAGAACCTACTACCCCGATAAGCCTGCAGTTCGTGATAGTGTTGTTATTGGCGCCATTGGCAAATTGAACAACATTCTGCGTTATCAGAGCCCCTGTCTTTTGAATGGTGATCTGCTTAAAAATGAACCACTTAGCAGCATTAAACTGAACTGTAGAATTGTTGGCTAATGCGCCGGAAGAAGTAGAGTTGGAGGTTGCCTGTGTGAGGATTACCTTACTGCTGTCCCCGGCATCAGACTGGAAGGTCACCGTATTTGTGGATGACATGGCCGCTATATTCGGCAAGCCCAACTGTTCAGCATAGGTACCGTTGCGTACCCTGAATGTGGTGGGGCCGCAAACGCCGTAGGTGTTCAGGGCAGTTAGTGCATTATTAAATGATGTATAGTCGGGCGAAGTGCCTCCTATATAGTATGTTCCTGATAATCCCGACTGCCTGATTAGGGTTAAGGTATCGTTATTATGATTTTGATCTGTACTTGAGTTGGGGGATGTTGTCCATACTTTTATAGTATAGGGTGTTTTAGCATTGAAAGAAAATGAGCCAAGGGTAATTTTTGAAGAAGTGGCAGCAGAAACCAAACTTCCGGACCATGAATATGAAGTTTGTGCAGTGCCATTTATGCTCCATCCAATCGTGGCGCTTGTTAAAGTATTCAGACCATAATTGGTGAATTGAACAACGACGTTCTTTGCAACAGGATAGCAATAGGTTGTAGGGCTGTCAAGAACAGTTACACCTGCATCAATAAATACAGGTACGAACTCATCAGCGCCTATACAGGGCTTTGTAGATGGCCTGGCGTCGCCGTCAATATCTACTGTAACGTTTCCAATCGGAGTCCCGGCCTGGTATACTGCGCCACTTGATTCGTGAAGATCGTAATAGGGCGAGCTTGTGCTTTTATAGGCCGGGTCTGCGGAAATGGAATGCGCCTCTCCGCCGCCGACCAGGCAAGCGGACTGGTATGATGATAAGGTAGAATATTTTGTTGCTGTTGTACCTCCGGCGTAAAACGCAACATAACTTCCCGTAGTATATAAATTATTATAGTCTTCAATGGCAAGCCCATTTGAATAGTTTGAAACAGTATCCAATTCATTATCAATGCAATATCCACCGCCTTTATTTACAAGGTTATTATCTCTGACAGTAATACCTACACCGGAATACTGAGGGTAAATATATAATGCTGCACCCGGGTTTGTAGGAGTTGATGTCATCATTACATTGTTGTAATCTATATCTGTATAGCTGGCACTCCCAAGCGTAATACCTGTTGATGCAGCTGTTCCTGCGCTTACCCAGAAAAAGTTGTTTGCTACAAGGTTGCGGGTTGTTCCATCATAGGTTGTAAAAAACATAACCAGGCAGCGGCATGTTGCCGCAGTGGCTGAAGTGGCATAGAACTTATTTTTTGTTATGGTAAAACTTTCTCCAGATTCAAACCTGATACCGTATGCAAGTGAACTTGAAGTTGTTCCATTGGTTACTGTCCCCGCGTTAAAAGTATTACCGGTGATAGCAAGCTTATACTGGTACGAACCGATAACATAGAGGCCAGCCATACCACCACTGTCGATAATATTATTGCTGACCACGTTTTGATAACCTGCGGTCCCGAAACATAAACCATTGAATCCAAACTTTATATGGTTATTATTAAATACATCCCCGGTATCTATTGTATTTATATAAACACAGGGTTCTCCGGCAGCTATAGACCCGGCATCCGGGGTAACAGGTGCGATAAGAAGACAACTCTGCAACGAGCAGTGGAATGTTCCACCCGTAAATAATACGTTTGTCGCGTAGGTGGATGTGCCTGTACGTTTAATCGTTATCTTCTTGAAAGTGACGTAACGCGAGGCGTTTAGTTCCAGCGTATAGTCGGTAGTAGAAGAGGCTGATGAAGCGGATGTGATAATTACTTTAGAACTATCGGTTTGACCTACAAAAGTGATTGTATTTGTAGCGCTGGCGCCTGTAATTTTTCCTATAACCGGTTGTTCATTATAGGTTCCCGCAGCAACCGTGAAGGTAACTGCCCCGCTCACCCCATTTGTGGTAAGGTCTGATATGGCAGCTGTAAAACTGGAATAGGTGCCGCTGGGCCCTATAGTATAGGGGCCTGACATCCCCGCCGCCATGGCATAATGTGTGGATAAAAGGCTAAAACAGGCGGTTATAATCCATAAACGCCTCGACGCTTTTAGTAAATAATTCTTCATGATATTGTTGTTTAAAAGTGAAATTACAGCATGTTGATATACCTAAGCCGTCAAAAATAGTGTTTTTTTGACAAAGTGAAAACTTTTCAAAAAAAATTTATGGTTTGCAAAACGGGTTATTCACAAAACCCGGGATTGACTTAAATGCTCCAATCTTTAATTTCAAGCGCTTCAGATGGATTTTTATGGGGAAGGGTATGCGAAAAGAAATTAAAAAATGTCAGCTTCCCTACATTTGTAAGAATTATCGGGGAATCTGGTAATCATTTTTACGAATGAAGGCCGCCCTTCCATTTATTGTTTTGGTTTTTTGCAATAAGAGTCTATTTTACTGTCCAGGCCGGGAAACCCAAGCTGCCTTGCTTTTTTTAAATCTTTGCAGGCATTGGCATCGTCCTTAAGACTTACATAGCAGAGCGCCCGGCTGTAATAGGCATCCTTGTAGGCAGTGTCAAGATCAATGGAAGAAGTAAAATCTGATACACCATCCATATATTTGCCCTGGCCGTATTCAATCATCCCTTTATAATAATATGCTTTTGGCGATTTTTGGATAGAGATAAGGTTTTGGGCTGTTTTAAGGGCGTCGTTATAGTTTTGGGTTTCAATTTCGGCCCTCAGCTTCATCTCTACAACTTCTGGTGAGTTTGGTTTTTGGGCCAGGAATTTTTTAGCGTCTTCAATTGCATCTTTTAAATGGTGCGTCCTGTATTGGCATATCGCCCTTTGCCCATACCAATCGGTATTCAGGCCGTTTCTCACAATGGCATTATTATAATCGGAAAGGGCGTTCGCAAAATCGCCTTGCTGCATGTACGCAAATCCGCGCGAGGCATAAATGTCGGCAGTAGAACTTACCTCCAGCGCTTTTGTGAAGTCAGTTATGGCCAGGTCATATTTTTTCACAGAGTTAAAGCACGTGCCGCGCAGGTAAAGCGCGTTGCCAAACATTTTAGGGTCTAATCTTATGGCCGAAGTAAAATCTTCTATGGCAGCTTCGTTATCCTGGAGCTGCATTTTACATATTGCACGATTGTAATAGGCGTCAGGCGTTTCCGGGTCTATAGAAATGCATTTGTCGTAGAGTTCTATGGCAGCCACGCAATCCCCCGCATTTACTTTTGCACCTGCCGCGTCAAAGTAGTAGCCCGCGCCTTTTACAGAATCCGGGTTCACTGTAGCATGATGATGTTTTTTAACGGTTCGCTTTTGGGCTGAGGCGGATAGGGTGCCCATGATAAAGATACATAAAAAGATAACCTTTATACCGAAGAAAAATATTTTCATACCGCAAATTTAGCAAATCTCATGCCCGATGACGAAAGAAGGATACAAAGGGTAGCACGGCGCTTGAAAAGGCTAAAAAATATTTCGGTAAATTTGCGGGAATGAGCAGCACCGATACCAGGCAGGTATTTCAAAGCGCCAATTCAAAACGATGGAGACGCGTGAGCTGGGGAACAAGAATATTTATGTTCCTTATTGTGTTGGGTATCATTGCCATTGCGGCAGCGGTGCTCAGCAAAGACGCGCCTTTTTTGCCCAAGCTCCTCGATCAAAACAGCTTGTATAAAAAAGTACTCAATCCCGACGCACCTACAACCATCAAAACAAAACGGATCGCAGATTTTCAGAAATTAAGAAAAAAAGTAGATACCCTTGAAAAGCGGAATATTATCAACAGGCGCAATGCCGCGAAAACCGCTGTAAAAAACCAGGTACGCGCAGGCTACCTCGTAAACTGGGATGCTGCGTCACTCAGGTCGCTCACCGATCATATAGACCATCTCAATACGGTTTTGCCCGAATGGATTTTTTTGAATGACACCAGTGATAATCTTTTCGTGGACATTGATCAAAAGGCGCTTGACCTCATGCGGCAGCCCCTTCACAAAGGGATCGCCATATTGCCCATGATAACCAACAATACCGGTGAGGTCTGGCATTCCACATCCGTGCACAGGCTCATTAGTTCTGAAGCGCGGCGGAAAGATTTTATCAAACAGGTTCTCGCCATTCTCGATAAATATAAATTTCAAGGCATCAATATTGATTTTGAAGAACTTACAGAAGCCGGTGATGAAGATCTCATCATTTTCATGAAAGAAGTACATGAGGCGCTGCATGCCAGGGGCTACCTGGTAACGATGGACGTTGCCCCGCTGAATGAAGACTACAACCTGAAAGTGCTGCAGAAATACAATGACTACTTTTTTGTAATGGCTTATGACCATCACTATGCTACAAGCCTGCCCGGCCCGATAGCTGAACAGCAATGGGTGGACACAGTATTAGCTGATATAACGTCCAAAGTCCCTGCGGATAAAGTTGTTTTAAACATAGCAGCCTATGGGTACGACTGGCCCAAAGGCGGCGAAGCCACGGATGTAACCTACCAGGAAGCCCTCACAACCGCCAAAGAAAGCGATGGTAAAGTTATATACGATAACAACACCTACAACCTGCATTTTACTTATGCAGATGATACGAACCTGGAACATGAAGTTGATTTCACAGATGCAGCCACTTGTTTCAACAGTATCCGCAACGCGGAAGACTATGGCCTGGCCGGTGTGGCAATATGGCGGCTCGGCGGCGAGGATTCAAGGCTATGGAGGTTTTACGACAAAGACTTATCATACAGGAACCTCAATATCAATAATTATGACAATGGCATCCTGGATACCGGCGCGGGGAAGAGCCTTGCCATTGACTATATTGGTGAGGGAGAAGTACTGGACGTGCTCAGCACACCGCAAACCGGCAGGATAAGGGTTCAGTTTAATGACACAGATAAAGTAATTGCAGAAGAGTTTTATGACTCGCTGCCAAGCGCTTACGTCGTTAAAAAATTCGGCCTCGGTAAAAGACAAATGCTGCTTACCTTTGATGACGGGCCGGATGAAAGATATACCCCGCGTATCCTGGACACGTTAAGAAAATATAGGGTTCCGGCGGCTTTTTTCGTGGTTGGGCTACAGGCAGAAAACAATATCCCACTGCTCCGGGAAATATACAGGCGCGGCTATGAAATCGGGAACCATACTTTCACACATCCCAATATTGCAGAAATAAGCACTGACCGGGCAGAAATTGAAATATCATCAGTCAGGCGGCTTATTGAATGTATCACGGGTCATTCCACGGTTTTGTTCAGGCCGCCATACAATGCGGATGCTGAACCTCAGACGCTAAAGGATATTATCCCTGTTGCCCTTAGCAAACAAGAAAATTATTATACCATCGGCGAATCCATTGACCCGCGCGACTGGGAAAAAGGCATTACGGCAGATACCATAGTTGCCAGGTGCATTGCCCAGGAAAAACTGGGAAGCATGATACTCCTTCACGATGCCGGGGGAAACCGGGAAGAGACTATTATTGCGCTTCCCCGGATCATCAAATATTTTGAAAGTAAAGGCTATACATTTATTTCCATATCTGACCTGCTTGGCAAAACCCGCGACCAGGTAATGCCGCCAATTCTGCACGACAAAGATTATTACATGACCAAGGTGGATTGGTCAATAGCCGAAGTGATCTACTGGGGAGCCAGGATATTGTTCGCCTTATTTTTCATTGGCATATTTTTATCTATCGGCAGGATGGTATTAATGGGCGTGCTTGCTTCCATCCAGACCCGGAAAGCCCGGAAGCTAAAACTCAGTGCAGCACAGCCCAAGGTATCCATTATAATACCGGCTTATAATGAAGAGGTGAACGCGATAAAGACAATAACCAACTTGCTGGGTTCAAACTACCCGGACTTTGAGGTAATATTTGTAGATGATGGTTCAACAGACCAGACCTTTTTGCTGGTAAACGCTGAGTTCGGTTCAAACCCGAAAGTGAAAGTCCTTACAAAGCCTAATGGCGGCAAAGCATCTGCCCTCAACTACGGTATAAGCCAGAGCGGTTCTGATTTTGTGGTTTGCATTGACGCGGATACCCAGCTAAAAGCCGATGCCGTTGCACAATTAATGTCTCATTTTGTAGATGAACAAACTGCCGCAGTGGCGGGAAATGTAAAAGTCGGCAACGAAAAAGGATTGATAACCGGCTGGCAATCTATTGAATATACTACCAGCCAGAATTTTGACCGGAGGGCATTTGACCTGCTAAATTGTATCACCGTGATCCCCGGAGCGATAGGCGTATTCAGAAAAGATGCCATTATTGAAGCAGGCGGACTTACTTCCGATACTTTGGCGGAGGATTGCGACATTACGATAAGGATATTGAAGCTGGGCTACCGGGTGCGTTACAGTCCCAAAGCCATTGCCATAACCGAGGCGCCCGAAACCATGAATATGTTTATGAAACAACGGTTCCGCTGGTCTTATGGCATTATGCAGAGTTTCTGGAAAAACCGTGATGCAGCATTTAATCCCAGGTATGGCACTTTGGGCTGGATTGCATTGCCTAACATTCTCATTTTCCAAATGTTCCTGCCCCTTATATCTCCCCTGGCAGACTTGTTCATGATCTTTGGCCTCCTGTTCGGTAATGCAGGTGATATTTTGTACTATTATCTTCTTTTCATGGCGGTTGATGCGCTTGGCGCCGCCATGGCTTTCTGGTTCGAGAGGGAACCTGCCAAAAAACTGTGGATGCTTCTTCCACAACGATTGGTTTACAGGCAACTTATGTACTATATCCTGTTCAAATCCATCCGGCGCGCCATCAAAGGCGAATCCGTAGGCTGGGGGGCGCTAAAACGAACTGGCAGCGTGGAGCAGTTGGGGAGTTATTGATTGTAGAGTTGTTGAGTTTCCGCTTCCTTCTTCCCCGGTCTGTCTCCAGTCAAACCGGAAACGCCACTAATCACCGTTTCCAGAATATTAGGGAATGTTTTGCGATATGCTCCAGGAGGTCGGGGTTCTGGATATGCTGATGTGCCGAAATATCAAAAGTGTAAGGAAGAAATAGATCGTCAAGTGCGAGGCTTATTTTATTGACCATCTGAGTGGTCAACAATTCCCCTTTGAAGGTCAGGTCGATATCTGAGCCGGGTTTATAGGTTCCCATTGCCCGCGAACCATACAAAAGAGCTTCCGATATTTGAGGGAAACCTGACAAAACAGCCCTTATCCGGTTTACAATCTCCTTTTTCAGCCCATATTCATAATCGGTGGTTACCATAAGTTAAATTATAGTTCTTCAAGCCTGTTTTGAAGTTTAGCAAAAGCAGTAAAATATCTTGATTTTATGCTGGCAACTATTTCCTTTGCGGTATCTTCGTTATAGGTGTGCGTTGTCCTGTTCCGGTCTTTGAGCATTTCCATCCAGGTTTCCCCATCACTAATGAGTCCTCTCCTGAAAGCGAGCTGAATGGCATCGCGGCTGCCCTGGATCCCCGCTTCTGATTGGAACTCATAAAAATCTTTGATAGTATTCCATCCGAGCTCATAGGTATATTCAAAGGATTTGATCATTCCCTGCTCTTCCATATCGCTCAAGCCGTCCTTTACAACAAATTTATGTAATTGAGCCAGGGTTTTAAGATAATTGCTGAAACGCTGTTTCCACCTGATGCCGCTATCTGCCATAATTATGCTGAAACGTTTGATTCAAAATACAAACCTAAGTTCTTTTCTTCGGTCTGAGTGCCTTAGACTGAAATAATCTTCTTCTTCCCCGATATGTCTCCTGACAAACCGGAACTTATCCGCTCCCGTTATCTCTCAAAAACACATCTCCGGTAACAAGGTCAATATCTGCATGAAACAGAATCGGGCCGCCATCGTCAATTTCAGCCCAGCGCTTTTCGAGATAACCGGGTTTGTCCGATACGCGGTCCTGGAAATCAGGAGAAACAAGACAGATACTGATAAATTTATGGCCGCCTTTTTTGGGAACGTAGGCAGTGTATTGTCTATAATATCCCTTGAAATAAGAAGTGAACAAGGCACGGTAACGTGTGGAATCCGATGCGCTTAGGTCAAGTTCCCGCCACCCTTTGTTCAGCCTGCAAAAAATATCAAGATAGCTGGCCATCATCTTTTCAGCCAAATCAACTTCTGATGCAGATGGCCTGTAATAAACATTGCCGGGGTCATATTTTGCTTCAGTTGCTTCTATCGGCAGGATGTAACCTGTGTGGCCATTACTTTTAACTTCAAACGAATCATGTACCGCCTTGTATGGGCTTATATATGACGCGAGTGAGAAAAAGAGGATAAAGATGGGATGCATGAGTTACCCCTACACCATCACCGTTACCACATTATCCAGCACCTCCACAAAACCTCCGGTGATCTCGAAGTTCTGGTCCTCTCCGGATTTCGGGCGGACGCGTACATTGCCCGGTTCAAGGGTGGAAATGAGGGGTGCATGGTGGTCAAGCACTTCAAAAACACCTGCGGTACCCGGCAGTTTTACCGATACCACATCCCCTGAAAACAGGGTTTTTTCCGGAGTCAATATATCTAATTGCATCTGTGTATTCTATTTAAAAAGTTTCACGCAAAGTAAAAGTTTCACGCAAAGTACGCCAAGGTAAAAACGCAAAGGACGCAAAGTTGTTCGCTTCACCTCAAGTTGCGAAGCCCATTTTCAAATTGCCTCATTGCCTAATTATTTAGACTCTGCCAGCAGCTTCTCACCTTTCTCTATCGCCTGCTCTATCGTACCTACCAGGTTGAATGCTCCTTCAGGGTATTGGTCCACTTCGCCGTCCATGATCATATTGAAACCTTTGATGGTGTCTTCAATGGAAACCAACTGTCCTTTAAGGCCGGTAAACTGCTCCGCCACGAAGAATGGCTGTGAAAGGAACCTTTGTACACGCCGCGCGCGCGATACGACCAGCTTGTCTTCATCACTCAATTCATCCATACCAAGGATAGCAATAATATCCTGGAGTTCTTTATAGCGCTGTAGAATAGCTTTCACGCGCTGGGCTGTATCATAATGCTCCTGGCCTACCACGTCAGGTGTAAGGATTCTTGAGGTGGAATCGAGCGGGTCAACCGCAGGGTAGATACCAAGCTCTGAAATTTTACGGTTCAATACTGTTGTGGCGTCCAGGTGCGCAAAAGTAGTGGCCGGGGCTGGGTCAGTCAAGTCATCCGCAGGTACATATATCGCCTGCACAGATGTAATGGAACCGCGTTTGGTAGAGGTAATGCGCTCCTGCATCAAACCCATTTCCGTGGCGAGGGTAGGCTGATAACCTACCGCCGAAGGCATACGTCCCAAAAGGGCCGATACCTCAGAACCTGCCTGGGTAAAACGGAATATATTGTCAATAAAGAAAAGGATGTCACGGCCTTGTCCGCCTTCGGTATCTTCACCGTCGCGGAAATATTCTGCAATAGATAAACCTGAAAGGGCCACCCGCGCACGCGCTCCCGGCGGTTCATTCATCTGTCCGAACACGAGGGTAGCCTGTGATTTTGCCAGCTCGGTTTTGTCAACCTTGGAAAGGTCCCATCCGCCCTCTTCCATGCTATGTTTAAAAGCGTCGCCATATTTGATAACGCCTGATTCAATCATTTCACGCAGGAGGTCATTCCCTTCACGGGTCCTTTCGCCCACACCTGCAAAAACCGAAATACCCTCGTATGCTTTCGCGATGTTGTTGATGAGTTCCATGATAAGTACGGTTTTGCCTACGCCCGCGCCACCGAATAACCCAATCTTACCGCCCTTTGCATAAGGCTCGATAAGGTCAATAACTTTGATACCGGTATAAAGAGGCTCCGCGTTGGTAGTAAGCTCGTCATATTTTGGCGGGTCCTGGTGGATGGCGCGTTTTTTGGTGGATTTCAATGGGCCGATGCCGTCGATGGCTTCCCCAACCACGTTGAACAACCTTCCGCGTATTTCTTCACCGATGGTCATGGCAATAGGCTGGTCTGTATCAATCACATCCGTGCCGCGTACCAAACCTTCGGTAGAATCCATTGCCACGGTACGCACGAGGTCTTCGCCCAGGTGCTGTTGTACTTCGAGAATGAGTTTCTGTCCGTCCCTGTCAATTTCGAGGGCATTTAAAATCCGGGGCAGGTGCGCGCCTTCAGTTGCGAAACTTACGTCCACAACCGGGCCGATAACCTGTGCCACTTTTCCGATATTCTGCATTTTATGTATTTAAAAGATTGAATTTACTCTTAAGCCTTGGTCAATTTTGGCGCAAAGGTAGGAAAAGTTTTGGGAATTGATACTTGGGATTTGAAATTTGATGGGGGTGTAACGGACGGGGTGGTTTCCCTGCTTATCTACCTTTTCACCAAAACATAATTTGAATAAATACCTCCTCCATTAGAAGAAAGAAGTTCATACCCCTTATTTTTTAGGTTGTTTAATTCTTTTGCAATTCTTTGATTATTTTCCCGAAAACCTGCTTTTGAAGCCGACTTTAAATCAATTTGATCTATTGTGGTATTCCCATCGGAAACTGTCATTTCCCAATCATCCACATTCACTATAATATAACCTCCGCTATCATTTGTACTCTTGCTTTTTTCTTTGAAAGCTGTAAAAATAAATGCTCCGGCGATAAGGTTCGCAGCCAGGGATACGATGAGGATTTTCTTTTTCATGTTTTTGCGCTTTTTATTTGTTTGGTTACAAATATAGAAAATTTAAGAAGCAATCCTATGGCAACCCTGAAAGGATTAAACAATAATAACCTCCGGTGAAACCGGAGGATGGAAATAATCAACGCGTAGCAACCCTGTAGGGGTTGAATATTTCTAAAGCCCGAACCAAGTTAAACACCTTCAGGGTTTAAAAGGTATGGTTTTTAATCCGCGGGTTTTACCCGCGGTTATTCACATTTAACCCCTTCGGGGTTTAAAGGGCGCTTTTTCCAGCGAACCATCTCTGGAATCCTGGTGGCAGGAAAGAAATTCAGAATAAAAATGTCATCTAAATTACCCTATCTTTGACACAACTATATGAACCTAACACACCGGGCATTAGATCCACGGAAAAAATACCTGAAAAGGTTGTACTATGGCGCCCTGCTTTCACTTTTGCTCATTGCTATTTCGCTGGGAATAGGGATATTGGGTTACCATTTCCTGGGGCATCTCCGTTGGATAGATTCATTGCTCAACGCATCTATGATTTTGGCGGGCATGGGCCCGGTAGATAATTTAACATCAGACGCGGCCAAGATATTTGCCTCTTTTTATGCAATATACAGCGGCGTGTCCTTTTTAACCATTGTTGCTGTGCTTTTTGCGCCGGTATATCACCGGTTTTTGCACAAGTTCCATTTGTATATCAGCCAACAGGAAGAGGATAAGGAAGCGAAGGACTAGATTGTTTTTATAATTAGATTTGATAGTCCCGTAGGGACTTAAAAATTGAAATGAAGCGCCTTTTCATTGCAGCCAATCCTTAAAATCTTTCCTGAATTTTTCGATTTCCGGACGGGTAACGGAAGCAATATAACCCTGGTCTGGGTGCTTGCGGAAATAGTGCAGGTGGTAATCTTCGGCCTGGTAAAATTTGGTAAAAGGAACTACCTGGGTAATAACAGGATTGCTGTATTTCTTAGATGCAGTAAGCTGCTGAATATACTTCTCTGCCTGCTGTTTCTGGTCATCATTCCGGTAAAATACTATTGACCGGTATTGTGTCCCTTCGTCAGGCGCGGCATAGTTTGGCGTGGTTGGGTCATGCTCGGTAAAAAATACCTGGAGCAATTGGCCGTACGTGATTATGGTTGGATCAAACGTTACATCTACAGATTCAGCATGGCCTGTGGTTCCGGTGCAGACATCCTCATAACTTGGACTGGGTTTATCTCCCCCCGCATATCCCGGAACGGCAGAGATTACACCCTTTAATTCCGAGAACATCTCTTCAGAATGCCAGAAACAGCCCATCGCAAAAGTGGCTTTTTCAGTTTTGCCGGAATAGGCCGGCTGGGGATGGGCGTTTGCAGGGACATCAGATGCTGCGCTTGAATTACGGTTGGCACAGGCAGTATAAACCAGCAATAAACCGGATAATACAAGAAGATGTGAAATTTTCATATTGATATAATCTTATTTAAATTTTTGCGCAATAAAGAGAAACGCAAAGAACACCAAGGCAGCACAGAGAACACTAAGAAAAATGCCGATTGGCGAAAATCAACTTTTCAAGACCTTTTTTCCCTTTGCGATGCCATCGCGTGCTTTGCGGTGAATTTTACCTTCTAAACAAATATACGAAAGATGTTTCTAAAAGGTTTTGGATCAAATAATCCTCGACAAGACAAAAATCAAGGCGAGGCCGGATGCAACAAGCCCCACGTTTTTAAGGGAGCTGTTGTTCTTATGCGCTTCGGGAAGCATTTCCGTAACGCCGATATACAATAAAAACCCGGCAAAAAAACCCAGGTACAATACCAGGAAACCTATGGGAACCCGGAAGAGGAGGGTAGAAGCTGCGCCCAGAACAGGAGTAAGGGAATCCAGAAGCAGGAATTTCCAGGTCTTTTTCGCCGTATTTTTGTGCATCAGCATGATAGCCACCGTGTTCATCCCATCTGTAAAATCATGGGTCAGGACTGCAATGGCGACCAGGATTCCTACGGACGTACTTACCTGGAAGCCCAACCCGATGCCAACGCCATCCATAAAACTATGGCCCGCCATTGCTAAGGCAGATAACATACCAATCTTTGGATGCTTCGGCTTTTCGCGTTGATTTTCATTCTCTTGTGTAGTAAAATGATTAAGGATGAATTTTCTCAGGATGTGAAAAATAAGGAATCCAACCACGAGCGATATCATGGGGCCCGCGGGCCTTATGCCTTTTTCAATTGTGAATGATATGATTTCAGGTATTACATTGAAGAAAACTACGCCAAGCAATACCCCGGCCGTAAAACCCATTAACAGGCCCAGCTTTTCCTTATGACGGATGCAAAACCATCCGCCTGCCATAGTTGAAAAGAAAGTAGCCAATGAAAACAATATTGCTTCCATGTATATTATATTACTTTAAGGATGAGGTGAAAGGACGGCAAGGTTACATCTTTTCCGGCATTTCAATTCCCAGCAGTCCCATGCAGGCCAGGATCGTATCTCCTGTTTTTTGGGATAGAGTCAGCCTGAAATTACGAATATTTTCATCTGGCTCGGCAAGGACTTTATGCTCGTGGTAGAATTTGTTATAGGTTTTGGCCAGCTCGTAAGCATAATTAGCCACCAGGGCAGGGGAGAGGTTGGTTTCGGCTTCCTTGAGCGTAGAATCTTTACGGTAAAGCAGTTGCAGCAGTTCTCTTTCGAGGCTGTGTATGTGGTTGCCCGATGTGCCGGGTACAGGGTTCCCCATTGCAACACCATCCGTCTCCGCTTTCCGGAATATAGACTTGATGCGGGTATAAGTGTATTGAATAAATGGTCCTGTAAACCCAAGAAAATCAATAGATTCATTCGGGTCAAACATCATTTGTTTTTTGGGGTCGGCTTTCAGGATATAAAATTTCAGGGCCGCCATCCCGATTTTATAGAAAAGGTCTTGTTGTTCCGTTTCAGAAAGTCCTTCTATTTTGCCAAGCTCACGGGTCTGCTTTTCAGCGGTTTGCAGCATTTCGGCAATCAGGTCGTCGGCGTCCACCACCGTTCCTTCGCGGGATTTCATTTTACCATTGGGCAACTCCACCATTCCATAAGATAAATGATACAACTGGTCCCACCATTTTTCACCAAATTTTTTAAATATCAATTTCAGGACTTTAAAATGGTATTCCTGCTCATTGCCAACCACATAAATCATCTTGTCCAGGTTATATTCCTGGAAGCGCTCCATCACCGTACCCATATCCTGGGTAATATAAACAGAAGTGCCGTCTTTGCGCAAAACAAGCTTTTCATCAAGGCCTTCATCAGTCAGGTCTATCCAGACAGAGCCGTCTTCTTTCTTTTTAAAAACCCCTTTTGCAAGACCCTCATTTACAATGTTTTTTCCAAGCAAATAAGTCTGGCTTTCATAATAGGTTTTATCGAAATCAACGCCGAGAGAGTTATAAGTTTGCCTGAATCCCTCATAGACCCATTCGTTCATCATTTTCCAGATGCGGATGGTTTCAGGGTCGCCTGCTTCCCATTTCTGCAGCATTTCCTGGGCTTCAATCATTAGAGGCGCTTTTTCGGCCGCTTGTTCTTTGTCAACCGTTACCACTTTTTCAAGATCATATACCTGGCCTTTGAGGGCTTTGTCAAATTCCACATAGTATTTCCCGACCAGTTTATCGCCCTTCATGCCAAAGGTTTGCGGGGTTTCACCATTGCCGAATTTCAGCCAGGCGATCATGGACTTGCAGATATGAATGCCCCTGTCGTTCACAAGGTTTGCTTTGATGACATTGTGTCCCCTGGCTTTCAGAATATTGGCAACAGACCATCCTAAAAGATTATTCCTGATATGACCCAGGTGCAAGGGTTTATTGGTATTGGGCGAAGAGAATTCGACCATTATGGTCTGTTTCTTATCTGCCTGCTCCCAATCATTTGTTGCGGATTGCAAATACTGATACCAGAAATCATCCTTCATCAGCAGGTTCAGGAACCCTTTTACAATATCAAAACTCTTTATTTCAGGAATGTTTTTTTCCAGGTATTCTCCGATGGCTGTGGCCGTCTTTTGTGGCTCTTCTTTTGAAAAACGGTTTAGCGGGAAAATAACAACCGTAAAATCTCCAATAAATTCTTTCCGGGTGGGTTGTACCTGTACGTCAGCAGGGTTCATGGTTACGCCATACAGTTCGGCCATGGCATCGGCGGTATAACGTTGAATAGATTGCTGCATGGTTTTCTTCTTCCTGTTTTTCTTTGCGGCCTTTGCGTGTTTGGTTCTTTGCGGCTTTGCGGGAAATATTTCATCCCGAACGTTCGGGACAAAGTGTTTCGCAATGAACGCAAAGGATTTTTATTTAAAACGGACTATCTTTTTCTTTGGCGATGGTGTTATAAACCATCTTATCCATAAACTTTGGAAAGAACTTGTTCAATAACACTGTCATCTTTCCTAATGTTGTCAAAACCAAAACATTCTTTCTTTTTTTAATGGCCTTAACAATTGCTGCAGCAACTTCTTCCGGCTGCATGAGCTTTTTTTCATCCAGCGGCGACTCTGATTGGGTGGTTCCGTCTTTCGTAAGCGCTGTGTTCCGGATATTTGAGGCAGTATAACCGGGAGCGCAAATCAATACATGAAGACCCGTTTTGAGGTTTTCAATCCTGAGCACTTCCAAAAATCCGTTCATGGCAAATTTAGAAGCCGAATAACCGGTCCTGCCCGGCAAACCCTTATATCCGGCAATGGAAGAAATACCCACAACAAACCCCTTGGATTTGAGCAGGGAAGGCAGCGCATACTTGGTACAATAAACAGTGCCCCAAAAATTCACATCCATAAGCCTTTTCAAAACCGATAAATCCATGTCCTTAAACAATGCCCGCATGCTCATGCCCGCATTGTTGATGAGGATGTCAATGCCGCCGAATGTGTGTATGGTCTGATTAATAAGGTTTTTGCAATCTTCTTCAATGGATACATCTGTTTGAATAGCAATGACCCCGGCGCCCAGTTTTTCACATTCTGAGGCAGTGTAGGAAAGTTTTTCCAGGTTTCGGGCCGCAAGTACCAGGTTGCATCTTTCCCGGGCAAAAGCCAGCGCGCACGCCTGCCCAATCCCAGACGAAGCGCCGGTGATGATGACGGTTTTGTTGTGAAAGTACATGGGGCAAAGATAGGGACAGTCAGCAGTAATCAGGTAATGACACTTACAACCTCTCCTAAGTCAACCACTTTTCACTTCTTACCCTATTCGTCCCCTGCGGCTACAGGCTTTGGGGCCATGTTTTCAACCTTTTTCTGGAGGAATTTGAGCGTAACAGATTTAGGCCTTTCTATCGGTAGCCCGAAATACCGGTCCCATATCAGGGACGATAACACGCCAAGCGAACGGGAAACCCCAAACATGACCGTGTAGAAATCATATTCTGTCAGCCCGAAATGAACCAGAAGCGCCCCTGAATGGGCATCCACATTTGGCCAGGGGTTTTTTACCTTGCCGGTTTCTTTCAATACTTCCGGAACCACTTCATATAATAAGCCTATAATCTTAATTAATGGATCATCAGGCATATATTTAAGGGCGAACTCGCGCTGTGCTACAAACCTGGGGTCTGTTTTGCGCAGCACCGCATGCCCATAGCCCGGCACCACGCGGCCTTCATCAAGGGTTTTATGGATGTACTTTGTTACCGCAGCCTTGTCGAGAACCTTATCTCCCAATTCTTCTTTCATGGCAAATATCCAGCGGATCACTTCCTGGCTTGCCAGCCCGTGCAATGGGCCCGCCAGTCCATTCATGGCCGAAGCAAGGCAAAGATAGGCGTCGCTCAGTGCTGAGCCTACCAGGCGGGTGGTATGGGCTGATACATTACCGCCTTCATGGTCCACATGAATGGTAAGATAAAGCCGCATGAGTTTTTTAAAGTTTTCATCTTCAAAACCAAGCATGTGGGCGAGATTGCCGGCCCAATCCAGGTTTGGAAGCGGTTCAATATGAACATCGTCTTTATAGGTACGGCGATAAATATAAGCAGCGATACGCGGCAGCCGGGCAATAAGGTTCATGACATCCTCATACATGTAGCTCCAGTATTCCGTTTTTGAAAGGCCGTCATGATAAGCCTTTGCAAAAACAGATTCCGTCTGCATGGCGGTAATAGCCAGGCTGAACTGGGTCATGGGATGGGTTTGGCGTGGAAGGGAATTCAACATGGAAAACACATATCCCGGCACAATGGAACGCTTTTGCAGCTCCACGCTTACCATGTGGACATCTTCCTCGGTAGGCAGCTCGCCGATGAGCATCAGGTAAAATATCCCTTCGGGCAGCGGCTCGGTGCCGCCCGGCGCCTTAGGCAGCAGTTGCCTGATCTCAGGAATGGAATATCCCCTGAACCGGATGCCTTCTTCAGGGTCAAGCGCTGACGTTTCGTAAAGGAGGCCGATCATGCCACGCATACCGCCGATAACCTGGCCTATATTATATTCACCGAGGGATACCTCTGAAAAATTTGTCTTTATATTTTGGAACTCCTCGCGGATGGCAGGGGCTTTGGCAGCAAATTTTTCTTTCAGAACATCTTTATTCATCTTTTCCTATAAAAATTAGATATGTATTTAGAACCATGTAAAAACACCGCAAAGTACGGGAATAAAACCAAGAAAGTTGGAAGTTGAAACTCGAAATTTGAAATTTGGGCTTACGCAAGGATTGTTCACATCTGATTCAATTTTCAGCGACTAATCGGATAATCGATTTTTTCTTTTTGAAATCCGTAGAGCGAGTTGGAATCACAGCCCAATTTACTAACCTGAGCCTTCGGGTTCAAATTTCATTTTTTTTCAATGCCATCAGTGAATAATCGGTATCAGCTCGTTTCACGGTATTCTCCAGCTTACCGAGATGCTCAATTTCCATCACCACCTTATCTCCTTCCTGTAGCCACTGGGCTTTATAATCTTTATTATTCAACAGGCCTGTGCCATTCAGCTCCAGGAAACAACCGGTGCCAACCGTTCCGGAACCTATCACATCGCCGGGGTACAAGTCCACGCCATAAGATGCGCGTTCAATGATTTCGGCAAATGTCCAGTCCATATTACTGAAATTGCCTTCCGATACCTGGATATCGTTTACGTATGCTTTCATGGCCAGGTTGTATTGGTTGCCTACATGACCTTCTTTTGCTTTTACACAATAAGGGTCCAATTCATCAGGAGTAACTAACCACGGGCCGATAGAAGTAGCGAAATCTTTCCCTTTGGCAGGACCAAGGTTCAGCAGCATTTCTTCTGATTGCAGGGTGCGCGCGCTCCAGTCGTTCATCACCATATATCCGGCAATATACTCATCTGCCTCAGCCGCCCTGATGTTCCTGCCTTTTTTGCCGATAACAATAGCTACTTCCAGCTCAAAATCGAGCTTATTGAGATGGTCGGGCATAAATTTTATTTTCCCCGGCCCGGAAATACTATTATGGTTGGTGAAATAGAACACCGGGTATTGGTCAAATTCAGGTATCATGGGCACGCCCCTGTTGCGACGTGCAGAAGCCACATGCTGGCGAAAAGCATAACCATCCCGGCACGAAGTAGGGTGTGGAACGGGGGCCAGGATGTCCTGGTCGTGGTAAGGGTAGCTGTTAAACTTATCGGGTTCACGTTTGATGTGCTGGTCTATGGAAGACGTTATTTCCATGACCTCTTCCCCTGCTTTTAAAAAATCAGCCATATTATCAGGCAAAGCGGGATTAATGAGAAATAATGGATAGACATTCCGGTCAACGAGGATGCCGATCTTATCTGCTCCTTCCAATAAAAATGATACAAGTTTCATAGTTCAAAGATAGGGGTTTTGGGGTCAGATTTGATTACTTTTCAAAAGTTGACAAATCTCAAACTTTTATGCTTCTGCAGGAACCGAATG
>Ga0134126_10000513_pt1 | contig 49488 bp, 36 predicted proteins | sample KB31752_FD_96881 | JGI IMG/M metagenome (GOLD analysis project Ga0134126, IMG submission 96881) | Terrestrial soil microbial communities with excess Nitrogen fertilizer from Kellogg Biological Station, Michigan, USA - KB3-175-2 | ecosystem: Environmental > Terrestrial > Soil > Unclassified ...
ACCAAGAATGGCGGCCCCCAGGATCACCAGTGCCGAAAACAGCGCATAAAAGCGCCTGGACTCCTTCTTCTCCAGGTCACTGAGTCTCGCATCCAGCCTGGTCTCGAGCGTCCCAAGTTTGTGTTCGAATTTCGCGTCCATACCCCCGAACCTCTGCTCGAATTTCGCGTCCATACCCCCGAACCTCTGTTCGAATTTCGCCTCCATACCCCCGAACCTCTGCTCGAATTTCGCCTCCATACCCCCGAATTTCTGCTCGAATTTCACCTCCATACCCCCTGACTTCTGCTCGAATTTCGCGTCCATCGCTTCGAGCTTCTGATCCATCGATTTGCGCAGGTCGCGCAGATCAGTCTCTATATTAGCGAGACTCTTCTGCATGTGATTTGCGTCGGACTCGATCCTCGCCACTCGCGATTCGAGCCGCGCGACACCATCATCCATCTCGAGCTCCTCTTTTCTGGCCAACATGGGTGCTCGACCTCCGTTCCGGCGCACCGAGCGCATCAAGATGGAAACATTAGAGCATGATCTCTCGCCCCACGGAATCTTCAAATCTGCGTAAAACAGGGACATTTGCAGAAATAACTTGCGATTTCTGCGTTATTCAACACATCCGGTCTAACGTCGAATTTTGCCGTCGTCGGCTAGCGTATTGGTTTCGACGACACCGCAGGCCAGTGCAAGAGCGACCAGGGTTGCGGCCACCACGAGCGCGATCGGGTTCCCCACACGAAAGAGCGCGGCGATGCGCACGGCGTCGACGCCCCATCGATCTGGCGAGAATGGCCCCGAAGAAATTGGCGGCAAGCTGCACGGCGAAGAGTCGTGGGAAGCCGACAGGCACGCCGCGCGCCGCAGGTAGAATCTGCCAACGACAGGTGAGCAGCAAAGCATTCGGCGATGCCGAGCAAGATGACAACCGCGGGCCATCGGCTCTCGATCTGTCGCAGCACGCCGACCACCGAGCGCGAGTGCGCCAGCCACAGCACAAGCGCGAGCAGCCCGAGCGAAAGAAGGAGGCGCAAAGCCCGGCTCGAGCCCCGCGAAAGGGTCATGGGGCGGCCGCCATTGGCGCCACGAGGCTTTGGGGCACGAGGCTTTGGGGCACGAGGCTTTGGGGCACGAGGCTTTGAGCCGCCAACCTTTGCGCCACGAGTCTCTGCGCCGCGACACGCTCTCTGCAAGTGCGCCACAGGGAAGCCCCTGACGCGGCAAGGCACGATCTCTGCTCCGGCTTGGCTATCGACAGGTCACGAGTCCCCTCATGCCACGCACCATCCTCGTCACCGGCGCGACCGGCTTCACCGGCGGAAAACTGGCCCGCCGCCTCGCGGCTCAGGGCGAGAACGTCCGCGCGCTGGTGCGCGACCGGGGGAAAGCCCAGGCGCTTGCAGCCGATGGAATCGACGTGCGCATCGGTCAACTGACGTCTCTTAATGACCTAATCGCCGCGGCGCGGGGCTGCGATCAGATTCATCACATCGCCGCGGTATTCCGCACCGCGGGGCATCCTGACAGCTACTATCGGCAGGTCAACGTAGGCGGCACCCGCAATGTCCTCGAAGCCGCCCGCCGCGTCGATTGCGAGCGGGTGATTCATTGCTCGACCGGCGGCGTGCACGGGCATATCGCCGAGCCGCCCGCGCGCGAGACCTACCGCTTCGCGCCCGGCGACATCTATCAGCGCACCAAACTAGAGGGCGAGCTCGCCGTCGCCGCCGCCGCCCGGAGCGGCCAGCGCGTCACGATCGTGCGGCCCGGACCCATCTATGGCGAGGGAGACCTGCGGTTCCTGAAGCTCTACCGCGCGGTGGCGCGCGGTGTCTTCGTGATGATCGGCAGAGGCACGCCGAAGCTGCACATGGTTCACATTGACGATCTCGTCGACGGCATTCTCCTTTGCAGCACCGTGGAAGCAGCAGTCGGCGAGGTCTTCATCCTCGCAGGTCCGGAAGCGCCGACGCTGAACGAGATCGTCCGGCACATCGCTCACACCCTCGGCGTGGCGGAGCCCAGATGGCGCATTCCGGTGTGGCCGGTCAAGGCCGCAGGCCTCCTCTGCGAATCCGTGTGCGTGCCGCTGCGCATCGACCCGCCGCTGCACCGCCGGCGCGTGGCCTTCTTTACGCATCATCGCGAATTCGATTGCTCGAAGGCCGCGCGGCTCCTCGGCTATGCCCCGAGAATCGGCCCGGCGGAAGGCATTGCGCGCACCGGAGAGTGGTATCGCGCCGCGGGCCACCTGGGGCACACTCGCACCCCGCAGCGGCCCCGGAGCGCGACGCCGCGGCCTGGACAGCAAAGTCCCGTGTCCAAGTAGAGCCTCATCTCTCAGGGGCGCCTCTCAGAGCGTCCTAAACGCGTCTCTCAATGCGTCTCTCAGCGCGTCTTTCAGGCGTTTTCCGGCCGTGAGGCGGTCCCAGCGGCTCGAGCGTCCGGTAGGCCGCAAGGACCTTTTCGCGAAACGCGTCGAGTGAATACCTCTCCCTCGCTCGCCGCCGCGCCGCGACACCGAGCCGCGCCCGCAGCGCGTCGTCGGCGGCGAGGGTGGCGAGCCCCTCCGCCAGCGCCTGCGGATTCGACTCCACGAGCAGCGCGCAATCATCGTCGAGCACCTGTGTGTGCGAGAGAATCCGCGTGGCAAGAATCGCCTGCCCCGAATTCATGTACGAATAGACCTTCATCGGCGTATTGCTGCCGCGCAGACGCGGCGACACGAGGATGTCAGCTTGGGCGAGGAAGCCGGTGAGCTGCGCGAGCGGCCGCGGCCCCAGCAGATACACCCGCTCCTCCAGATGGAGCTTGCGCACGAGAGAGCGCGTTCGTGCGACGTCGTTCTCCGCGCCTCCGATCAGCACTAACGTGAGATCGGGTGCCTTCGGCAGATGTGCCATCGCGCGCACGACCTGCTCTATACCCTGATAGCGCTGAAGATTGCCGACGTAAAGCGCAAGGGGACCCTGGATATCCAGCAGCTCCCGCAGCGGCTCTGCGCCACCGCAGTACTGCTGCGACGGCAGCGCAACGTCCTCGATCAGAAACACCGGTACATCCGGCGCATCGACGCTCACGTGCTCGGCAAGGTCGCTGCAGACCGCAAAGACCGCATCCGCACGGCGAATGACCGCTCGCTCCATCGCGCGCAGCGCCCGCTCCGCGGGCCGCAGCAGTCGCCATTTCGAAACGAGCGACTCCCCAAGCATCGAGTCCATGTCGTAGACCACTCGGGCGCGCGCCGAGGACCGCACCAGTATCGCCGGGAACACCGCCTCCTCGACCGCGTGTATCACGTCGTACCGATGCGACAGCGCCAGTCCCACCAGCCGCCCTGAGATCAGCAGATCGCATACGAGCTTCTTCCACGAGATGCCGATCGGAACGTGCCGCAGCCCCGGAAGAGCCGGCGTGCGCAGAATTTTCAGTCCCTCGATATCGAGGTCCGCGCCCTCGTGGTAAGTGAGGAGATCGACGGCATGGCCTTGGCCACAGAGAACCTCCACCAGCATTCGCACGGCGATAGGGGTACCGCGCTCCTGATAGAAGGGTTGTGGCGCGACGAGCAGGATTCGCATGCCCGATGCCCTCGAGCAAAGCCCATGCCCGCCCTGCCAAAGGCTGTCTGCATTAAGTGACGCCTCACCTCACGGTCCCCGAGCGGAGGCTTCCCTGAGGCGGCATCTTCAACTGCGCGGTCGCGATCTCGTGACCCATCTCGTGAACGGCCTCTACCTGCGCGTGATGAATCAACCAAAGTTGCTCCGAACGTCCAGAGGCTGTTGCCAATGACGCGCCGGTCAGCAATCGCATGGTGAAGCGACGGTTGAGGAGATAGTTGACTCCGGCGCTGAGCACGAATCCTATCGATGATGCCGCTGTCGGCGCCATTCCGAAACCGCGAACCAGCAGGATGAGTAGCGTGTACTGGATCGCGGTCGCAACACCGCAGAGCGGTCGCTCGACCGCGGCCGTCAGAGCGAACAGCCCATCAGGCGATGTGCGGCCGCGACTGGCGCACGACAGGCTCGAGCGCGGGCTCCCCCTGTGCCTCGGCAGGTGGCAGTGCCGGTGCCGCCGGTAGAGTCGGCGCGGGATAGCGCACGACCTCCTCGATCTGATAATCCTTGATGTCGCGTGCGTGCGTGAAGATGATGAGCTCGCCCAGCAGCCCGAGCGCAAACAGCTGCAGCCCGAGCACGACGAGCAGCGAGGACAGCAGCAGAGCCGGCCGGTCGGCGAGCGGCTGGCCGAACACCAGCCTGTCCAGGGCGAGCCACGCCACGAGCGCGGCGCCGACGAGGAATGTGCTCACTCCCACCATGCCGAAGAAGCGCAAAGGCTTCTTCGTGAAGCGCACGAGGAAGAACACCGTGCAGACATCGAGCGCCCGGCGGACGTATTCCCGCGGCGGATAACCGCCATCGTAACGGTCGAGCGGCGACTGATGCAGCTCGACCTCCAGCACCCTGAAGCCCAGCCTGCCGGCAAGCACGGGCAGGAAGCGGTGTTGGTCTCCGTAGAGGTTGATCTCCTCCAGCACCCGCCGCTTCATGGCCCGCACGCCGCAGCCCAGATCGTGGAACTGTTGGCCGGTGATCGAGGCCAGCAGGCGATGGAAGGCGTCACGCCGCATCGCCTCGAAACGGCTGCCGGCACGCGGCCAGCGGCGCCCGATCGCAAGGTCGGTGACGCCCAGCGCCCGCACCAGCTTGCCGATCTCGCTGCCGCGAATCTGGTGGTACGCCGGAAGCGTAAGGATGGTACTGCCGCTCGCCCGTTGGAAGCCGGCCACCAGCGCAGTGGCCTCGCCGAAACGTTTGGTCAGGCTGATGACCGCCATGCGCTCGCCCGCCGAGAGAAGCCGTTGCACGTCGGCTGCCAGCTCCGGCCTGGGCCCGTCGAGCACCACGATCACTTCGTAGGTGGACCCCAGCGCCTCGAGGCCGGACTTGTAATCGGCATAGAGGGCGAGAATGTCGGCCGCGTGGCGGTCGCCGACAGGGATGATGACGGAGACGTCGATTTTTCCGTTGGATGAGTCAGTCATGGCCGGCGGCGCCTCTGACGAGCAGGTGTTGGGTCAGGACGGAGAACTGATGCTCGCGCAGATCCCCAAGCTTGTAGATCAGCTCGCCCAGTGCGCCCGCGGCGAGCAGCATCACGGTCGAGGTGAGGAAGATCACGCCCGTACCCGCGATCGAGAGCGACATCCTTCCCTGAGTCGCCAGGGTGAAACACGTCCATCCCAAAGCCAGGGCCGCGGCGGCGAGCATGGGCAGCGACAGCAGCCCGTACCAGAGCATCGGCCGTGCGGTGAAGGAGGCGACGGTCTTGATCACCATGAGGTCGAGCAGCACCTTGTAGACGCGCGAGAGGCCGTACTTCGAATGGCCGAAGCGCCGGGCATGGTGCCGCACGCGGATCTCGGCGATCCTCGGGCCGGCTATCGAGGCCATCGCCGGGATGAAGCGGTGCATCTCCGAGTAGAGCGGAATCTGCTTGATGAGGCAGGCCCGATAGGCCTTGAGCGAGCAGCCGTTGTCACGGATGGGCACGCCCGTCACCTTCGCGATGAGTGCGTTGGCGATGCGCGAAGGGACCTTGCGGGTCCACAGCTTGTCCTGCCGGTCGTACCGCCAGCCGACGACTATGTCGTTCCCCTCCTCGATCCGCGCAAGCAGGTCGCCGATGTCGGCGGGGTCGTTCTGCAGATCCCCGTCCATGGTCACGATGATCTCGCCGCGGGCCTCGGCGATTCCCGCCGCCATCGCGGGTGTCTGGCCGTAATTGCGGCGGAACTTCACCAGGCACACGCGCGGATCGGCGCGTGCGATCTCATCCGCGATCCGCGCCGTGCCGTCCCGGCTGCCGTCGTCCACGAATACGATCTCGAAGGAGACGGCGAGCGGTGCGACACCCGCGACGATGGCGGCGTAGAGAGGCCGCACGCTCTCCTCTTCGTTGAAGAGCGGGACGACGACCGAGAGATCGAGCGGCATCAGTAGTAGGGGCTTTCGTTGCGCTCCGTGGAGCGATTGAGGACCACGCCGAGGACGTTCAGCTCCGAGAGCACCTCCTTGGCGTTGGCGAGAGTGCGGCGCGCGGTGACTCCCTGCGTGGCGACGAGCAGGAAGCTGTCGACGCGCGGCGCGAACGCGAGGACATCGTCACTCACGTTCAGGGGCGGCATGTCGAAGATGACGATGCGCCGTGGCGCCTGGCTCTCCAGCGCATTGATGAAATCGGCCATTCTCGCCGAGCGCAGATGCTCCGAGGAGGTCTCGACCGGGCTGGCGTTCGGTACGACCGCGAGGCGCCGGATGCCGATGTCATATACGACCTGCTCGAGCTGCGCCTGGCCGGTCAGGAAATCGGTCAGGCCGTATTCATAGCTCATGCCGAGGTAGGCACCGAGCTGCGGCCGCTGCAGGTCGAGATCGACCAGATAGACCCAGGCGTTCGGATCCTGCGCCAGTGCGATCGCCAGATTGATCGCCGTGATGGTCTTGCCTTCACCGGCGCTCGTGCCGGTGATTCCCAGGGTGTACCAGTTATTGGCCGCCATCCGGTGCAGCACCCTGGTACGCAGGATCTTGTAAGCGCGCGACACCGCGACGTCCTGGACGCGCAGCAACACTCGGTTGCGCTCCAACGCCTCCGCGTCTATGGCGGCGGTACGGTACTCCTGGATGACTGTCTCGGGTGCCGGCGCAGGGATCGGTCGGCCAACTCGCGCAGCCGCTGCCCCGCCCGCACCGGCCGCAAGACCTGAAGGCATCGCGCCGCGCTCGTGCGCCTGGCGGCGCATTACTTCCTCGATCAGGCTCATGGGTCGCTTTACCTCACCGCTCGGGCAGCTCGTTGGGTCGAATCAAGAATAGAAACTTCGCGCCGTCATCAGCACCACTGCGGTCCCGACGAATACGCATGCCGTCAACGTCGCCACCTGCAGCCGGTACCGGCGCGCCGTGGCGGAATCCTGGATCTCCGGTATGACGCCCAGAGGCGAGACCGCAAGCACACGACGGATGTCCCGGCTCCCACGCACGTTCTGATCGACGCTCTCGGCAATCACCACCGCTGTCAGTCCGAGCAGTATCGCAAGCATCAGTCCCACGGCCGCGATCGCGACTCGCTTCGGTTTTCCAGGGGCGAGCGGCACCGACGGCTGCTGCACGATGCGGATCCGGTCGCTGCGGCCGCTCGCGATTGCCTGGCTCGTAAGCTGGGCGTCCATCTGGTACTTGAGCAGCTGGTTGTACTTCGTCTGCGCCAGCTGCAGGTTGAGCGCCAGCGCCTTGTACTGGCGCTCGACCTGCGGCGCCGCCTCGACGTGACCCTCGAGCTGCATCAGCTGCTGGCGCATTCCCGCCACCTGCCGCTCGAGCGCCGCGGTCTGTGTCTCATTCGCGTTCAACTCCGTCTTCAGCGTTACCACAGCGGGGCTTCCCACCGCGTTCCCCGCGTATTTCTCGCCATGGGCGATACGGGTTTTCAGGATCTGGATCTGCCTCTCCAGGCGCTTGACGTCCGGGAAGTCCTCGCTGTAGCGCAGCTTCGCCTGCGCCAGCGCCTGCTCCTCGGCCCGCAGCTGCGCCGGAAGCGAAAGGCTGTTCACCGCGCCGCCGCCCTCCTTGAGCGCGTCGATCTGCTGCCGCAGGGCGATCATGTCGGGGTAGTCCGGATCGTAAGTGGCGAGCTTCTTGTTGTACTCGGCCTGCAGCTGAGCGAGGAGCCCCTCGTCCTCACCCGCATTCTTGGCGGCATCGAGCTGCTGCTGCAGGAAGACGTGATTCTGGCGCAGCGCCGCTATCTGTTGCGTCAGACTGTCTATCTGCTGCTGCGTGGTCTGCATGATGTTCATGTTGAGATTGGTCAGCCCGGGCAGCTGGTCGTAGTTCTTCGACTTGAACGTGGCGAGCTTCGACTCGATGTCGGCGATCTGCTGCCGGTAGGTTTGCGTCTGCGTGTCGTAGAACTGCTCCGCCGCCTTGGCGCTCACGAGCCTCCCGTGGCGGTTCGCCATCAGGAAGGCATTGGTCAGCCACCCGGCGGCGCGGGCCGCCACATCGGGTCTCCGGTCCTCATAGGACACCGTGAAGGCCGAGATGATGTCGAGGTTTCGGCCGGTATTCGGATCCAGGACGGGAGTACGCACCGTCTCCACGCGTGCGCGGCGCGAGACCCGCTTGACCGCTGTATCCATGTCCGTCCCGGGTGAGACGACATCGGGCACCGCCTGAATGAGCTGCTTGTAGCTTGCATCGCTCATGACGCTGCTCGACAGACTGTCGACGTAAGCGTCACGGTACTGCTCCTGCAGCCGCTGTATTGCGTCCGCGTTCGCGTTGGCCGGCATCTCGCCGGGCACAGTCGCGTCCGTGAAGGTGAACAGACCCGTGGATATGTAGATGTTCGGCAGTCCGATCGCCAGCGCCAGTGCAATCGCGAGGATCGGCAGCGCGATGCTGGCGAGCAGCAGACGCCGGCGCTTGATCGCCGCCAGATAGTCCGACAGCTCGAGGGTGGCTGATTCTGGGGTTTCCGCCATGACTAACGCTCCCGCGCGATGCCGGTCAACTGAGGGACTCCGGTGAACTCGGGTAAAGGCTCGTACTGGCTCAGCGGCTGATAGATGAACGCGACTGCGACCGCGTTCGAGGACGCAGACGGCGTGCCCTGGAAGCTCTGGCGAGTAAAGTCATACTTGGCCTCCAGGCGGAAGCTTTGCGTCAGCTGGTAGTCGACGCCACCCTCGGCGGCCAGATAATCCTCCCCCGTGACGGTAATTCCAACCTGGTTCGACGTCCCACGCAGCCGTGCGCCGCGCACGCCCACGAAGCCCGAGAAGCGCGGCGCGAACGCGTGCAGAACCCGGAACCGCAGCTCATTGTTGACCACCACGGCCCCGGCGTCGCTCGGAGTCAGGGCGCGCACGTAGTCGAGCGTGAATTCCGTAACTTGGTAGCGCAGATCGACGCCGATGCCGCCAGTCACTCCATTGGTCGTCACGGTGCCGCTGGTAGTGGCGCTGGTGACGGTGGGGGGCAGGCCGCGCCGCAGGGGGGGTGTAGTGGTCGTGGTGGTCGTCGTCACGTCGGATCGGGTCCGGTTGTCCCCCAGGCGCGCATAAAAGTGTGCGATCTGCGAGCGCACCAAGTCCCACTCGATGTTGGCGCCGTAAGTGGTCGCAGCATTACCCCCGGACTGAGGGCTGAAGCGAGCGCCGAGCGCGTTCACCGACAGAGTAGAGAGCTCCGTCACGTTGAACAGCAGTCCCGCCTGGCCGGAGTAGTTGTCGTAGCCGACCTGCTGGATCGCAGCCTGGTTGAAGGTAGCCCGATCGAATGTGCCCTGAAGGTTCAAATGCGTCCGTTGCGTGAAGTCGTAGGTGAAGTTCGGAGCCACGTGCTCCAGCTGCTCGCGGTTGCGGACGCTGACGATACCGCTCTCACCACCGACCACTTGCCCCAGCGCGACGCCTGGGAACGTCGGCGACAGGAGCTCGGAATAGATCACCGTCTCGTTCGCGTACTGTGCAATACCTGTGAAATCGGACCTCTGCGTCTTGTAGTCGCCATCGATAGTGAGATAACCATCGGTTGACTGATCCGCGTGATCCGTCGGATAGTAATCCGAGCGCACCTCCGGCACGAATTCTAGCTTCGATATCGGAGACATCAGCCGCGCGTCGAGCTGCGCATCCACGTATGGACCGTACACCTGCAGCTTGTCCGCCGAGGTATTCGCCAGGCGGTAGTTGTCGTTGTAGGTGCCGCCGGCCTCGATGCGCGGCAGAATCTCCCAATTATCCGCGCGCGCTGCCGAGGACAGCCCCAATATCGCTCCCACCCCGAGGGCGACGTAGAGCTTAGGGGACGACGACGACATCACCGGCCTCCAGCGTCACGTTCTGTGAGAGGTCGTTGCCATGCACTACATCGTTGTAGTCGAACGGCAGGGCTTCCTGCTGTCCGCTGGCGGTCCGCCTGATGATCTTGATGTTCCCAAGAGACGCAAAAGGAGTCGTACCGCCGGCCATGCTGATCGCCTGCATCACATCGACCCGCGGGTTGACCACGAATGCACCGGGCGTCTTCACCTGCCCGATCACGTAGATGCGGTTGCCTCTGATCTTCTGCAGCGATACGGTCACGACCGGCTGGGAGATGAAGCGCCCCAGGTGCTGCGCGATCTCCTGTTGCAATTGACCGACAGTCTTGTCGCGCGCATCGATCTGTCCGCAGAGCGGAAACGAGAAAGTGCCGTCAGGCTCGATGAGCACCGGGCGCTGCAGCTCCGGCTCCTTCCAGACTGACACCATCAGCGTGTCGCCCGGCTTTACGGTATAGGGTGCGTCGGGCGGTGATGCCGCAGCGCCGGCACCGGCAGCCATCATCGCGAGCAGCGCTCCGCACGCCCAGCGGGAAAGAGTCGATCGCATCGGCCTGTTCTCCTGGTTATTTTCGGGCGGGGAGCCGCCCGCTCGGGTGAGCTACTTGGGCGAAGCCTGAGCAAGTTCCGTACCTGACCTTGATCCGGGCCTGCGCGGGTCCAGCGCTTGCTGCCGCTGTCAGTTTTGGATGCGGCCGATCGGCGCACTGCCCTGGGCGGGTCCATGTATCGTTGCGAGATGACCGCGGAAAAGCCGCTGATCTATTTCGTCAAGTTGCTGCGCTTCTCGAATACCAACGCGTACGTCGAAGCGCAGTTGCGTCTGCGGTTTCCCGAGGCGACGGTCAGAGTTGTGGATCTGCGGAGCGCGTTCAACCGGCCGTCGTGGACGCTCCTCGGAGCGCTCTCACGCGCGCTCGTGGGCGCCCTTTTCTCGCTGGCTCGCGATCGCGCCAGCGGCCGCGGACGGAGCGGAACACTCATGGCCGACGTGCGCTACAGGCTGTTGCGGATGCCGGCGACGTTCGCCGCTTTGAGCCGGTTCGCCCGCAGGAGCATGGAGCGGGAAAGGGCGCGCCTCTGGTTCACGATTCAAACGCAATCCATGTGGAACTGCGCGGTGGCCGGCATTCCGAATTTCGTCTACACCGATTCCACGGTTCTGGCCAACCTCTACTTCAGGCACAAGGACCTCGGCTCCCTGCCCGCGCCGGGATGGCTGGCGCTCGAAAGAGCCATTTATGCGGATGCGGCCAAGACTTTCGTCATGAGCGAGCACGTCGCCCGCTCGCTGATCGAGCTCTACGGCATCGAGCCGGCCAAAGTGGCGCGGGCCTACGTGGGGGCCAACCTGCGGGCGCCGCCCGGATCGCCGCAGCCTGTGCCGGCAGACGACAAGACGATTCTCTTCGTCGGGGTCGAATGGGAGCGCAAGGGCGGACCGGAGCTCGTCGAAGCTTTCCTGCGCCTGCCCGAGCGGCACCGCGATGCCCGGATGCTGATCGTCGGCGTCTCACCCGCTCTCGATGCGCGCAACTGCGAGGTCATCGGCCGCGTGCCGCCGGAGAAAGTCCCCGACTACTATGCCCGCGCGGCGATCTTCTGCATGCCTTCGCGGCTCGAGCCCTTCGGCATTGCGTTCATCGAGGCGATGATGCACGCCGTTGCCGTCGCCGCGCCGGGCCATGGGGCCATGTTGGACTACATCATGGAGAAGGAAACCGGTGTTCTGTTCGAGCCCGGCGATCCGGCTGACATTGCCCGCGCCCTGACCTGGCTCCTGGACAATCCCGCCGAGCGGCAGGCCATCGCACTGCGCGGACTCGAGGCGGTGCGCTCCGTCTATACATGGGACGCGGTCGGGAGCCGGCTGCGCGCCGGGATCATGTCTTCACTCGTCCCGTGCGGCGCGCAGAGCGGCCTCGAGCTCACGGCACGACGACGACGTCTCCCGCCTCCAGCATGATGTTCTGCTCGAGATTGTTCCCATGAACCACATCGTTGTAGTTGAACGGCAGCGCCTGCTGCTCACCATTGGCGACGTGCCTGATGATCTTGATGCTGCCGAGGGAGGCAAAGGGCGTCGTGCCGCCGGCCATGCTGATCGCCTGGATGACATCGACCCGCGGATTGACGATGAAGGCGCCCGGCTTGTTCACCTGTCCGATGACGTAGATGCGATTGCCGCTGATCTTCTGCAGCGATACGGTCACCACCGGATCGGTGATGAAGCGGGACAGGTGCCGGGTGATCTCCTGCTGCAGCTGGCCGACGGTCTTGCCGTGGGCGTCGATCTGGCCGCAAAGCGGAAACGAGAACGTCCCATCCGGCTCTATGAGCACCGGACGATGCAGCTCCGGCTCCTTCCAGACCGACACCATCAGCGTATCGCCCGGCTTCACGGTATAGGGAGCCTCCGGAGCGGCCGTCTCGGGCGGAGCCGCCGCCAAGGCGGCAGCGGCGGCGAGCACGGCGAGCAGAGCTCCGCATGCCCAGCGGCTCATAGGCGATCGCATTCGGCCAATCTCCTCGTTCCTTGGGCGAGGGCTGAGCAAGTTCCATACCCAGCGCGCCGCGACGATACCCTGCCGAGCCGGGGGCGCGGAACGCTCGCGGCGCGGAACGTTCGGCTCCGGCCCGCGTTTGCTTCCGGATCGTACCGGGTGAACCGATGACCCCTCCCCATGTGTGTTTCGTCGGACTCTTGAATCTTCCCGTGCTGGCGCCGGAGTTCTCTCACCGGCCGGCCGGCGGGGCAGAGCTGCAGCAGGCGCTGCTTGCAAAGGCGCTCGCGAAGCGCGGTTGGCGAGTCTCGATGATCGTCGGAGACTTCGGTCAGTCGGACGGAGCGACCTGGGACGGTGTCCGCACCATCAAAGCCTACCGCCCGGACGAAGGCATGCCCGTGCTTCGATTTCTGCATCCTCGCTGGACGAAACTCCACAGCGCGCTCCGGCGTGCCGACGCCGACATCTATTACACCAGCTGCGCCGGCGCGCATCTCGCCCAGACCGTCCTCTTCGCTCACCGCAGGGGACGCAAGGTGGTCTTCAAGATCGCGAGCAACTCCGACTGCGACCCCAGGGAATTGCTCGTCCAATACCGGCGCGACAGATTCCTCTACCGTTACGGGCTCGCACGTGCGGACCTCGTGCTGGCGCAGACGGTGCAGCAACAGGAGGCGTTGCAGCGCAATTTCGCCAGGCCTTCGCGGATCGCCCCCTCGCTCATCGAGGCGGCCGAGCGTTGCCGCGCCCGTGACGAGCGCGACATCGACGCGCTCTGGGTCGGACACGTCAGATCCTTCAAGCGTCCGGACATGCTGCTCGAGGCCGCACGCAGATTTCCGCGCCTGAGCTTCCACATGGTCGGGGGACGCATGCCGGGATCCGAGGAGCTCTTCGACAGGATCCGGCTTCAGGCCAAGGCACTCGGCAACGTGACCTTCCATGGAGCCGTCCCCTACCGCAAGGTGCGCTCGCTCTACGAGCGTGCGCGTCTCCTCGTCTCGACATCGGAGATCGAAGGGTTTCCCAACACCTACCTGCAGGCCTGGTCGCATGGTACGCCGGTCGTGGGCTTTCTCGATCCGGACGGGCTCCTCGAGACGCACGGCAGCGGACGCGCGGTGCGGGACATGGAGGGAATGTGCGCCGCCATCGCGGCCTTGAGCGAGGATGGCGCCGAATGGGAACGGGCCAGCGCTCGCGCACGGGAATACATGAGCCGGCACTGTGGCGAAGGGAAGGTGTTGGCTCCGTATGTCACGGCGCTCTCGGAATTAGGCAGCGCAAGCACGGGCGGACCCTCCCCCGCCGAAGCTCCGGTGGCCCGAGGATGAGAGCGGACGCGGAGCCGGCCTGCCGCAGCGTTCTGATGGTCGGTACGGACTTGGGAGGCATAGGCGGCATTCGCACGGTCGTCGAGGGTTATATCCAGGCCGGTCTCTTCGACAAGATCGATTGCACGTATGTCACGACGCATCGGCCGGGATCGCATTGGGCGAAGATTTCCGCCGCCCTCTGCGGCTGGACCCGGACGGCCGTGCGGCTGGTCACGCTCGATGCGCCCCTGGTCCACATTCACCTCTCTTCCCGCGCTTCGTTCTGGCGCAAATCGGTCGTCTGCCTGCTGGCGCGGCTGGCGCGCAGACCCTACCTCCTGCACTCCCACGGCTCGGAATTCGCGCAGTTCTACGACGAGTGCGGGCCGCTCGGCCGGCGCATCGTGCGCCTCGTGCTCGCCCGGGCGCACCTGGTGTTGGCTCTCTCCGAGACCTGGCGCGCCACTCTCCAGGAGATATCGCCGCGCGCGCGCATCGAGGTGCTGCGCAATGCCGTGCCGCTGCCGTCGCTCGATGAGCTGAGCCGGCGTCGGGATCAGCAGCCGACGCTGCTCTTTCTCGGCGAGATGGCGCGCCACAAGGGCGTCTTCGAGCTCACTCAGGCCTTCGCGCGTATCACCGCGACCTTCCCCCGGCTCGGGCTCGTCTACAGTGGAACGGGAAGCGCGCTCGAGGCGGTACGCGAGCTCGGCACCCGGCTCGGGCTCGGCGAGCGCATGGAATGCACCGGCTGGGTGGAGTCTGAAGGCAAGCGGGCGGCGCTCATGGGCGCGACCCTCTTCGTGCTGCCCTCCTACGTCGAGGGGATGCCGATGGCGCTGCTCGAGGCGATGTCGTGGGGACTGCCTGTGATCGCAACGCCGGTGGGCGGCGTCCCGGAGATGATCACCCATGAGGTCAACGGTCTGCTCGTTCCACCGGGCGACGTCGACGCGCTTGCGGCTGCGATCGCACGGCTCATGAGCGATCCGCCGCTGCGCGAGCGGCTGGGCGCGGCGGCGCGGGAAACCATCGCCACGCGCTTCTCGCTCAGTACGGCCGTCGAGCGGCTGCTCGAGATCTATCGCCGCTTTGGCATCCAGCCGCGCGCCACGTATCCGCGGCGCGCGGTCTGCCTCGACACGACGGTGCAGCAGAAATGACCGCCGGGGTCACCGCCTCACGCAGGCCGGGAGTTCTCTTCGTCGTCAACTCACTCGGCACCGGAGGCGCGGAGAAGCAGGTCGTGACCGTGCTCAACGACCTCGACACCCGCCGCTTCCGCCTGCACCTCGCCTATCTCAAGCGCGACGAGAAGCTGCTCGGCGAGCTGCGGCGGGACCGGCTGGCAGCACTCGCGTGCTGCGACGTCGCTCGCCGTATCGACGGCAAAGCCATCCGTCAACTGCGCGAACTGATCGACGGTGGCGGAATCGACGCCGTCGTGTGCACCAACCCGTACTCGACTCTCTACGGGCAGCTCGCACGGCGCGGTAGCAGCAGGGATCCGAAGCTCATCGCCGTGTTTCACACCACAGTGCCGCGTAGCGTCAAAGAGAGCGTCGAGATGCTGCTCTACCGGCGGCTCTTCAACCGCTCCGATCTCATGGTTTATGTATGCGAGAGCCAGCGCGACTACTGGCGGCGCAAGGGCATACGCCCGGCGGCGGACGAGGTCATCTACAACGGCATCGACACCGACTACTACACTGATCGCCGGAGCGACGGCGAGCGGCTCGCGTTCCGCCGCTCGTTGCGGTTTGCCGATGGAGACTACGTGATCGGCCTCTGCTCCGTGTTGCGGCCCGAGAAGGCGCATGGGGACCTGCTCGAGGCCGTATGGAAGCTGCGCTCCCGGGGCGTGCCGGCCAAGGCGCTGCTCATCGGCGATGGTCCGGAACGCGGCACGATCGAGCGCGCGGTCTCCCGCCTGGGCCTCGAGCAGCATGTCATCATCACCGGCCTGCGGGGGGACGTGCGCCCTTGCATCGGCGCCTGCGACGTCATGACGCTGGTGTCACGCTCCGTCGAAAGCTTCTCACTCGCCGCACTCGAATCGATGTCTCTCGGCAAGCCGATGATCATGAGCGATATCGGCGGCGCGCGTGAGCTGGTGATCCATGGGGAGCACGGACTGCTCTTCCCGCCCGGAGATACGCAGGCGCTGGCCACGTGTTTGCAGAATCTGCTCGCCCGCCCGGTTCGCGAGCAACTCGGCCGTGCCGCCGCGCTTCGCGTCCGGGAACGCTTCACGGTCCGTAGCATGTCCGAACGCTTCGCGGACTGCATCGATGGGGTCATCGAAGACCGCGTGCAGCCCCTTACGTCCGCCGACAACGAACATGCTCGACGGCACCGCATCGCCTGAGATCCCGACGGCACATCGGTTGTACTTCACCGATGAGCTGCGCAGCGACCCGCGCCAGCCGCAGCTGGAGGATTCGTTCTTTCACTCCCTGGTTCTGCGCAACGGCACTTTCAAGACGACCTGGCACCATCGCCTGGACGACCTCAATGTCCTGGTCGAACCCTTCCTGCCGGCGAAGAATCCGCTCGAGATCCTGGATGTGGCCGTTTCCTCCGGCATCAGCACGATGGAGTGGCTGGATTTCCTCGAGCGCGCCGGAATCGAATGCCGCATGACCGCCGGTGATGCAGTCATCGATGCCTCTCTCGTCACGGTGGGTCCGCTACGCGGCCTCTTCGACCGCACCGGACACTTGATGCAACTCGAGGTCGCGGGCAGAGCGGTGCGCACCCCGCCGCCCCGCAGGCGCGACCGCCTCCGGTTCGCACCGGCCATGCTCGCCGTGAAGACGGCCGCGCGGGTATTCCGCACGGATCCGCGTTGCCGTCCCCTCAAACTGGTCAGTCCGTCGCTTGCGGCGCATCCGCGCATCGAAGTCGTGGAGGACGACATCCTCGACGATCATCGCTGGCCGCGGCGTTTCGACGTCCTGCGCGCGGCGAATGTGCTGAACCGCTGCTACTTCGGTGACCAGGTGCTCGAGAGAATGCTGCGCAATCTGCGCTCGCGACTGGCGCCGGCAGGCCTGCTCATCGTGTGCCGCACGACGGAAGAAGGACGCAACGATGCGACGCTGTTAAGGCTTCGCGCGGACCGTACTTTCGAGGAGCTCGCGCGCCTCAATAAAGGCTCGGAGGTCGAGCCGCTGGTCCTCTCGCTGCCGCCCGAGCCCCCTCAGGCGTCCGCTTTGCAGCCGACTGCATAAACCGCCGGCCAGACGATCTGCTGCAGATTCATGGCGACGATCAGCCTGATCAGCCGGTCGTGGCGCTCGTAGATGCGCCGGTAGTAATCATCCGAAACGATCGTCGTCGGCCCGATACGGGAGGCCAGAGCGAACAGCTCCTGCTCCGTGAAGCCCGCGTGGGCGCCGAATTCGTTCCTGAACCGGCCGGTGAGCCGCGCCCGCCAGTCGGCCGCGTTCCAGAGAATCTTTTCCGCGAAAGTGGCGTCGGCGCTGCCGACATATCCGACCATGCGGCGCCGGTTCGGCGTCCCGAGACAGAACGGCGCCCCGGGCTTCAGCACGCGCCGTATTTCGGCAACGACCCGGTCCGGGGGCACTATGTGCTCCAGCGCGTGAAAGGAATATACGAAGTCGAAGCTTTCGGGAGCGAAGGACATCTCCCGCGCGTCCATCCGCAGAAACTCGACCCCGTCACGCGGCTCGAATTTCCCGGCAATGTCTATCGCCGTGACGGGGCAGCCGAAGAGCTCACGCAGCACCTGCGCCTCGCCGCCATCGCCGCACCCCACCACCAGGATGGAATCGATGCGTCCCGCCGGCAGCCGTTCATGGACGATGCGGGCGAAGGAGATGGTTTTTTCCGCGGCCAACATTCGGCAAGGCCGCAGCAGGTTTCATGCCGAGCTCAAGAGGAGGCCGTGCCGCCGGCCATTCCGTGGCAGCGGGCCCGGCCCGCGCTTCCGTGCGCGGGCGCTCGGGCAGATCGACGACACGTCGAGGGTCGTCGCTGAAGTCAGCGCGCTCAGTTCGTGGCGTTCACGCCGGTCGGTGCCTTGGGCTGCTGCAGCGGGCTCTGACGCAACAGGATGATTCCATCTCTGTCCTGCAGCGTGACGGAAGTTACCGTCTGCCCGCTGTTGACCGACGAAGCCTGCGACCCCTTGATCTTCACGAACGTTCCGCCCAACTGCACCGTCTGCGTGCCGTTGCCCTTCGGGTTCACCAGCGCGATGCCGTTGGTGAAATCGCGCCGCCACACCCCCTTCTGCCAGGCCGCCGTCGGCGGGGAGGTGGTCGCCTGGCCGAGATTGGCGTTGTACTCGTCGAACCACACCACGCCGGTGTAGCCGTTGCCCGGGTTGGTGAAGCTGTAGTAGGCATCGTTCATCAGGCACGATGTAAAGCCGTAACGGAACGATTGATAGTCCGTGGGGCTGCCGTACTGGTTGAAGATCACCAGCTTCGGCGAGTTCACCGCACCCATGACGCGGGTGTACTGATTCATCATGCCCTGCCATCCAGCCCAGCCCTCGATGGACCAGGACGCGCCGATCATCGCCTCCATCAGCCCGCCGTCGGCCATGTTCACGTAGCCGCTCGGCACGGCCCCGCTCTGCCCCCACTCGGCCACGTTGCCGATCTGGTATTTGCCGGGCATCAGGGTGCGCACCAGGCTGAAGTAGCGCTCATAGCCGGACTGCAGGGCCGCCTGCGCCCTGGGGTCGGACGGCTGCAGCAGCGTACCGTTGCGGTACCAGTCACCGGGAACGTTCGGCTGTACCATCACGTTGTCCATGAAGAACCCGTCGATGTTCGTGTTCGGCGTGTAGAAGTTGCTGACGTCGAACTTCGTCTGGTAGTCGATCGAGTCGTTGCCGCTCGAGTCCTTCGGCGTGTTCGGCGTATTGTTGACGGTGTACCAGGTCGTGCTGTTCTGGGTCGCCACCGGGCTGTTGTCGCTCGTGTTCGGATAGAGCCACCACTTCATGCTGTTGATGTGGTTGTCGTAGGCGGCCCAGGCATCGTTGGAGGCGGGACTTGGCGTCTGGTAATCCGATTGCACGTAGATGAAGACGAGCGTATTCGGGTTGATCGCCTTGATCTGGCTGACGACGGTCTTCATCGACTCCCCGCCCATGGTCATGCCGGGATAGTCGTTGAGCAGAATGATCGACTGTTTTGCGAGCCGTGCCTGGACCGTGGCGTCGTTATAGTCGAACGGATTGCCGTACTCCACGCCGCCCAAGCGCGGGAACGACGGCGGCGTGAACGCGAGTGCGCTGGTGCAGGTCGCGAGCGCGGCGACGGCGGCAGTCGCCGTCATGACGTGACGAATTGACTTATGGATCATCATCTCCCCCCGGGGGCTATAAAGTGACCGCTCGACGAAGTCGAGGTGCTTTCCGGCGTGACTGACAGACGGCGACGCACAGGTCGAGCCGTGACTGTTCTCGTGGTGATCCGCGCGCGTGCGAGGCGCCCGGTCATCACTGCGGTTCGATGACCGCATGCACGTCCACACTGGAGATCTTTCGCGGCACCCTGCAACGAGGCAAGCTGTGCCGCTCCGATCGGCCGCTATTTTTAGCCTTCATCGGAACGTCAATAGACGTATTGTCAAAAATCGAGAATTCGTACGGCTTTGTCTGCAATTCCAGACGGCTCACCGTCTCAGTTCACCGACAGCGCGGCGTGAAGCGGCACGTGCAGCGGCCGCGCCGGGCGCTGCAACACGGCCGCGCGAAACGCGCGTCGCCGGCTGCACGGCAGGCTTTTTCGCCTTCTCGACGACATCGGCCGCGGCGCGCAATGTGAAGCCCACGTACACCCAGACATACGACCAGGGTTTGTCCAGGTTGCCGAAGAAGAGGCACACCGCGAGGCCCAGCATGCCGAACACGAGCGCGATCATGTATGGCCGCATCCTCGCATTCTCTGCCGCGATCGCGCGCTTGGCCGTCACGACCGTCTGATACTGGATGGTAATGAACGAGAACAGGCCGATGAGGCCGAGCCCAAACCACTGGTCGAGATAGTAATTGTGCGTGACCAGAACGAACATCGTGTGGTAGACGTCCCAGCCGAATCCCGTGAGCAACGTGATCGGATGAGACATCATCGCGTCGATCGCGCCCATCCAGATGGTCGTGCGGCCGGATGAGGCCATGCTCATCGACGTGGCCATCGACTGATTGAAGATGCGCTGCGCGAACACCTGCGACATGTCGGGAATCAGCGCCACGGCAAGCCCGGCGGCCAGCACGACGCAGGTGAGGCCGATCAGGCTCCAGGAGACGACGCGGGAGGTCGGCAGATAGCGCCGGCACAGCCAGAGAGCGCAACCGTAGCCGACCAACACACCGACGTACGCCGCGCGCGAGACGGTGAGAATGAGGATCGCGACCGAGGCGAAGATGCCGGCGTACCAGAACAGCCTGGCCATGCTGCGGCTGGAGACGGCCACCGCCAGCATCATCGGCAGCATGCAGACGATCAGCGCCGCGGTATCGTTGGCATGGCCGAACACTCCGAACACCCGGTCCGCCTCCACTCCACCTTCGCCGACGGTGAGACCAAGATGCACGATGCCGGCGAGATCGGCGATCGTCAGGATGTTGGCAATGCCGATGCAGAACGCCAGCGTCTTCGAGAGGAGCAGGAATCCCTGCTCGTCCTCCACACCGTAGAAGTACACGAAGAAGAAGAGGGCCGAGTCGATCAGCACCGACTTGAGCTCGATGAACATGCTCATCGGGTCGTATCCCGGATAGTGGATCACCGTGATGCAGGCGACCCACGTGAGGATGGCGTACGCGATCCAGACGACGAACGCGGCATTGACGATGGGCAGGCGCATGCGGAAGCGCCCGGTCAGCGCCATGCGAAAGAGCAGCCCCAGCGCGATCGGATAGAGGAGCGCATTCTTGACGCTCAGCCCGGGCCCCAAGCTCATCCCGGTCTGCAGGATGTCGCTGGCGGCGAGGATTCCGATGAGCAGGACGAAGAGAAAACGCATCATGTTCAGGCCCTGCGGCAAACCGTGGCGAAAGCCGGAACGAGCCGCCGCGCCCAGGCGATGAGCCCATAGGCCTCAGGCACGCGCAGCGCGAGCAGCAGCAGCGCGAAGGCGACCATGTAGACAGCGGAGCCGAGCACGATCCCGGCGCGCCCGAACGTCTGCGTCCAGACGGCGGTGGCGAGCACCCCGGCGGCGACCACCGCGGCAAGCGCCACCTTGACGATGTTGGCCCACGGAATCAGCGCGCCCAGGCTGACGCCGAAATGATGCGTCGTGGCCCGCGCGAGCCACACAGCTTCCATCACCATACCCACGACGACCGCCGCCATGGCGCCCGCGACGCCGCCGCCCGCCGGAATCAGAATCGCCAGCATGACGCCGCACGCGGCCAGGGAAGCGACGTTGCTGCCGACCAGCGGGCGTGTCCGGTTGACCGCGCGCAGCGCCGGTGAGAAGTCGAAGCACTCGCGGATCACGCCGATCATGTAGATCTGCAGGACGAGCGCCGCGGGCGCGTAGCTCGTGCCGAACACCATCGCGACCAGCGGCCGCGCGAAGCGCTCGACGACGACCACCACCGGAAAGAGCAGGATGGTGTTGACCACGGTCGCACGCTTCCAGAGCGCGAGCGAGTCGTCGCGCGAGTTGCGATGGCGCTGGACCATTTCCGGCAGGATCACCGCGGAGACCGAGTTGCGCAGTGTGATCACGATAGGCTCGCCGAATTTCCCGATGGAATACTGCGCGAGCGCAATCGCGCCGAGCGCCTTCGCGACCACGAGGCCGCTCAGGTTGCTCTTCAAGGTCGAGAGCACCGAGGCCGTTCCGGAGGGCAGGCAATACCGCAACTGCTCGCGCCAGGGCTCGGGAAGCGGCGGCTCTGCCGCGCTGCGATCGTGTATCGCCATGAGGATCCCGGCGCCGAGCAGACGCAACGCCTCGAGCGCAATCAGCGCCCAGATGATCGTGCCCACGTCGTGTGTCAATGCGGCGGCCACGATCGCCACGGCGACGCGGGCGCCGAGGCGGAAGGAGGTGTAGGCGAAGAGCAGTCCCGGCCGGTCCGTCGCCACCCAGAAGTAATCCCAGAAGTCGAGGTTGGAATAGAAGATCGTATAGAGGCAGACCGGCAGCAGCAGCGTGCCCAGGACCCGGCCGCCGCTCGCACGGTCGAGCACCGCGACCACTGCGACGGTGATGAGGCTGCTCAGCGCGAGGAGGACGGCGGTCTGCCGGGCCGTCCGCCAGCGGCTCGCCGGATTCGCCGGGATGCAGTAGAGCACGCTGTCGCTGATGGAGAAGACCGCGATCGACTGCAGCACCGAGGCGTAGAGGAGGAACTCGCGATAACGGCCGAACTGCTCGACGGTGAGCAGCCGCACCAGAATGATGGGACTGATCAGCATCAGCCCGTAATTGGCCAGACGCGACAGCGTCAGGATCGCGGCTCGATTGCCAACCCCGGACATGGCGCCTACCTGCGGTGAGGCCCGCGGGCCGCCGCGGCCAGAGGTTGCGGGGCATCGACCTTCCACACGTCAGTGAGGCGGTCCCGCCCGACGTAGATCAGGTGAAAGGCCGACGAATCGAGGACCTGCGCGATGCCGAGCCCGCGCATGAGCGTGCTCCTGTCGTCGGGGTTCTCACCGCTGCCGATCACATAAATGGCGCCGCGGTCGCGCCTCTTCACCAGGCGCTCCAGCTGCGCGCCGCTGCCGATCAGCGGAGTGTCGGTATAGACGTCGACCCATCTCCCGCCCTGCTTGCGCAGGAACGGAGCCGCCGTCGCGCGGTCCTGAAGCCAATAGTCGACGTGCCCGAGGTAGTACGTCTGCATGAGGTCGTCCTCGGCGACGATGATGTCGGCAGGCGCCGGATGCAGCGACCGGACGAACTCGGCAGCGCCTTTGTGATCGGGATAACTGGCGTAGGTCGGATCGACGGCGGCATGGAGCCGTGTGGGACCGATGACCAGGACACAGAGGGCGGCCGCTGCTGAGGTACCAAAGCCCAATGCAGTGCCACTGGCCATCCGTGGCGGCGGACCCTCCGGCCCGGCCATCCGTGGCCGGGCGCTCGCGCGGATCGAGGACACGTTAAGTGTCCTCGATAAAAGCGCCGCGCTCGCCCATTGGGCCGCGGCGAAAGCCGCGAGCAGCAGCGGCAGAATCTGCGCCTCGTCATAACGTGGCGGGACGTCCCAGGCGAAGCAGCCGATCTGCAGCAGCGGAATCCAGACTCCGAGCGTGAGGAACAACACGTGATCCGGTATGCGCTCGCGGTGAGCGAGCCGCCACAGCCCGGCCGCGAGCCCGCCGGCGGCGAGCAGTGCCGCCGCCCCGGAGTACCAGGCCATCGTCATGATGGGCCGCACGCTCGGCCATCCGAGCAACAGCCCGAGAACCTGCGCCGGCGTGCCCGCATGATGCGCCAGCAGATACGCGATCTGGCCGGCTGCCAGCAGTGCGCAGACTGCGAAGTAAATGGCGAGCCGTGCCGCCGACAGTGGGCCAGGTCGGGCCGCCGGCGCGCCGTGGCGGCGCGCGAGCACGAGGGCGGCGACGATCAACAGCAACGCTACGTGATCCAGGCGCGACACCTGCAACACGAGGCTCCCGGCCAGCAGCAGGACCGGCAGTACGCCTCGCGCGCCGATCACATACCACGAGAGTGCGAGTGCCGGCAGCACCATCGCGAGCGGCCAGATCGGATGCAGCGGTGAGGCCACTGCGTGCGGCGCGTTGACGGGCGTCCCCGCGAGCACGCCGACCGCGTGTGGGTATTGGGCCGCCATCCAGTGATTGAGCCCGAAGAACGCGGCTGCGATCGCGGCGAAGGCGATGGCGCCCTGCCCCAATCTGCGGCGGTCCCCGCCGAGCAGGCCCGGGAAGAAACACAGCCACGCGGCGAAGATCGCCAGCGTGTGGAACTCGATGGTCACCGCCATCTCGACCACGGCGGCGATGAGGTAGCCGCTGCGCCCGGTGCGCTCCCAGGCAAAGAGGAGCGTCATGAATCCCGTGACCCCGGTGACCAGGAAGACGTACATCCGCGCCGTCTGCGCGTCCTCGATGAACGCGGGAAGCAGCGCGACAGCCGCGGTCAACGCGAGATTCCAACGCGGCTCGAGAAAGCGGCGGCCGGCCATGAAGGTCAGGATGATGAGCAACACACCGCAGATCGCCGAAGGCAGGCGGAACGCCCACTCGCCGGGGCCGAAGGCGCGGGCCGAGCCGGCGATGAGATACAGCTGCGCGACCGCGCGCGGATAGAGAAATCCACTCGGCATCTCCGGCGTGCCGTACTGGAGCAGATGCATCGCCGGCAGCGCCATCGTTTTCTCGTCTCCATGGAGGCCGACGTTGCCCAGCCCCCAGAAGCGCACGAGCGCGCCCACTGCCACGATCAGGACGAGCAGCGCAAGCGTCCGCCGATCTGGACGACCGCACGGCCGCGTGTCCTCGAACAGTGAGGAGACACCCCGCAGAATCCCTTGCATCAGTACGCCTTCTCGTCGCGCACCAGGCGCACGGCGGTGAGCAGAAGGATCTTGATGTCGAGGAAAGGCGTCCATCGCCGTAGGTATTCAAGGTCGTAGTTCACGCGGGCCTGCATGTCCTCCACGCGTGACGTCTCTCCTCGGCATCCGTTCACCTGCGCGAGGCCCGTCATTCCGGGGGGCACCTTGTGGCGGATCATGTAGCCCTTGATGAGCTTGCGATACTCCTCGTTGTGCGCCACCGCATGCGGACGCGGTCCGACGAGACTCATACGCCCCTGCAGAACGTTGAAGAGCTGTGGCAGCTCATCGAGCGAGTAGCGCCGCATGAAGCGGCCCACGGCCGTGATTCGCGGGTCCTCCTTTCGCGCCTGGATGACTTCAGCGCCGTCCTCGAGCACCGTCATAGACCGGTACTTCCATACAACGATCTCGCGGCCGTCGAGTCCGTAGCGGCGCTGCGCAAAGATGATCGGACCGGGCGACGACATCCGCACCATCACCGCAAGTGCCAGCATCAATGGGGTGGCAATCACCAGGATCGAGGCAGCGAACGCAATGTCGGTGATGCGCTTGATGACGCCGCGATACCCGCAGAACGGCGTCTCACACAGCGCGACGACGGGAATGCCGAAGAGCTCGCCGCTTCGCGCCTGAATGAGATCGAACGCAAAGATGTCAGGGACGTAGTAGATGGATACAGTGGTGTCGCGCAGCTCGTCGAGGAGCTGCATGACGCGCTGTATGTGCCGCACGGGCAGCGCGACGAAGACGACATCTATGCCGCGCCGCTTCACGAACGAGGCGAGCTCCGGCAGCCGGCCGAGCAGGCGCGCGCGCACCGGGACGCGCAGCCGCTCCGCGCTGCGATCGTCGAAGAATCCCTCGACCTTCAGGCCCGTGAGCTCACCGCTCTCGCCGATCCGGCGCGCGAGCGAGAGGCTGATGTCATTACAACCGGCGAAGGCGACGCGGCGAACCATTGCCGGGTCGTACATGAGCCGGCGCCTGAGCTCGTGCAGGCACAGCATCACGAGAATGAGGACCGCCGGCGTAGCGATGATCCAGGACACCACGACCTTGCGCGAGAAGTCGGCGGTGTACTTGGTGACGAAACCGATGGCGAGCAGGATGCCGACGATGACCATCCAGCGCACCAGCACCCTGCCGGCCAGCGGCCATGTGGGCGACAGCAGTTGCCGCGCGCCCGGCGGACGCGGACGCGGCGGCGGCAGCAGCACGGAGAGCGCCGCCACGAGGATCGCAAGGACTACGAAGAAACCCCGGAATTCTGCGCCGTAAAGTATGCATAGCCAGTACAACAGCCCCACCGATACCGCTGGCGGAGCCATCGCTTCGAGCAGAGCCAGGAGTGCGATGGAAAAGCTACGGGTAAACGAGAGTGCTTCGCTGGTCATCCGCTTGCAGCCTGCCGGCGAGGCGGTACGCCCCCGACCCGCGGGGTACAGCAAGCATCGCTCCTGGTAAAGATTGCGCCGCCCCATCCCTGCGCGGCGCCCTGCGGGCCGGCTAACGCCGTCCAAAATTGCTCCTGCAATTTTGTGCGCCGCCCCATCCCTGTGCGCCGCCCCATCCCTGCTCGGCGCTCTTTGGCCCTTTCGACCTCGCGGCCCTGGGCCGCTTGCTTTCGCTCAAGCCGAGAGCCCGAATTCGCGGTGCCAGATTTCGAGGCTCAGCAGGCACCAGAGCAGCTTTTCGTGGTTCTGGCGGCCGGCCGCATGCTCATCGACGTAACGGCGCAACGCCTCCGGACGGTAGTAATCCCGCGTGCGGGACTCTGTTCCCAGCAGGTGATCGGCCAGATAGCCGCGCATGCTGCCGCGGAACCATTCGTTCACCGGCACGCGGAAGCCGATCTTGGGCCGCTCGAGGATGGCTGCTGGCAGTACCCGCCGCATTGCCTCGCGCAGGATCCTCTTGGTGGTGAGCCCGCTGACCCGCCATTCGTCCGGCAGCCCGGAAACGAAGGCGGCGAGCCGATGATCCATGAACGGCATGCGTGCCTCGAGCGAAGCGGCCATCGTCATGCGGTCACCCCGCTCGAGGAGGTTGTCGGGCAGCCAACTCGTCTGGTCGAAATAGAGGATGCCGCGCAGCGCCGAGTTACCGCGGCAGGCGTCGAACGATGGAGAAGACGATGGAGAAGACTTGGGGTTGATCGGCGGCGCCGTGAGCCGTGTGAGGCCGCACCGCTCGGCGCCGGAGAGCGCACCGAACCAGCGTGGCATCCGCTCACGGCGGTCGGCGAGCCCCAGATTGGCGACGGCCGTCTTCGCCCGCCGGAAGCGATAGGGCAGCGAACGGCAAAGCGGCTCGATCAGGCCGTGGCGCACCGCCGCCGGCAGCTGCTGATAGGTACTGACATAGCGCTCGAGCACATGCTTGGGATAGCCGCCGAGAAACTCGTCGGCTCCCTCCCCGGTGAGGACCATCTTCACCGTCCGCCGCGCCTCGCGAGCGAGCAGGTAGATCGGGATATCGGACGGCTCCGCCACCGGAGCGTCGCGGTAGCGAACCAGCGCCGGCAGGTGCTCCATCAGGTGCTCCTGCGAGACCGTCAACTCATGATGGTCGGTGTGGAACTGGTTGGCGATGGCGCGGGCGTAGGCGAGCTCGCTGTAGGCGGATTCCGCGAACCCCACGGAGAAGGTCTTCACCGGCTGCGCGGAGTGGCGCGACATCATCGCAACCACCGCCGAGGAGTCGATGCCGCCGGAGAGAAAAGCCCCGAACGGGACATCCGAGATCATCCGTATCCGCACGGCCTCGTCGAGCTGCTCGAGAAAGACCGACACGGGGTCGCCATCCGGCGGCCGGCCCGCTGCAGGCTTGCCGTCATCCGGCACGAAGTACGCCGTCTCGGTCACGGTGCCGCGCTCGCAGACCAGGTAGCTCCCGGGCATCAGCTTGCGGATGCCGGTCAGCAGCGTCGCGGGCGCCGGCACGTAGCGGTAGGCGAAGTAGTCCCACAGGGCTTCGCGGTCGACCCGCCGCGCAACGCCGGGAAAGGCGAGGATGGCCTTGATCTCCGAGGCAAACAGCAGCAGACCGCCCGCCTGATGGAGAAACAGCGGCTTCTTGCCGTAACGATCGCGTGCGAGGAACAGCCGCTCACGGTTCGCATCCCAGAGGGCGAAGGCGAACATGCCACGGAAACGCGTGACGCATTCCGGTCCCCACTCCTCGTAGGCATGCACGATCGTCTCGGTGTCGGAATGGGTGCGGAATACGTGCCCCCTCGCCACCAGCTCATCGCGCAGTCCCGGGAAGTTGTACATCTCGCCGTTGAAGACGATCTGCACGGAGCCGTCCTCGTTCGACATCGGTTGATGCCCGGTGGCGAGATCGATGATCGACAGCCGCCGGTGGGCGAGGCCCACCCGGACCTCGCCGTTCCGCGTCACCGCTTCCAGGAAGCCCTCGTCGTCGGGGCCCCGATGCGCGATCGCCGCGGCCATCGCGCGCAGCGAGGCATCGAGCCCTTCGTGCTGCCCTGTTGCGAGGTAGCCCGCTATTCCGCACATGCCATTCTCGTGACCCGCTCCACAGACACTTGAAGGTCCGCCACGCTAGCGTTCCGGCTGCGCGAGTGGGGAAGCTGAGCAAGACGGGTGCCCATTGCGTGACGCATGCCTCAAGCTGACGTCGTATGGCGGCCCTGTCGGCCATCCGCGACGAGCGATTTTTCCCGCAGATTCATGCATTTAGTTAAATCGCCGCGCTGAAGCAGACGCCAGTTGTCTGCATCCACAGACGACGATGGACGTCGGCGTTTCTGCAGCGCTTGCGCTCACGCCGACTTGATCCCCTCCAGAGGCACTTGCGGCCCCTGGCATACCCGTTGCACTACGTCACTCGCGCTGCCAATCGCAAGGCAGCGTGTGAAGGCACAACCCGTCGAAAGGCGGGCGTCGCAAAACTTCCGGTCTAACGGCGCGAGCCTACGACAGCGGGGTTGCCGGGGCGGTCCTGAGCACTGTGCGCGCCAGCGCGCAGAGCACGGAAGCGCGTCGTGAAGAAACAGCCGCGCTGCGGCTGAAGGCTTCGAGCAATCTCCGAGCTGTGGGCTCGCCCGCCATACCGGGTCGCACAACACGGGGAATGCATGACGAAAGCCAAACGGGGGCGCGGATCGCGCCGTGGGGTCTGTTTCTGTGCCGTCGCAGCGCTGGGATTCGCACTCTCGGGCTGCGGCGGTGGTGGCGGCGGCGGCGCGAGCAGCGCGGCCACGTCGCAAGCCGCTGCCGCGAGCGCTACCGCCAGCAATCTGCCGGCGGCGAGCAGCGGCGCAGTCACGATAAACTGGACGCCGCCGACTGAAAACACCGATGGCACGCCGCTGACGAACCTTGCCGGCTACGACATTCATTACGGCACCGCATCCGGCGATTACACGCAGTCGGTCAGCGTTTCCAACGCAGGACTCGCCACGTACGTGGTGGATAACCTGACACCCGGGACCTACTACTTCTCCGTCAGCTCGGTGAATACCACGGGTACCGAGAGTCCGCTGTCCTCCGAAGTCACCGCAAGGGTGAACTGACTCGACGGCCGGCAGCGTTACGACTTCATAGGAGATACGAGCGCTGGCACAGCCGTTGCAGTAGTTCAGCGCGAGGCCGATTCGCACTCGGTCGCGCGCAAGGGCACAACCCGCCGAAAGGCGGGTGTCGCAAAACTTCCGGTCTAACGGCGCGAAGCCCATGACAGCGGGGTTGCCGGGGCGGTCCTGAGCACCGTGCGCATCAGCGCACGGCGCAACGAGCCACCCTCGTGAAGAAACGGCCGCGCTGCGGCTGAAGGCTTCGAGCAATCTCCAGAGCTGGGTCACGCCCGCCACGCCGGCAACGGGTCGCACAGCTCGGAGAGAGCATGATGAACGCCAAACGGGGGCAAGGCCATCGTCGGCCCAACAGGGTTCGGGTGGCAGGATGGGATCGGGTAGCACGGCTGGTCGCCGTCGCAGCGTTAGGTGTCGCACTCTCCGCCTGCGGTGGCGGCAACGGCTCTTCGAGCGCCGCTTCGGCGCAGAGCTCGGAGCCGACGCAGAGCTCGGAGCCGACGCAAAGCTCGATTGCGGATTCAGGCTCGACGGCGCAGAGCCCGACGACGACAGGAAGCTCGACATCCGCTCAGGGCACTACCGGCAGCAGCGGCACAGCGAGCGGCTCCACGGGCTCGGGTGCCACCACCGGCAGTCCGCCCGCCGCGACCGCCGGCGCCGTGACACTCAACTGGACTCCGCCGACGGAGAACGTCAACGGTACGGCGCTCACGAACCTTGCCGGGTACAAGATTCACTACGGCACCGCATCAGGCGCGTACACACAGAGTGTCACCGTCAGCAACCCGGGCCTCGCGACCTACGTCGTCAGCAGCCTCCCGCCCGGCAAGTACTACTTCTCGCTGACCGCCTACAACTCCGACGGCACGGAGAGCCCTCTCTCCTCCGAAGTCAGCGCGACGGTGAATTGATCAGTTGACGCTGCTCTTCAGCGTCTCCTGCACACCGTCATTGCGCGTGTGCAGCTGAGCGCTATCCCAACCGCCGCCCAAGGCGTCGACCAGGTCGGCACTTGCGACCAGGCGTTGGCTCTGTACGCTGAGCGCGGTGATCTCGCTGTTGAGGCGCGCAGTCTGTGCCGTGAGTACGCTGGCGTAGTCGGCAACGCCTGCCTTGTACTGATTGAGCGTCAGCGCCTCCGACTTCTCGGCGTCGGCTACTGCCTGCTCCTGCTGCGCGTATTCTGTCTGTAGATGATCTAGCGTCGCCAAGTCGTCCTCGACCTGCTGGAAGGCGGTCAGCACCGTCTGACGGTAGGTCGCGACGGTGGAATCGTAGAGCGCCCGATTCTCCCGGATCTGCGCGATGGTCGCCCCGCCGTTGAACAGCGTTTCCGCGAGCGAGGGGCCGAAAGACCATACCTGGTTGCTGGCGCGGATGAGGTGCGAGAGCGAGGAAGACTCGTAGCCGAAGGAGCCTGACAGCGTCAGGCTCGGGAACCACGCGGACTCCGCCACGCCGATCTGCGCGTTGGCGCTCTCGACGTCACGCTCTGCCGCAGCGATGTCGGGGCGGCGCAGCAGAAGCTCGGAGGGCACGCCAGCCGGTACGACGGGTACCGTCGAGGTGAACTCCCCCTGCGGCACCGTGAGCTGCGCGGGCGGCCTGCCGATCAGTACGGCGATGGCATGCTCGAACTTCGCCCTGTCGAGCTCCACAGTGTTCTCCTGCGCCACGGTGTTCTCGAGCTGGGTGCGCGCCGAGTAGACGTCGGCGAGGGTCGTGACGCCGGCGTTCACACGGTTCTGAGCTATCTGCAGCGATACCTGGTAATCCTGCACCGAGGTCTTCAGCAGCCGGAGCTCCTCCTCTGCCGCGCGCAGCTGGAAGTAGTCCGCTGCCAGGGTCTCCTGCGCCGAGAGGCGCGCCGCCGCCACATCGGCCGCGCTCGCCTGCGCCTTGGACACATCGCTCTCCAGCTCGCGGCGGATCTTGCCCCAGATATCGAGATCCCAACTTCCGGTCGCATCGCCGCTGTAGAGGGTGCGGGTCCCGAAGCCACTCTGTACGAAGCCGGAAGGCCCGGACAAGGCTCCATTGCGGCTGCCCGCGCCCCCGCTGCGCGTCGCGTCCGCACCCAGACCGATGTCCGGGAAGAAGGTGCCCCGGGTCACGCCCGCGGCCTCGCGGGCGGCATAGTAGGAGGCCACCGCAGCCTTGAGATTCTGGTTGGATACCTCGACCTGCTGCTCGAGCGACGAGAGCACCGGATCGTCGTAGATCGTCCACCACTGCAGATTGGCGATCTGCGCCGGTGTCGCGGGAGTCCACCCCTGCCCTTCCTTGAATACCGGCGAGGGCGGCGCCGAAGGACGGTGGTAGTTGGGCCCGACCGCGCAGGCGCAGAGCGACAGCGCACACGCAGCCGCCACGGTCGTACGAAGGGCCGCATGAATGGTCGTATGGGCGGCCATGCGGGTTGGTTTGCGCCGGGTCATACGGGACTCCCAACTGGCGAGGGGGGCAATGGACGGCGTCGAGTGAACGTTCTCATGAACCAGAGCCGGAAGCGATCGAGATAGATGTAGACCACCGGCGTCGTATAGAGCGTCAGGATCTGACTGATGAACAATCCCCCGACGATGGCGATGCCGAGCGGCCGGCGCATCTCCGCGCCCTGCCCGCTCATCACGGCAAGCGGCAGCGCGCCCAGCATGGCCGCCAGGGTAGTCATCATGATGGGCCGGAAGCGCAGCAGGCACGCCGCATGGATGGCCTCGGCAACCTCGCCCTTGCCGTGCCGCTGCGTCTCGAGCGCGACGTCCACCATCATGATGGCGTTCTTCAGCACGATGCCTATGAGCAGGATGAGCGCGATCAGCGCAATGAGCGTGAAGGCCTCGCCCGAGAGGAGCAGCGCCAGCACCGCTCCGATGCCGCTCGACGGCAGCGTCGAGAGGATGGTGATCGGTTGCGCCAGGCTCTCGTACAACACCCCGAGAACGATGTAGACGGCGACGAGCGAGGCCAGAACGAGCAGCGGCTCTTCGGTGACCGTCTGCTGAAAGACCTTCGCGTTGCCGGCGAACTCGCCATGAATCGAGATGGGCACGTGCAGCGCCCGCATGGTGCTCTCTATGGCCGCCACGGCGGTCCCGAGCGACTCGCCCTCCGGCACGTTGAAAGCGAAAGTCTCCGCGACGAACGGCCCCTGGTGATTGACGGCGAGCGGAGTGATTCCGGGACCGTAGCGGCTGAAGGCCGACAGCGGCACCATCGTCTCGACGTTCGTGCTGAGCGCCGAGCCCGTGGAAGCCCTGCCGGTGCTGTTGGTGAGCTGGTTCAGAGCGTAGTTGCGGGCAGCGCTGCTCGTGGCTGTGGCCGTGATGGTGCCCGAGGCCGCGGCCGCGCCACTACCCGCGGTCGTGGCGGCATTCGCCGCGCCGCCCGCTGCCGTGCCGGCGCCGGTTCCGGCACCCGCGATGGCTCGGCCGGACGCGGCGGCGCCCGACGCGGAGCTCGAGCCGCTGCCGGCCTTGAACGCTCCCACCGCGCCCGCGGTCGATTCCGTGCCGCCGAGCGCCCCGCCGGAGGTACTGACGTATATGTCGTTCAGAGTCTCCGGGCTTTGCCAGAACTGCGGCGCGACCTCCATGACGACGTGATACTGGTTCATATCCTGATAAATAGTGGAGACGTTACGCTGGCCGAACGCGTCATAAAGCGTGTTGTCGACCTGGGACATGTTGACGCCGAGGCGCGCGGCCGTGGCGCGATCGATCTGCAGGCGCACGTCCAGCCCTGCCGCCTGGCGGTCCGAGCTCACATCGAGAAGAGCCGGATTGTCCTCGAGCGCCTGGGTGATCTTTGGCGTCCAGCTATCCAGCGTGGTGAGATCGTCGGAGAGCAGAGTGTATTGATACTGCGCGAATCCCTGGCGCCCGCCGAAATGGATGTCCTGTGCCGATTGCAGGAAGAGGCGCGCGCCGCGGACACCGTTGAGCTTGCTGCGCAGGCGGGCAATGACCGCGGCATCGCTGAGCTTGCGCTCGGAGACGGGCTTGAGCGCGCTGAACAGCATGCCGGTGTTGGTCGCTCCGCTTCCCGGTCCGCCGCCGCCGCCGGTGAAAGCCACCACGTGCTCGACCGCGGGATCGTGCGCGACGACGTTCACGATCTGCGTCATCTTCTTCTGCATCGCCTGGAAGGAGATGCTCTCGTCCGCCTGCACGAATCCCATCAGCGACCCGGAGCTTTCCTGGGGAAAAAAGCCCTTCGGCACCAGATGGAAGAGGTAGAAGTTGAGCACGATCACGCCGAGGAGCACCAGCATCACGGCGCGCGGATGGCGGATCGCATCGGCGAGCGAGCGGTCGTAGAAGTCCCTGAGCGCGCTGAAGCCGCGCTCGAAGGAGCCGAGCAGCCAGCCGGGGCGCGGCGGCGGCCGCAGGATCCTCGCGCAGAGCATCGGCGTCGTGGTGAGGGAGATGATCAGCGACAGCACCACCGTGATCGCGAGCGTCATCGCGAACTCGCGCAGCTCCCGCCCCACCAGGCCGGCCATCAGCAGGATCGGGATGAAAACGGCGATGAGCGCACTGCTCATGGCGAGCACGGTGAAGCCGACTTCGCGCGCACCGTCGAGTGCGGCTTGGAATCGAGGCATGCCGGCCTCGATGTGCCTGGCGATGTTCTCTATGACGACGATCGCATCATCGACTACGAAGCCCGTGGCGACCGTCAGCGCCATGAGCGAGAGGTTGTTCAGACTGAAGCCGAGCAGATAAATGATCGCGAAAGTGCTGACCAACGAGAACGGCACGACGACCGCGGGGACGAGCGCGGCGCGAGGGTTACGCAGCATGACCAGCACGACCGTCACGACCAGCAATATCGCGATGATCAGTGTGACCTCGACGTCGTGCACGGAGCCGCGGATCGACTGCGTACGGTCGTTGGTGAGGATCAGGTTGATGCCGGCCGGGATGGATGCCCGGATCTGCGGCAGCACGGCCTTGATCTGATCCACTGTATCGATGACGTTCGCGCCGGGTTGCTTGCGGATGATCATGAGGACCCCGCGCTTGCCGTCGGCGAGGCCCAGATTGCGCACGTCCTCCACTCCGTCGGTCACCTGGGCGATATCCCCCAGGTGCACTGCCGCTCCATTGCGATAAGCGACGATCAACGAGCGATACTGCTGCGGATTCGTGGCGGTATCGTTGACGTAGATCTGATAGCGGCGGTCGGTCTCATCGATGTCGCCCTTCGGCGCGTTGGCGTTGGCGGCGGCTATCGCCGCACGCACATCCTCGAGACCGATGCCGTATTTGAAGAGCGCCTGTGGATTGAGATCGATGCGGACCGCCGGCAGCGAGCTTCCGCCGAGGGTCACATCGCCCACTCCGTCGATCTGCAGCAGCTTCTGCTGAATGACGGTCGACGCGGCATCGTAGAGCTCGCCCGTCGTGAGCGTATCCGAGGTCAGCGCCAGGATGAGAATGGGCGCGTCGGCCGGATTGAAGGCGCGATAGGTCGGATTCTGACGCAGCGACGTCGGCAAGTCCTGGCGGGCCGCCTGGATGGCGGCCTCCACGTCGCTCTCGGCGCCGTGGATGTCGCGGCTCAGATCGAAGACGAGAACGATCTTCGAGCTGCCCACCGAGCTTTGCGAGGTCATCTCGTCGACGCCGGCGATGGCGCTGAGGCGCCGCTCGAGCGGCGTCGTGACGCTGGTGGCGACCGTCTCCGGGCTGGCCCCGGGAAGCTGCGCCATCACTACCAGCGCCGGGAAATCGACTTCCGGCATGGGCGCGACCGGCATGAGGAAGTAGGCGACGATCCCTACGAGTGCGAGCCCGCACGAGAGCAGCGTCGTCGCCACCGGCCGCCTGATGAACGGCGTCGAGATGCTCATCCGCGCGATTCGGCGGGCAGTCCCGGCGCGCCCCTCGGCCCGTGTGCCCACTCCCGCGCGCGCCGCGCCAGCCTGTCGAAGAAGAGGTAGATGACGGGTGTCGTGAAGAGCGTGAGCAACTGGCTGAGCAGCAGTCCGCCGGTGATCGAAAGGCCGAGCGGCGACCGCACCTCCGAGCCCGTGCCGGTGCCGAGCATGAGCGGCAGGGCGGCGAACAGCGCCGCCACCGTGGTCATGAGGATCGGCCGGAAGCGCAGCAGCGCCGCCTCGTAGATCGCCTCCACGGGGGACTTGCCGCGCTCGCGCTCGGCCGTGAGCGCGAAGTCGATCATCATGATCGCGTTCTTCTTCACGATGCCGATGAGGAGCACGATGCCGATGATCGAAATGATGTTCAGGCTCTGACCCGCGATCATCAACGCGAGCAGCGCGCCGATGCCGGCCGACGGCAGCGTCGAGAGAATGGTCAGCGGATGGATGTAGCTCTCGTAGAGCACGCCGAGCACGATGTACACGACGGCGATGGCCGCAAGGAGCAGCAGCACCTCACTCGTCAATGACGACTCGAACGCGAGCGCCTCGCCCTCGAAGGCCGTGCTGATGCTCACCGGCAGGCCGATATCGCCCTCGGCCTGGCGGATGGCGGTAACGGCCGCGCCGAGGGAGGATCCGGGCGCGGTATCGAAGGAGAACATGGCCGCCGGGAACTGCCCGAGGTGATCGATCGAGAGCGGTGCGCTGCGCACGCTCACATGGGCGATCGAGCCCAGCGGCACCTGGCCGCCACCGGCCGAAGGCAGATAGATGTAATTGAGCGCATTGACGGTGTCATCGACCGAGGGGTCGGCCGTGAGGATCACCCGGTAGTCGTTCGATTGACTGTAGATGGTCGTGATGATGCGCTGGCCGTAGGCGTCGTAGAGCGCATTGTCGATGGTCGCGTCGGTGATGCCGAAGCGCGCGGCGGTGCTGTGGTCGATATCGACCTGCGCCGTGAGGCCGTTGTCGAGATAGGTGGTGGCGACGTGCGCCAGCTCCGGTGAGCGCTGCAGCTGCGCCAGCAGTTTCGGCACCCACGGATCGAGGATGTCGCGGCTGGCCGCACCCAGGATGAGCTGATATTGCGCGCTGCCGACGATCGAGCTGATCGTCAGGTCCTGCACCGGCTGCAGCGCGAGGGTGATGCCGGCGACCTGCCCCGCCTCCTGGCGCAGCCGATCCATCACTTCGGTAATCGAATCGCTGCGATCCTCCTTCGGCTTCAGGTTGATCAGCATGCGCCCCTGGTTGAGCGTCATGTTGGTGCCGTCCACACCCAGGTAGGAGGTCAGGCTGACCACATCCCGGTCCTTGCGGATCACATCGGCCAGTGCCTGCTGGCGCTGCACCATCTGCTTGAAGGAGATCGCCGAGGGGCCCGCCGTGGTCGCCTGGATGAGTCCCGTGTCCTGCAGCGGGAAGAACCCTTTCGGGATCACCACGTAGAGCAGCACCGTCAGGACCAGCGTGCCGGCGGCGATCCACAGCACGAGCCGCTGATGCCGCAGCGTCACATCGAGGGCGCGGCTGTAGGCGGCGATGAGGTCGTTGAACCACTGCTCGGCCTTACGCGCGATCACTCCCTGCGCGCGCTCGGCCTCCTCGTGCGAGCGCAGCATCTTGGCGCACAGCATCGGCACCAGGGTGAGCGATACGACCGCGGAAATCAGGATCGACACCGCAAGCGTAATCGCGAACTCGCGGAACAGCCTGCCGACGACCTCCTGCATGAAAAGCAGCGGGATCAGCACGGCGATGAGCGAGATGGTGAGCGACACGATGGTGAAGGCGATTTCACCCGAGCCCTTGAGCGCCGCGGCGAGCGGCTTCTCACCCTTCTCGATGTGCCGCGAGATGTTCTCGATCATCACGATCGCATCGTCCACGACGAAGCCCGAGGCGATGGTGAGCGCCATGAGCGACAGGTTGTCGAGGCTGAAGCCGAGCAGGTACATCACCGCGAACGTGCCGATGAGGGATACCGGCACCGAGAGGCTCGGAATGATCGTCGCCGGGACGCTGCGCAGGAAGAGGAAGATCACCATCACGACCAGCGCGACGGCCAATGCAAGCTCAAACTGCACGTCGTCAACTGACGCACGGATAGTGTTCGTGCGATCCGTAACGACGGAGAGGTTGATGTTTGACGGCAGCGACGCGCGCAGCTCCGGCAGTAACGCCTGGACGCGCTTGACCACCTGGATGACGTTTGCGCCCGGCTGGCGCTGGACATTGACGAGGACCGCCGGGGTATCGTTCACCCAGCTCGAGAGCTGGGTGTTTTCCGCGCTCTGCACGACCCGGGCCACGTCCTTGAGATAAACGGGAGCGCCGTTCTGGTAGGCAACCACGAGATTGGCGTAGCCGTCCGCGGTCGTGATCTGATCGTTCGCATCGATCGTATAGGCGTGCGCGGTGCCGTCGAAATTGCCCTTCGGCGCATCCGTGGTGGAGTTGGAGATGGTCGTGCGCAGGTCGTCCACGTTGAGCCCGTAGGCGGCGAGCTGCTGCAGATTGGCCTCGATCCGCACCGCCGGCCGCGGCGCGCCGTTGAGGCTGACGAGGCCGACGCCCGAAACCTGCGAGATCCGCTCGGCGATGCGAGTGTCGGCGAGGTCCTCCACCTGTGTGATCGGCATGGTGGCCGAGGTGAGCGCCAGCGTGAGCACCGGAGCATCCGCGGGATTCACCTTGGCGTAGATCGGCGGCGCGGGCAGAGTCTGCGGCAACAGGCTGTTCGCGGCGCTGATCGCCGCCTGCACTTCCGCCTCGGCCACATCGATGTTGAGGTTGAGATCGAACTGCAGCGTGATGACCGAAGCGCCCGCCGAGCTGTTCGAGGACATCTCGTTGAGCCCGGGCATTTGCCCGAACTGCCGCTCGAGAGGCCCGGTCACTGTCGAGGCCATCACGTCCGGACTCGCCCCCGGCAGGAACGTCTTCACGACGATCGTCGGGTAGTCGACCTCCGGCAGCGTCGATACCGGCAGCAGGAGGTAGCCGATCGCCCCGAGGATGACGATGGCCACCATCAGCAGCGAGGTGGCGACTGGCCTTAGGATGTAAGGCCGGGAGGGGTTCATGTCGCGGGGCCGGCCTGCTGTCCCGCCTTGCCGCAGCCCAGTCGGGAGTAGAGCTGGCCGAGCCGGGCCGCCTTCGCGCCGCTCGCATTCTTCATTGCCGCGGCGAGCCGCGTGCAGCGCTGCGCCTTCGAGCCTCCGCGGGCGCCGCTTTGCGCGCCATACGGGGCGCCGGGCGGCTTCTCACCCGGCAGCAGCACCTGCGCTCCATCTTTCAGCTGATCGGCTCCGTCCGTCACCACCGTCTCGCCGGGTGTCAGCCCCTTCGTGATGGCGATGTTGTTGCCGTTCGTCGGACCGGTGACCACGGTGCGCATGCTCACGGTGTGGTCGGGGTTGACGATATAGACGAAATTGCTCGTCGGCCCGTTCTGCACCGCCGCGCCCGGGACGATCACCTGATTCTTCAGCGTGGTGACGACCAGCTTGACGTTGACGAATTCGTTCGGGAAGAGCTCGGAGTTGGAGTTGTCGAACAGGCCCCGCATCTGCAGCGTGCCGGTGCTGGTGCTGATCTGGTTGTCGAGGCTCGACAGCGTCCCGGTGGCAATCAGGTGCGTGACCGTGTGGTCCCAGGCCTGGACCGCGAGCTTCTGCCCGCCGCCGGTGTACGGGAAGATCTGTGTCAGGTCGTTCTCCGGCACCGTGAAGAGCACCGACATCGGCTGCATCTGCGTCACCGTGACGATCGGGGTCGACTGCTGGGCCTGCACGAGGTTGCCGAGGTCCACCTGGCGCAGCCCTACCTTGCCGCTCACGGGCGAGGTGACCTGACAGTAGCTGAGGTTGAGTCTGGCGGTCTCGATGGCCGCCCTGTCCGCGGCAACGGCGGCCTCGTCCGCGTGCACGGTCGCCAGCTGGTCGGAGTAGGTCTGTTCCGCCACTGAGTTCTGCGCCAGCAGCGTCTTGTAACGTACGAGGTCGACCCGTGCGCCGGCAAGGGCCGCCTGATCACGGCCGAGCTGGCCGACGGCCTGATCGAGTGCGGCCTGGTAAGGCCGCGGGTCGATCACGGCGAGCAGCCCGCCCTTCTTGATCATCTGCCCTTCCTGAAAGGCGATCTTCACGATCGGGCCGCTGACCTGGGGCCGGACCGTCACCGTAGCGAGGGGTGCCACCGTGCCCAGCGCATCGATCACCACCGGCACATCGCCCGTCGTCACCTTGGCGATGCTGACCGGCATCGGCCCGCCCATCATGGCGAACCGCCCGCCCGGGCCGCCGGACTGCGCCGCCAGCCGGTGATGGATCAGCCAGGCGATCCCGGCGATGAGCACGACCAGGCCGATGAGCCAGGCGATGCGCCGTCGGCGAGTGGCAGCATGCTGCTCAGGGGAAGCGGTGACCGGGCTCGACTCGCGGTCGACGGTCGTCTGTTCGAGAACGTCAGGGGTCATGCCGTTGTTGTCCATTGCGACTCAACTGAGCTCGGGACCGAGCTTGGACCTTGGTCGCTGCTTCGTGTTCCGGGACGCAGCCTACCACCTATCGTCCGCGGCACCTTCCAGCCAAACGGGGAAAATTCCAAAGACTTGTAATGGATTGCAACGGCTATCTTCTGACGGCTCGAAGTCGCCTGTTGCAGCCGTTTTACCGCCATCACCCCACGCGCCACGGCCACGGCGCCGGGCCGCTTCGTGACTCGCTTCGTACGGTCCGCGCGGAGCCTAGGACGCCGCCGCGGCGGCATCGGACGGCGGCGCCGCCGGCTCCTCGTCCGCAGCCTCCACTGCCGCCGAGCCGTTGCGGCCGAAGGTCGCCGCATCGATGTGATGGCGCTCCAGAAGATCGTAGAGCGTCGGGCGCGTGACGCCGAGCAGCTCTGCGGCGCGCGAGAGATTGCCGCGGGCGACGGCGAGCGCCTGGCGCGCCGCCTGTACTTCCGCCCGCTGGCGCGCGACCCTCAGGTTGAGATACTCCGGATCCTCTCCCGGGTCCTTCAGGCCGAGGTCGCTCGCGGTCACGACGGCTCCGTCCGCCATGATGACCGCTCCCTTGATGCGATTCTCCAGCTCCCGGACATTGCCTGGCCAGGGATATGCCTGGATCGCACGGATGGCATCCGGCGCCAGCCCCCGGGTCGGCTTGCCGAAGCGCTCCGCCATCTGCTGCAGCAGCACTTGCGCGATGAGCAGGCTGTCGCCCTGGCGGTCGCGCAGCGCCGGCATGTTGATCGTGACTTCACTGATGCGGTAGTAGAGGTCATCGCGAAAGCCGCCCGTGCCGATCAGCGTCTCGAGCTTGCGGTTGGTGGCGCAGACGAAGCGCAGCTCCAGCGGAATCGGCGTGCGGCCGCCGATGCGGTCCACGGTGCGCTCCTGCAGCACCCGCAACAGCTTAGCCTGCAGGGACGCCGGCATCTCGCCGATCTCATCGAGGAACACCATGCCGCCGTCAGCCGCTTCCAGCTTGCCGGGGGTGCGTTTGGCGGCGCCGGTGAAAGCCCCCTTCTCGTAGCCGAAGAGCTCGCTCTCGAGCAGGGTGTCGGGAATGGCCGCGCAGTTGATCGGCACGAACGGCTTGTGCGAGCGGCCGGACAGCCGGTGCAGGGAGCGCGCGATCAGCTCCTTGCCCGTGCCGCTGTCGCCGAGGATGAGCACCGTGGCGCTGCTCGGCGCGACCTTCTCAACGGCACGGCAGACGCTTCGCATCGCATCACTGACACCGATGATGCCCTCGAGCGCCATGGCGCCGGTCCGCTCGCGCAGCCGCCGGTTCTCCTCCTCCAGCTCGCGGATGCGGAAGGCGCGCCGCACTACGATGGAGAGGACGCCGGCGTCGAGCGGTTTGTAATAGAAATCCACGGCGCCAAGCCCCACCGCGGCGACCGCGAGCTCCCGCGCGTCGTGCTCGGTCATGGCGATGATCTTGGTATCGGGCGCGAGCTGCAGGATCTGCCGCAGCAGCTCCAGGCTGTGGGAGGCCACGGTCGGCTGGCGCGCGGCACCGAGATCGAACAGCACGACCTCCGGCTCCATGCGGCGCACCTGCACCAGCGCCTGCTCCGAGGTCTCCCCCGAAGTGACCTCCAGGTCGGAGAACATCCCTTCGAGCTCGCGGCGCAAGGCCCGGTCGTTCTCCAGGATGAGGAGCTTCCTGCGCAAAATCTCAGCGGCCATGGTTCCGGGTGCCTCGAGGGCGCGTCGCCCTGCTTTACAGCGCAGTGTAAAGCCTTTCGCGTGCGACAGCGTGCCGCAGGTCACACAACCCACGTCTCCCGGGACCGCGCCAGACGCACGCCGGGATAGACTGCGCGCGATGGGCGCGACCAACCCTACTCATTCGAGCATGTCTGCCGCTACGGCAGAGCCTGCCGCAGCCGGGCTCGCGGGCAATCCGCTCGCCGCCCCTGTCGGTCGCATGAGTCTCGCCGCTCGGGTCGGCCTGCTGGTGGTCGCGCTCCTCGCGGAGAAATCCGCTCTCAACCTGGCCGTCGACTTCCGGCTCGCCGATGCGGCGAGCGGACTCGCGACGATCCTGAGGCTCGCGCAGCACTTCGGACTTCGCTTCGCCGTGTCGTTCGCCGTGGCGATCGCCTTCCTCGTGTACGTCCGCATCGATGCGCCGCTGCTGCAGGTCAACGCCGAAGCGCGCAGCGCGCCAATGCGGCCAGGCTGGCTGGCGCTGCATCTCGCGTCGATACTCGTCGTGGCTGTGGCGCTCTACAACCTTTATGGCAATCACGGCGTCCACCTGCCGTTCGCTTTGCTCGGTTGCGCGGTGGTGCTGCTCACCGTGTTGGGCGTCGCCACTCTCCTCCTGTCGCTCGCGCCTTGGCCCCTCTGGCATCGTGCTGCGTCAGCAATGGGCATGCGTTGGGCGTATGCCGCCTGCGCGGCGGTGGTCGGGACCGGCGCCATTGTCTGGAGTCAGGACCTCTGGGCACCGACGGCGCAGGTGACTTTCGATCTGGTACGTGACGTTCTCTCGCCCGTTCTGCCCAGCCTGCAAGCTGACGCGTCAACCCGCGTCTTGCGCACACCTCATTTCGCCGTCGAGGTGTCCAGCATCTGCTCGGGCCTGGAAGGTGTCGGCCTGATGCTCGCCTTCTGCTCGGCGTGGCTGCTCTATTTCCGGGCCGAATACCGTTTTCCCCGCGCCCTCCTCATCATCCCCGCGGGCGTGCTGCTCGTCTTCGCTCTCAACATCCTACGCATCGCCGCGCTGGTGTTGATCGGCAACGCCGGCCATCCGGCGGTCGCCATTTACGGCTTTCATTCCCAGGCGGGCTGGATTGCCTTCAATTGCGCCGCCTGCGCGGTCGCCTTCGCCAGCCGCAGCAGCCGCTGGCTCAGCCGCAACGCCGGGCGCGATGCCGGGCGCGATGCCGCCTCGGCAACAACCAACGCCACCGCGGCCTATCTCCTTCCCTTCCTGGCCATCCTCGCGGCGGGGATGATCGCGCGCGCGAGCTCAAGCGGCTTCGAGACCTGGTATGCACTGCGTCTCGTGGCCGTCGCCGCTCTCGCTCTCTGGTGGCAACCCCTTGCGAAGCTGGACTGGCGCTTCGGCTGGCGGGGCGTTGCCGTCGGGGCCGCGGTCTTCGCGCTCTGGCTCGGCGCTTCGCGCCTCATTCTGGCGCAGCACGGAATACCGGCCCCGCTCGCGGCGATGTCCGGCGGGGCGCGGTGTGCCTGGATCGCCGCTCGCATCGTCGTAGGCGTCCTCGTGGCACCCATCGCCGAGGAGCTCGCCTACCGCGGCTATCTCATGCGGCGCGTGCTGGCCGAGGACTTCGAGACCGTGCCTTTTGTGTCCGTCGGCTGGATTCCCCTGCTGGTGGCAGCGGTCGCCTTCGGGGTGTTGCATGGCGCGCTGTGGCTGCCCGGGATCGCGGCGGGCGTGGCTTACGGCCTCGTGCTGACCCGCACCGGCCGCATGGGCGAGGCGGTGGCCGCGCATGCGACCAGCAATCTGCTGCTCGCCGCCTGGGTGCTCGCAGCGGGCCAGTGGCAGTTGTGGTAGGCGGAAACTACACGCTGCGCAGCTCGTCCACCGCCGCAATCTGAGCGGCGCCGGCGGCATCCTGCCGGGCAAACAGCTCCTCGCTCAGCACTTCCTCCAGCACCTGCCGCGGTCCGCTGCGGCTGAAGGTGTGATCGGCGCTGTCGATGATACGCAGCCGGCAGCGCTCGCCGAGGCGCCTCACCATCGATCCGGCCTCGATCCGCAACAGATCGATGCCGGGCTCCCCGCGCGCGAACACGAACACCACGCGCACGCCCCGGGCGATGATCGTTTCGAGCTCGCGTCCGAGATCGTTGCGCAGCCGGATGCCGACTGCGCGGGCGGCATCGCGCAGCATGGATTTGAGCGCGAGCACCGGACGATGGAGGTAGATCCTGACGATCCGCAGGATATTAACCTGCCCGGTCAGGAATCGCTTCCACGCCTTGGCCGAGAAGATCCGCTCGCGATAGATGGTGGGATTGCGGACCACCTCCGCAAGCTGCAGACCCTCGAGCGTCATGTTCTGGTCCCAGAAATAATTCTGCGCGTTGACCATCAGCAGACGGTTGAGCGGCAGGCCGGCGACGGCGGCGCGCAGCGAGTGGTAGGCACCGGAGCACAGGCCGCTCATGGTGACCTCGCGCACGGCATAACGCCGCGACATGAAGTCGATGGCCGCACGCATGTCCTCGATCGCATCGGGCGGAAACACGTTGTTGTCGGCGCATCCCGAGCGGGCGCGGCTCTCGCCGAGACCCGACAGGTCCATGCGCAGGACGTAGTAGCCGCGTTGCGCCCACCGGCGCGCCAGCGACACGTACATGCGGCTCGAGCCGATGTGATACGTGGCGCCGGCATTGAGGAGGATGACCGCGCGGCGGCGCGGCTCCTGGCCCTCGGGCTCGGTGACGATGCCGAAGAGGGTCTGGTCCCCGCCGAAGAACACGGGGCGCTCCCTGATCCCCGAGTCGGCGGAGCCGGGTCCGCCCCGCCCTGCGCCCTGGAAGGTGAGAATCGCGGATCGCGAAACGAAGGTCGCAACCTCGCCGACAGGCGACCGCGACAGGCGGCTGACCGCCGCCAGCGCCGTAAGCCAGTTGCGGGTGGCGGCCAGCATGTCCTGCGGCAGGGACGCGAACTGCGGGTCGGTCAACATCATCTCGACGAAGCCTGCCAGCGCGTGATAGGCGACTTGCACTCCCCGCTTGCCGAGCGTCTGCGACAAGGCGCGTGCCACGGGCAAATCGCTGCGGTCGATGAGCAGCACGTCCGCGATGCCGGCCAGCTCGGCGCCATCGATGTCCAGCGCCGCAAGGCGCGCGACGCTTGCCGCCGAGAGCGGGAACCCGTTCACCTCCATAGCCCCGTCCGCGTGCGCGACGGGCGGTGAGGCGGCCGTCCCGCCAAGCGCGGCTTCAGCGGCTTCCGCCGCCAGTTGCGCCGTGCGGGCCTCCCGCAGGTACTTGCGGCCGTTCAGCACCGGTGCGACCAACGCGAGCGCATCGACCTGACATTGCCGCGCGGCGAGGATCGACAGCAGCGCCCCGAGGCGGAAACCGAGGAGGCAGACGCGTGCGACACCGGTCCGCTGGCGCAGCTCCGCCACGGCATTCGCGATGTCCCGCGTCCAGATCTCGATCTGGTCGGCGCTCGGCTCGATCTCTGCGGAATCTCCCGTGCCGAGATAATCGAAACGCAGCACCGGGATCCCCAGGGAGGCGGCCATGCCGGCAAAGGCCCGCATGCTGCGGTGGCCGCAGAGCGCCTCGAATCCGAAAGGCTTGCAGATGACCATGCCCCAGCGCGCCGCAACGCTCCCTGGCGGACGATGCAACCAGCCGAAGAGTTGGCGGTCGCCGGAAGGAACATAGAGCGCCTCATCGCCCCCTGCAGCGATCCTGACGTCCGTCTCTTCGATCGCGTTGGCGTTCACGGCGCCCTCCGGGTCAGGCGGGTACGAAGAGCTCGACATATGACCCGATGCGTCCATCGCGAATTTCAACCAGGTCCACGAGCTCGGTAGGCACGCTCGCCCCGGTGATGCGTGAGTGGATGCTCGCCCGCCAGTGCACCGCGGCCCGTGGGCCGTCGATCACGATGGAGAGGATCTCGTGGCGCGAGAGCCTGAAAGTCTTCACGAGCACGGCCAGCCAGGAGCGGACCTCCTCGGTGCCCCGCGCCGCGAGCGCGATCGGTTTGCCGTCGCTCGAGCCGGAGATCTTGAATACGGCGTCCGGACCGAAGAGGGCGCACAACCGCTCGAGAGCGCCGGCCGCGCGCGCCTCGTACAGCTCCGCCAGCAATCTCTCGAAGCTGGCGCGTCCGGCATCTCCTGGGTCGGTTTGCGGCATGAGATTCAGTCGAGCAGTGCCCGGATATCCGCGCCCATGTGGCGATATGCCTCGGCCGCATACGGAATGACGGCCCCCAGTGCGTAGAACAGGTGGATCATACCGGAGTGGCAGCGGTAACTCGCGGTGACGCCGGCCTTTTCGAGACGCCCGGCGTAATCCGCCCCCTCATCCCGCAGCGGATCGCACTCGGCGGTGTGGATGCAGGCGGGGGGCAGCCCGGCGAGGCGCTCCGTCCGCAACGGCGAGATGCGCGGATCGCCCGGATCCGCATGCTCCCCCAGGTAGTGTGTGAGGTCGTGAGCCAGCGTCTCCCGATCGAGGAAGTGCCCGGATCCGAACCCCTGCCAGGATGGGGTTTCGGCGCGATAATCGAGGATCGGGCAGAGCAGGAACTGCAGCGCCAGCCGCGGCTGCCCGTTGCCGGCCAGGGACTGCGCCACCACCGCAGCGAGGGTGGCGCCGGCGGAGTCGCCGCAGACCCCGAGGCGGCGGCCATCGATGCCTAGCTGCGCCGCATGGTCTGCAATCCAGCGCGTGGCCGCGCAGGCATCCTCGACCGCCGCAGGGAAGCGCGCCTCAGGCCCCAGCCGGTAGTCCACGGAAACCAGCCTGCAGCCGCTGGCATTGGCGAGGGAGCGGCAGATGCCATCGTGCGTCTCGAGGCTGCCGGCGACGAAGCCGCCGCCATGGAAATAAACCAGCCCCGGCAGCAGGCCCATGCTCGCGCCCGCCGGTGTATAGACCCAGATGCGCAGCGGCCCGGCGGGTCCCGGAAGCGAGCGCTTCTCGATCCGGGCAACTGCCTCGGGTTCGCCTGCCAGCGCCGCCAGGCGCTCGATGGAGCGGCGGCGCTCCGCCACGGTGAGAGTGCCCGCATTGCGCGGGGTGGATGCCGCCAGCCTGTCCAGGAAGCGTTTGACCTGCGGGTCGAGAGGCATTTAACGGGTCGGGACCGACATCAGTCGAGGAACGACTACCTAGAAGTCGAGGGCCCGCCGCGTCACGGCCGGCCACCGTGTCACATCGACCCCGTGCACGCAGAAGAGCGCCACGGCCAGCCGGTCCATGCCGAATGCGACGCAGCTCGTGTGCGCCAGACTCCCGTCCTTGCTCTCGATGCCCCAGGTCACCCCGAAGTGATCCCGGTGGTAGTTGAAGCTCATGCAGGCGGTCGGCCTCGCGCCTTCGTAATAGGGAATCAGGAGCTCGAATTTGAGCGCTTGCTGGCGCTGGCTCACGGCCATGATCTGCCCGACGCGGCCGAAGAAAGGATCGTTCGCGACGTCGAGCTGGCAAGGAAGGGCGAGCTCGCCGGCGAGCCGTTGCGCCCGGCCCATCCACTCCTCGCGAAACGCCTGGATCGCCTCGGGCGAGCCGATGCGCACGAATTCCCGCATCCTGAACGACTGCAGGCGATCGAGCGCGCGCGAGGGCTCACGGCGGAAGCAGTCGGCTGCGACATCGAAAATGAGTCCCTCTTCGGGCATCCGGCCGCGCTGCGCGGCGAGCGGGTATACCGGGTAGCACGCGGCCGGAGACAACACCAGGTCCGACGGCGCCAGCGATTGCGTCCAGTCGCCACCGGACTCGTGGCTGTCGGCGGCGGCCCGGATCTCGGCTTCGCTGCCGTGCAGCGCGCACACGCAGCCGAGGAGGTTGGGAAAGCTCTTGAGATAACCGGACTTCTCGAGCTGCGAGCGGCTCATCACCGGCGGGAAGCGCAGCACCTCCGCGCGCGGATCGCGTTGCCGCGTGACGAACGCAACCAGGCGCTGCAGAACGTCCTCGTAAAGCCCCGTGCGTGCGTACACGCCGTCGGCCCCGATGCGATGAAAGAGTGCCGCCCGGATGTGCTCCAAGGGGTCGGCCGAGGATTCCTGCAGGGGTGAGCTCATCTCAGTCGCTCAGCGAAGCCGGGACCGCCGCCATCAGTGAGGTGCCGGCGAGGCTCGCGAGAATACGGTCGTTGTTGATCATGAGGGGCGAGGACAGCACGTCGCGCAACTGCCGCTCGACGCTGAACTCGTTGTCGCAGCGGTAGCCGGAGAGTCCGCAGACGCGCATCGCGGTGAGCACGGTGGCGACCGCGAGCTCCGAGACCTCCACCTTCGTGAGAGTGATCTGCGACTGGAAGTCGAGTGCGGCGAGCGCCTTCGGATCGTCCATCTTGCTCTCGTACGCACGCAGCGAGTTGGCGAGGACGCCGCGCAACGTGCGCAGAGTCGACAGCGCCTTGGTGAGCTGCGGTGCCCCGGGAGGCGCCTGGCCACCCGACTGGCGTGCGACATTGCGCACGAAGCCCTGCGCCCGCGCGGCCGCCCCCGCAGCGATGCCCGCCCAGACCGAGCCCCAGAGAAGATGCGAAAAGGGCACCATGGTCCGCGCGTGAATGACCTCGTAGGGCTCCGGCAGTATCTGCTCGGGTGCTCCGGAAGCCTTCAGGGTATAGCCCTCGCTGCACGTGCCGCGCATGCCGAGCGTGTTCCAACCCTGCAGGCGGGTGAGCGTGTAGTCCTCCTTGAGAAAGGCAATCAACACCTGATCGGAGGGACCCGCATCCGCCGACCGGCGCGCGGTCGTCACGATGCCATCGGCCTGCGAGCCGTAGGAGATGACGGTCGCGCGCCGCTCGAGATGGATGCGGCCGTCGCGATGCTCGACGGCGGCCTCGCTGGAGCGGATGTTGCCCCCGCCCTGTCCTTCCGTGGTGGATGAAGCCAACAGCAGCTGCTCGGCGCAGAGCCGGCGCAGCAGCCGTTCGATTGCCCCGCCGCCGTGGCGGACGAGACAGGCGACCTTCACCTGATGCATTGCATAGATCATCGCCGTCGAGGAGCAGGCCTGCCCCAGGCGATAACAGACGTCGGCGACCTCGCGCACGCTGGCGCCTTCGCCACCCAGATGCGCCGGTGCCATGATGCCGAGCAGCCGCTGCGCTTTGGCTGCGGCATAGGCCTCGGCCGGAAATCGCGGCCCGGAGTCCACCTCGCCCGCATGGCGGGCAGCCACGGCAGCCATTGCCGCTGCGCGATCCGCGAGTCCGGTTCCGGCAGCAGCCGGCGCGGCCACGGCGGTGAGTGCGACGGTCGAATCGTTCACAAAGCGATCCCCGCAAGGTTCTAATTCTTTCCTGACACTGGTTTAATGAGTCCCCAGGCCTGGCAATTATTAACGCATAAAATCGCGGCCGGCCGCCAGTACCGGATCACATAACGCACGGAGAGAAATCATGCCGCTCGACATAGAGCACCGCGGCTCGCACCCGCGCCCTCCCGCCCGTTTGGCTGGTGGCCTCACGATCGGGTTGTTGAACAATATGCCCGACCCGGCGCTCGAGGCGACGGAGCTGCAGTTCGGCGCCCTGCTCGGCGCAGCCGCGGGGCGCCTCCCCGTGCGGCTACGCTTCTCGAGTCTGCCGGAGCTGGCGCGGGGGCCGGTCGCCCGGGCCCGGATCGACGCGGGCTACTGGCCGCTCGATGAGCTGCTCGCGGAGCGCCCCGATGCGCTGATCGTCACCGGGACGGAGCCGCGGACGCCGGTACTGGAGGACGAGCCCTACTGGCAGCGGCTGGTGCGTCTGATCGAGTGGGCGGAAGCGCACACGGCATCCAGCGTGTGGTCTTGCCTCGCCGCGCATGCAGTGGCCCAGGCGCTGCATGGCGTGCGCCGGCAGCGTCTCCCCGCGAAGCGCTTCGGCGTGTTCGAGCACCGGATACAGACGGGGAATCCCCTGCTCGAGCAGATTCGTGCGCCGCTTCTCACCCCGCACTCGCGCTGGAACGAGCTGCCGCTGGAAGCGCTCGAGGCCGCCGGCTTCGGGGTGCTCAGCAGCTCCCGGGAGACCGGTGCCGACCTCTTCGTGAGCACGCGCCGCAGCCTTCTCGTGTGCTTCCAGGGCCACCCGGAATACGAGCCTGCGACCTTGCTCAAGGAATACCGGCGCGACGTGGGCCGCTATCTGCGCAGCGAGCAGCCCGTGTGGCCCACCCTGCCCCACGGCTATTTCAGCCCTCAGGCGCTGCAACTGATCGCTGCGTTCCGGCGGCGGGCGGAACCGGCGCGGGACCCGGAGCTTCTGGCCGCCTTCCCGATGGCAAGCCTGGTCGAGGGCCTCGAGGCCCGCTGGCAGCCGGGGGCGGCGGCGATTTACCGTAATTGGTTGAAATATGTCGCGGCTGCGAGCGAGCGCACGAACAATCGCGCAGTGGCCGGGGTATGATCAGGGAAAAGAGCGAAGCGCCATGAGCATGAGTGAAGCGGACCCGGTAACCCCTCTGACGACGCGCGAGCGGCTGTTGACTCTCGTACGCAAGGCGATGGGCGCCCCGGGCGCGGCGCGGCCGCTGGCCGTCGATGCGCGCCTCTCCGATCTCGGCATCAGCTCCATCAAGAT
>Ga0134126_10000514_pt1 | contig 49294 bp, 34 predicted proteins | sample KB31752_FD_96881 | JGI IMG/M metagenome (GOLD analysis project Ga0134126, IMG submission 96881) | Terrestrial soil microbial communities with excess Nitrogen fertilizer from Kellogg Biological Station, Michigan, USA - KB3-175-2 | ecosystem: Environmental > Terrestrial > Soil > Unclassified ...
CGCAAGATCCTGCCGCTTCCATCCACCACGCACACACTCGATGCTTCCAACGACACATCGATCCCTGCATAATGTTCCATGGCTGTCTCCTCTTCCGATGCTTGGGGCCACACAGCTGGACCCGTTGAGTTCTTGACTTAACTGCCGAACATGCTCATCGGGAAGGTCTCGCGCAGCGAGACCATTGGTGCATCCCCACTTGTTGATCACAAAATACTCCGGCCGAAAAAGATACGGTGCCCCGCATTCCATTATTTTCTGCATTTTGGCCCGAAATATTCTTTCTCGGACGCCAATCTCCTGCTGGCCCGTGGCGCCGACAAGTGGCCGGAGCTCGCCCGATACCCGACATATTTGTCGGCGCTGACATTAATTTCACGGGGGCTCGTTCGGCTTAGACAGCGCAAGAGTAAACTCAAACCCTCGAAAGGCTGAAGCTGGCGGGGGATGGTCGACAATTCAAAAATCACTAGCGAAGACGCTGGCGCATATCGCCCGGAGGCTCCTGGCGTGAATGAGGTCAATGCGTGGTTCGTAAAGGAAGTCCTGGCTCTGGAACCGCTTCTGATGCAATACCTCCGCCGTCAATGGCCAAATCAAAGTGAAATCGAGGATTTGCGTCAGGACATTTATGTTCGTGCGCATCAGGCGGGAACTCGCCAAATACCGAAGTCGGCAAAGGCCCTGGTCTTCCATATTGCTCATGACCTTTTGGTTGATCGCATCCGGCACGAGCAGGTCGTACCAATCGAAGCTGTTGCAGATTTCGATAAACTCGAGATCGCGATAGATATGCCATCTCCCGATCGCAGCGTGATTGCGCGCGATGAGCTAAGGCGGCTGCAAGCCGCTCTTGACAAATTGCCCCCAAGAGCACGCGAGGCTGTCGTACTTGGTCGTATCGAAGGCCTTTCTGGAAAACAAATCGCAGAACGTATGGGCATTAGCGCCGCAGCAGTGTCGGTCCATCTTACCAGCGGCGTAAAGGCGCTTGGCGATCTTTTATATGACGAGGATGTCTCGCTGGAGCGTAAGCCATGACGCAGCTCGGCGAGGAAACTCAGAAATCAGGTGCAAATGCCGCTTCTGTTAGCGTGATTGCCGCAGAGTGGATACAGCGCCGCCAATTCTGGGATTGGAGCGACAAAGATCAAGCGGAACTGGATGCCTGGCTAGCCGAGGCCTCCCTCAACCTGGTCACATTTCTTCGCCTAGAGGCGGCCTGGAATAGGACGGAGCGGCTTGCTGCCTTAAATCGCACATTTTCAAGCATATCAGAACCTGAAAATCCCAGAACCGATAGATCGTTTCTCGTCCGGATAGCTGCAGTCATCATTGTGATCGGGCTTGGGGCAGGCGTGACATGGTCAGCACTTCGACCCGAGGAGAACACCTATGCCACCCCGGTCGGCGTGCACGAGACAATCTCGCTTGCGGATGGATCGCAGATCGAACTGAACACCGACAGCGTCTTGCACACAAGATCCGATCCGGTTCGACGTTTAGTGACGCTCGAAAAGGGAGAAGCGTTTTTCAGAATTAAGCACGATGCGGCCCATCCATTCGTAGTGTTGGCGAACGGACACCGTATAACGGACTTGGGCACCAAATTTGTAGTGCGCGAAACTGAGGTTGATGCGGTCGAAGTTTCAGTTCTCGAAGGTAGCGCGCGTCTAGATGCGGAAAACGCCGAGTTCGCGGTTCTAAAAGCGGGAGACGTTGCTGTTGCAAACACGCACAGCTTGGTATTGGAAAAAGGACAAGACCGAGAGATCGCCAATGCGCTTGCTTGGCGACGCGGCATGCTTGTGTTTAGCCAAACACCCCTCTCCAATGTTGCCAAAGAGCTTAATCGATACAACGCCAAGAAGTTAATTATCGCCGACAGAGAAGCTGGGAAGACCAAGATTGGTGGCACATTTCCCACAGACGGCATAGATGAAGTGACTGCGGCCGCTCGCCTCCTTTTCGGACTGCGAGTGGAAGATCGAGGCAATGAAATCGTGATTTCGCGCTGAGGAACGGATCGGACACCGAGAGTGGGTCGAGAAAACGCGACGCAACTTTCTGCGGTACAGGGGGACAAATGACACGGCTATCACAATTTTTTCTTGGGGCTACGGCGTTAACCGCCGTTCTAACGCCCGCTCTCGCGGCCGACTTCGATATACCAGGAGGCGACCTCAAAAGTGCGCTAGATGCTTATGCGCACCAAACCGGCGTCGCCCTTGTGTACAGAGAAGATACAATCAAAGGTATCCATACCAAGGGTGCAAAAGGTGAATTGAGTACCGATGATGCCCTTTCCAAAATTCTCTCCGGCACGGGATTTCGCACTCAGCATCAGGGTGGTGCGATAATTGTCGTTGGCGGAGATGTGCATAGCGAAGCAGTGGAGATCGCACCTGTACAGCTCGCTCAAGCTTCGGTACCGGGGAGAGCCACGGTCGAGACCGTAACAGTCACTTCATCTAAGCTCGGTGGCGCTGACGTACAATCAATCCCCATATCGATCACCGCACTATCGCAAGAGCAACTGACCGCGACACAGACCGCTGGCGGACCGGATCTCGTGAAGCAAGTTCCAAATCTTACTTTCACGAAAACGAACTTTACAGGATATAGCATCCAGATACGCGGCATCGGTACTCAGGCTATATCAGTGACGACTGATCCTGCGGTAGCTGTCGCTTTCAATGATATTCCGTTCATTCGGAATCATTTTTTTGAGCAAGAATTCTATGACGTGGCTGGCGTGGAAGTGTTGCGCGGGCCGCAAGGTACACTTTACGGGCGTAACGCGACGGCCGGTGTCGTCAACCTTGTATCGGCCAAGCCAATAGATCAATTCGAGGCTACAGCGTCGGCGGACATAGGCAATTATCAAAATCGACGCTTTGAAGCCATGCTTAATTTTCCGATTGTCGATGATCGGCTTGATATTCGTGTTGCTGGCGAATGGACCAAGCGCACAGGTTACACTTTCGATGAATCTTTGAACAAATCCGTCGATGGCCGCGATTTGTGGTCGGGTCGGATATCGCTGGGCTGGAAGCCGATTGAAGCACTGCAGACCTATCTCGTCTGGGAACATTTCTCCGAAGATGATGATCGCGTACGTTCGTCCAAGCAGCTTTGCAAGAAAGACCCTGGTCCAACGACCATTGACGGACTCGATATCGCTTCAATACCGACCAATACAGCTTTTGGGTTGCCCGCGAATTTCAACGCTACATTCGTGCAAAGCTGGCTTAGCCAAGGTTGTTTGCCGACATCACTCTATTCCGGCGACGCGTTCCAAACGCCAAACGGGCAGGTATTGCCGTTCGTCGCGCTGGGCGAATTTGTCATGGCCGACAAGCTTCTCAATACCATCGATCCTTACGCCGATCAGACACAATCGCGAAACTTACGCGTAATACAGTCTCTTATCCAACCGTCTTACCGCGCCAAGAACGACACATTGGAATTTAATGCCACTTATGCTGTGACGCCCTCGCTGACATTGACGTCGCAGACTGGGTACAACAAGGATTTTCTTTTCTCGACGGAGGATTTCAATCGCTTCAATACAGCGCCCGGTCTGTTCTCCGAAGGGTTTGGCGGATCGCCGGATTTTAACGGGGTCAATCCGGCACCGGGTGGGGTCTATTGTGATCCGCAGCTTGGCTGCTCGAGCAGCCTGGTAGGGCAAGACTTGTCTCAAGAGCATGCCTGGCAGTTCTCGCAAGAAATTCGCCTGGCATCCAACTTCAGTGGGCCATTCAATTTCAGTTTCGGCGGCAACTATCTGCACTATCAGACTACCGAGGACTACTATGTCTTCTTCAATTTGCTCACTGCCGAGTCTCAGGTATTCAACGGTCAGAACGCGGGGCAATATACGACCTGCCTTAGTGGCGTCGATCCCAATGATTACAATACACCGCCATCTCTGATCTCGCCGGAGCCGGTCCTCGTGAATGCGGCTGGACGCAGGGTTGCTATACCTTCAGTCCTCGCTTGTAACGGCATTACGACGGATGGCCGAGCTTTTGGCACTTACATAGACTCCAATCCCATCGATCAACTGAACGGCCTCGGACATAATTATTTCCGCAGTCAAAATCCCTATCGCCTGAATTCCTATGCTGGGTTTGGTGAGGCATATTATCAGGTGTTGCCCGATTTAAAATTGACGGGAGGCTTGCGCTGGACGGACGATCGAAAAGTTTTCCTTAACATTCCCAGTTGGGCTTTCGAATTGGGCGGCGGTTATCCAATCGAGGGCATTGTCAATCAAGAATGGAGAGAGTGGACAGGTCGCTTTGTCGCCAACTGGACACCAAAGCTCAACTTTACTGATCAGACGCTGATTTATGCATCCTATTCTCGTGGCTACAAAGGTGGCGGAGCCAATCCACCGGGGCCGATTGCGGACTTTGCGAGTGCGCAATCTTCGATCACGCACCCCCCGACTTTTGCGCCAGAATTTGTCAACGCCTTCGAACTGGGAACCAAGAACACGTTGCTCGATGGCGGGCTGACGCTGAATGGCGACGTTTTCTACTACGATTACAAAGGCTATCAGATCTCCCAGATCGTCGATCGCACATCGATCAATCTGAATTTCAACGCCAAAGTGGACGGCGCGGAACTGGAGGCGACATGGGAACCTGTGCCCGGCCTTCGCTTCAATTTCGCAGGCGGTTACGAAAATACATCTGTCGATAAAGGGCAATCCGCCATTGATCTCATGGATCGAACCGCGGGCCACAACGATTGGGTGGTGGTCAAACCTTACATTGATGAGACTTCGAATTGCATTTTGCCCGCGAAAGCTGTGAGCCTGCTTGTTCAGGCAATCCCTTATCCGAATCTTTTCGAGCAGGGACTTATAGGTGCCTGTGATACAGCCTATATTCCGGGCGTGGGATTCACGGCGGGGTTCTTTGGGCAGGCGGCCAGAGACGCGTTTGCCGCAGCTGGCTTTGACCCCGCGACGGCGCCTAACAACGGTGAAGGTTTTGCCAAAGATCTGAGCGGCAACAAATTGCCAAATTCGCCGCCGTTCACGCTGTCTACAGGTGCGCAATACACAATGCCGCTCAGCGCTGATTGGGCGGGTACGCTACGTGGCGATTTTTACTGGCAGGGCAATTCCTTCGCCCGCATTTTCAACGACAAGCCATATGACCAACTTCACGGCTATACCAACGTCAACCTATCCCTGATTTTTACGAATCAAGAAGGGTGGCAGGCGATGGCATACATGAAGAATGTTTTTAACACGACGGCGATCACGGGCGCCTTCCTGAATTCGGACGATACAGCGCTGACGACGAACATATTCGTCACCGATCCTCGTCTGTTCGGCATCCGCGTCACGAAAAACTGGTAAGGGGAAAGCTATGAGCGAACTAGCGAATGTGAGAAGGGATCAAAGCACCTTCCGCAAGAGATTGCTGACAACGGTATGTTCAGCTGCACTTGCAACCCCGCTTTGCATTTCGAACACGGTGGCCGCCGAGACTGATCGCCCACAAGCATGGATTGAACTGGGTGGTCAATTTGCGGAGCAAGAAAACGGTCAGGAAATTTTTGCTCCCCAATTTCTCTTGACGAGTCCGCGGCCAGGCTTTGAGACAGCATCACCGATCGGCCTCGAAAAGCCGTCTCCGACGAGCTGGGATGGTACGGCAAAGGTTACTTTCGAGCCAATCGGAAGCGAATGGATATTTTCCGTCGGCGTTCTCTACGGGAAAAGCAACCGTAGCAGGGCGCTGAGTCAGCAGACGGCGCATGCGAGCCACGCCAGCTATGGCGTGTACAACGCCTATCAGTTAACGAGCGCGCGAAGCAGCAGTAGTCACACGATTCTAGACTTTGGGACAGGAAAAGACGTTGGTTTGGGCATGTGGGGAAGTCGCGCAACCTCCACTCTGGAAGTAGGCCTTCGTTATGCACAATTCAGTTCACGCACTATGTCTGCGATAGCGTCGCAACCAACCAATGTGAACTCTTACGAATATTACCATATATTCCGAGCCAATTTGGTTGCAGATAGGAGTTTTACGGGTGTTGGACCTTCACTTACGTGGGATTCCTCTGTGGAAGTTCTGGGTAATCGAAGAGAAGGTGCCCTGACCGTTGATTGGGGTTTAGATGCAGCTCTCCTGTTTGGCCGTCAGCGGGCTAATGTTACTCATCAAACGACAAATAATTACAAGCACAATATCCATTATTTGTCGGTAACGCAGACTGGCAGATCTGACAATCGTCGGAAGAACGTGACTGTCCCGAATGCGGGTGGCTTTATGGGCCTCTCGTGGCGCTATCCCAATGCTAAACTCAGCATCGGTTATAAGGCAGATTTCTTTTTTGGTGCCATGGATGGCGGGATGGATACGCGCAAGGAACAGAACCGCTCTTTCTATGGCCCATTCGCCACTGTCTCTATCGGTCTTGGGGACTGAGTTTGCCGAAACCAAAGTGCGGTCCAGCGAAGACCATCTTGTTCTCGCTTTTCAAGCGGAAAAAGACGTTGGGCTGGGATTGTTTTTGCGGGACCGATCGTCATTCGTCAGTATCGGCGTTCGCTTCGTAGAATTTCGCTCGCAGTCGAATATCAGCATGAAATCCGATCCAGACGTGAATGCGGCACTTTTGTTCGGCCGCCAGAAAGCGAAAATACATCACCAAACGACGGGTCGATTCCATTCAAGCTTTGCGCCTGATACGGCACTCCCAATTACTTATCAGCGTTCGACAGCGCCGGATCACACTCGCTCCCGCGATGTCGTAGTCCCTAACGTCGGTGGCTTTGCAGGGTTCTCGGTACGGTATCCCAGCGCCAAAGTCAGCTTCGGCTACAAAGCGGACTTCTTCTTCGGCGCCGTAGACGGCGGGATCGATGTGAGGCGCACCGAAGACGTCGGCTTTCATGGGCCTTACGCGTCCGTGAGCATCGGATTGGGCGGATAAAGCAACCCGTTTCTGCTCATGCTATCGAAGCGGCTGAGCGATCCAACGCTTTTTTGTTTGCCCAACGAAATCAAAAGTTGGACACGGGGAAAGAGCCTATTGCTTCCCGGTTTATGGGGTGATTTGAGATCGGCCAATAGATCGGCCACTACACGCCCTATTTATAAGAATACTAATATATTACAGTATCTTATGGCGGCCTTTGATCGGCCATAAACGACCTATCTCCTAGGGTGGAAGATCGGCCAAATATTGCATTTATCGCGCAAAATCACTATATTATGGCCATGACAGATCGGCCAAACCTGGAGACGCCCGCCCGCATCGAGCCCACCCGGCTCGAAGATGTCGGTGCGGATTTGACCGACGTGGTAGCCGAACTTTCTTCTGCTGCCGAAAGCCTGGGAAAAGGGCTGCACCCTGCCACAGCGGCCAGTCTGGCCGACTTGGTGCGGATCATGAACACTTACTACAGCAACCTCATCGAAGGGCATAACACGCGACCGCGCGATATCGCCCGCGCCATGACCGGCGACTTCGACAAGGACCCCGAACGCCGCAATCTGCAAATCGAAGCCGCTGCGCACGTCCGGTTGCAGGCCGAAATCGATCGGCTGGGCAGAGCAGGGAAAATGGAAGAGCCCGCAGATCGGGACTTCATTCGCCGACTTCATCGGGAATTCTATGAGGGCGCGAGCGAAGAGATGCTGACCATCAAAGGCGGTCGCTCATTCTTTCGTATGGCGCCCGGGCAATGGCGTTCGCGTCCCGATCACGACGTGGAAGTCGGACGCCATATCCCGCCGTCCAGTTCCCGCGTTCCAGTTTTCATGGAGTATTTCGAGCAACGCTACCGTCTCGCGCCGCTTGGAAAAGGCAGCCGCATCCTTGCCATTCCGGCCGCACATCATCGCTTCAACTACATTCATCCTTTCCCGGACGGCAACGGCAGGGTCAGCCGGTTGATGAGCCATGCCATGGGATACAGCGCCGGTATCGGTGCACATGGACTGTGGTCCATATCTCGCGGTCTCGCACGCGGACTGAAGAGCCGCAATGAATACAAACAGATGATGGACTACGCAGACACGCCCCGGCAGGGCGATCGCGACGGCCGCGGAAATCTCTCAGAGGCAGCACTAAAGGAATTCACACAGTGGTTCCTTTCGGTGTGTCTTGATCAGGTGAAATTCATGGCCTCGCTTTTCGAAATCGATGCGCTTGCCAAGCGTCTGCGAGATTATGTTGGAAAAAGCGATACGCTAAAGCCAGAGACGGCAAGTATCCTTGAGGAAGCACTCATACGCGGAGAAGTGGAGCGCGGGGCGGTCTCCAGGATAACTGGCCTGCCGGAACGCACGGCACGCCGCGTTCTGAACGATGCTATCGAGGCAGGACTGTTGGCTTCAGCGACGCCGAAGACAGCAGTTTCGTTGCGGTTTCCGGATGACTCCCTCGAGATTCTGTTTCCGCGACTCTATCCCCAAACATAGAACGAAAAAGAGAGACATCCGTGCGCGCCCCGCGGACCGCACGATCCTATCCGATGGAGATCTGTCTGGTAGGCGAGTTGTATTATCGCTCCAAGCTTCTTCGGCGTTCGCACAAATGAGCTGCTTGGAGATTGATCGGCTTCATACGCTACAGCGTATAAGCCGCCGATATACGCTGCAGCGTACATTCGACGGCCATCTTGGAGATATGTGGATTAGCCGAGAACCGTACCCTACTTACGAAGACCAAAATCAGGACACGCAAAGCACACGCAACCGTTTGTAAGTCATTGATTTTGCTTGTGCGCAAAATAGTCGCCATTTCTGAAAAACCTAGGTTTTCCGCGGTTTTTTGCCTCGAAGAAAGACGCTCATAACGGCTTGGTCGCAGGTTCGAATCCTGCCGGGCCCGCCGAAACATCGTTCCGCATTACGGAAGCTGACCGGCAAGGGGCAGTATGTTGTATCCGCGCCCACAAAAACGGGCGTCATTTCAGAAAACACGATGCTCTATGCAATTTATCGGATGGGTTATCACAGCAGGGCGACAACACATGGTTTTCGCACAACCGGCTCAACCGTTTTGAATGAGCAACAGTTCAATCGGGATTGGATCGAAATGCAGCTGGCACATTTCGACGGCAGCGTGCGTGGCGTCTACAACGCTGCGGAATGGCTGCCCGGCCGACGCGACATGATGCAGTGGTGGGGAAATTTTGTTGACTCCAATTTAATGAATCAAAAAAACGAGCCGCTTAAAACGCCTACGCTTCTAAATCACTGGGCGTCTCAGACTGGGTCACAGAACAAAGCTCATTCGAGCCGCTGGCGCTCAACATCGAACGACCGTTTATGACCCTAATGTATGGACCAGCTGCCGTTCGCAAGTGAGGGCGTGCTGACGAAAGTCGCTGACGTTCTTCCTATGCGGCCATCCTCAAGCGCCGCGTTGGGTCAGATCTAAACCTAGCCGCGACACGCTACGACCGAGACGGGCCGAAAGACAGATCACTGCGTGATCTGCATCGTCGGACAACGGAACCGTGATAAGGCGAACACTGTCACAGAAAATATATCGTCAGGCTTTTTCGATTCTGAGGTCTTGCGAAACTACAAGAACATGATTTCTGATAGAGCGGAACGCACTTTAATCACGTCGAATTCTTGACTATCTGGTGTTCCGGGGTATGCCCCAGTTGCGTAACCGGCTGGAATGCTTGGGCATGCTGTGTCCAGCTATTGGCTGAAGGGGAAAGGGCAACTTAGGGGGTAAACATGGGCTGGCGGCGCGCATTACTCTGACCTTAGCGAACGCCACTACTATGTCGTGCAGGCCGACGGCACATTCGATGAAACCGTTCGCGGCATTCTCAATTTAAAGCGGCAGGGCGTCTTGGTGGAAGTCCGGGTCGTCGTGCACAAGCAGACATATGATCGGTTACCACAACTCGCCCGTTTCATTGCTCGGAACTTGACCTTCGTTGATCAGGTTGTCTGGATGGGACTTGAAATGCGGGCTTTACTAAAGCCAATCTCGACGACCTCTGGATCGATCCGATCGATTACCAGCCGCAGCTCGTCGAAGCGGTGTGCCACCTGTCTGCCAGTCGAATTAAGACATCAGTCTACAATCATCAACTTTGAATCACCGATCGCCGCCTATGGTCTTACGCCAAACAGTCGATTAGCGATTGGAAAAACGAGTACATGCCCGAGTGCAATGATTGCAGTGTCCGGCATCACTGTGCAGGCTTCTTTTCGTCGGCCCATCGAAAATATAGCGCTCATATTCGGCCTATCCCTTTGGATGCGGCCTGATAATTCCGTCGCGATCATCCCCCGGGTGGCGACTGGCTACAAATCGCGCCTTTTAAAACTTTATTGCTGGGGCGGTAACAGGTTTAAAATTCAGTACCTCGACTGGCCCAGTTTGCCCTCTCGTTCGTGGGAAAAGGTGTAGCCTTGGGCTTCTAACCCTCGGTGGACGGGGGAATGGTCGAGACACCAGACACCAAACCCAAACTTGGCGAACCACATCCAGAGGATGCGGGCGTGAGCACGCACGATCTGAAAGCCTGGTTTGTGCGCGAGGTCCTGCCGTTGGAGGCATCGCTAGTGCAGTATCTGCGGACCGCATGGCGCGCTGGCGATGACATCGCCGATCTCCGGCAGGATGTCTATGTCCGCGTTTTCGAAAGCGCGAGCAAACGGCTCCCTCAATCGGCCAGGCCTTTTGTGTTCGCCATCGCGCGCAACCTGATCATCGATCGGTTGCGCCGCAATCGGATTGTGCCGATCGAAGGCGTGCCAGACCTCGACGCCATCGAAGTAGCCAGCGATGAGCCCGGACCCGACCGTAAAACCATCGCGCGCGACGAATTGCGTCGCCTAAGACTTGCGCTCGATCGTCTACCACCGCGCTGCCGTGAGGCAGTCATCCTAAAGCGCGTGGAAAAGCTTTCGCGGCCCGAAATCGCGTTGCGCATGGGCATCTCGGAAAACACGGTGAAGCGCCATCTGGCCGATGCCGCCCATCTTCTCGCCAACATGTTCTACGCCGAGCAACCCGGGGCAGGGGGTGAGGAGTGACGCCTACCCCTAAATCTCATGCGGATGCCAAGGCGGTCGAAGCGCAGGCCGTGGAATGGCTTATCGCGCGAGACGAACCCGACAGTTGGACAGGCGAAAAGCAGGCCGAGTTCGAGGCTTGGCTCGCCCAATCGCCTGCACACCAGACAGCCTTCTGGCGCGTCGAAGCAAGCTGGATGCGAACAGAACTGTTCGCCGATCTACGTCCCTTTGGTTTCGGAGCGCATCGGGCCCAGCCGCAGCGAAATCGGCCCTGGCAATCTTCATTTCGTATCGCAGCCGTGGCGAGCCTTTTGGTGGCTGCAATCGGTTTGGGTGCCACGATCTATTTCCGCCAGCCAGAAACTCAGACATTTTCCACACCCATCGGCGGCCGAAAGATCCTCACCCTCCTCGACGGTTCGCAGATCGAGTTAAACACCAATACGGTGGTCGAGATCGGTACCGGCGAAAACCAGCGCCATGTGAACCTCCTTCAAGGCGAAGCGTTCTTCCAAGTCCATCACGATCCCGATCACATTTTTACTGTAACAGCCGCTGGCCACCGCGTGACTGATCTTGGTACCAAGTTTGTTCTGCGTACCCATGGTCAGGCGCTGGAAGTCACGCTTCTGGAAGGCAAAGCGAGCCTTGAACCGGACAACGTCCGCGTTGGCGAACCATTGATCCTGAATCCAGGCGACGTCGCGTTTACTAACGGCCGCTCCGTAACGCTCGAAAAACGGCCGGGACGCCAGCTCGACGAAAGCATCGCTTGGCGCAAGGGTCTTCTCATATTCGACAATACGTCACTTGCCGAAGCGGCTGCAGAATTCAACCGGTACAACGCAGCGAAAATTACGATCTCTGATATCGACGGCAAACAATTCAAACTCAATGGCGCCATCCGCGTGAACGATCGCGAGGAGTTCGCACGGCTGGCCAGAAATCTATTCGGCCTAAGGGTCGAACAACGTGGCAACGAAATGGTCATCCGCCGTTAGGCGGACGGCAGCATCCGGCGGGCTTCGCAACGACCCGCCGCAAGAGGGGGTAATATCGTGACGAAATCCAAATTCCTGAATTCCGCAAGCCTACTCGCCTGCGCGTCGCTAGCACTCGCACAGAGCGCGTCAGCAGAATCGTTCGATATCGCGCGAGGCGATCTTAAATCGGCGCTGAATGTCTATGCCGCACAATCGGGCGTTCTCATTGTTTCCAGCGATGCCGTAAACAATGTGCAAACTGGCGGCGTGAAGGGCGAGATGCCCCCGTCGGAAGCTCTTTCGCGGCTTCTAAAGGGCACAGGCTTTGTTGCGAACCGCACGCCATCCGGACAAATTGAAATTCTGAAAGACCAAGGCCCCCGTAGCGAACTTGTCCTACCCATGCAGCTCGCCCAGGCCACGCCCGCCCGTCCCTCAGTCGAAACGGTGACGGTCACATCATCGAAATTGGGCGGCGCAGATGTCCAGAGCATCCCGATTGCCATCACGGCGCTCAGCCAGGAACAGCTCACGGCCACACAAACAGCGGGCGGCCCGGATCTCGTGAAGCAGGTTCCAAACCTGACATTCTCCAAAACCAATTTCACCGGCTACAACATCGAAATCCGCGGAATCGGTACTCAGGCGATATCGGTTACAACCGATCCTGCGGTCGCGGTGGCTTTCAACGATATCCCTTTCATCCGCAACCACTTCTTCGAACAGGAATTCTACGACGTCAGCCAAGTTGAAGTGCTACGCGGACCGCAAGGCACGCTTTACGGCCGCAATGCTACGGCCGGCGTGGTGAATATGGTCTCTGCCAAGCCATCCGCTCAGTTCGAAGCTATGGCGTCTGCCGATATAGGTAACTACAAGAACCGCCGATTCGAAGGCATGATCAATCTGCCCATCGTGGACGACAGGCTGGACATTCGTGCTGCCGGGGAATGGACCAAGCGAGATGGGTATACACAGAATGAAACGACGGGCCAGTCGGTCGACGGCCGCGATCTGTGGTCAAGCCGTGTAACAATTGGGTGGAAGCCGATTGAAAATCTCCAGACGTATCTCATCTGGGAACACTTCTCGGAAGAGGACGACCGGGTGCGCTCGGCAAAGCAGCTTTGCAAAAAGGATACAGGCCCCACGTCCATCGATGGCGTCGCACTTTCGACACTCAATCCCAACAACAATTTTGGTTTGTTCCCGTTGTTCGCGCAGACGTGGTTGAGTCAGGGATGTCTGCCGACATTATTGTATTCGAACGATGCGTTTCAGACCCCCAACGGTCAGACCATCCCGTTCGTCGGCGCTGGCGAGTTTTTCTTCGCCGGATCTTCAAGCACCGGCCACATCCTCGAGCCGATAGACCCTTATGCAGAACAAACCCAGTCACGAAATCTTCGGGTCATCCAGTCCGAGATCGAACCAACCTATCGGGCGAAGAACGACACGTTAGAATTCAACGCCGATTTCGCGGTGACCCCAAGCCTCACGATTACCTCGCAAACCGGCTACAACAAGGACTTTCTCAACTCGACCGAGGACTTCAATCGCTTCGATACGGTGCCCGGACTGTTCGGAGAAGGGTTGGCCGGGTTCGATGGTCTTCCGAGTCCCTTACAAGATGGACTGTATTGCGACCCACAACTGGGATGTTCCAGCTCCATGGTCGGCGAAGACCTGTCACAGGAACGCGCCTGGCAATTCTCGCAGGAATTGCGCCTTGCGTCCAAATTCGACGGGCCACTAAATTTCAGTGTCGGTACCAACTACCTTCACTATCAGACTGTCGAAGACTACTACGTCTTCTTCAATCTGATCTCCGCAACTGAGCAAGCCATCAATGGTGGCGGCCCCGGACCTGCCGGATATGATCTGTGTCGATCAGCGTCGGGCGCAACCTTCCCGATCGAGCCGGTACCGTTCTATCTCGATGAGGGCGGAGCGGCGGCCGAATTTCCATCCAATTCAGCTTGCAGCCAAGGCATTCAGGGTATCGGCACATATATCGATCCAAATCCGATCGGCCAGCTTGATGGGTTGGGACATAACTATTTTCGCAGCCAGAATCCTTATCGACTCAATTCATTCGCCGGTTTTGGCGAGATCTATTACCAGATCGCTCCAGAGCTAAAGTTGACGGGCGGGTTGCGCTGGGCCGACGACAGCAAAAGATTCACCAATATTCCGAGCCAGGTCTTTCTTTTGGGTGGCGGTTATCCCGTAGAGGGCATCGTCGATCAGGAATGGAAGGAGTGGACCGGACGCGCGGTCGCCGATTGGACGCCAAAACTCGATTTCACCGACACGACACTGGTTTATGCATCCTATTCACGCGGCTACAAAGGCGGTGGCGCCAATCCGCCCGGACCCGCTGCGGATTTGTTGAGTGCGGGGTCGCTTGTTACGCATCCGGCGACCTTCGCTCCCGAATTCATAAACGCCTATGAGCTGGGCACGAAGAATTCTCTGCTGGATGGCAGCATGACTTTGAACGGCGACGTGTTCTACTACGATTATAAAGGCTACCAGATATCCCAGATCGTCGATCGCACTTCGATAAATCTGAATTTCGACGCCACGGTGAAAGGTGCGGAATTGGAAGCAACATGGGAACCTCTGCCAGGATTGCGCTTCAATTTCTCGGGAGGGTTGGAAGACAGTTCTGTCAACAAAGGCCAATCTGCAGTTGACCTGATGGATCGTACACAGAGTCAGCCTGGCTGGGTGGTGGTCAAACCGTTCCTGACAGATACATCGAACTGCATTCTGCCGGCGAAAGTTGTACGGTTGATTGTGCAGGCCGATCCCTTTACCGATCTCTTCAACGGGCTCGCTCTGGCTTGCGATTTCGCCTACAACCCCGCCGAATTGGCGAACGATCCCTTCGCATTCGGCACCACCGATCAGGCAGCTTTCGCCGCTGCCGGCTTCGATCCGGCCACGGCGCCCAATGGCGGCGCCGGCTTTGCAAAAGATCTAAGCGGCAACAAATTGCCCAATGCGCCGCCCTTTACGCTGTCCGCGGGCGCACAATATTCGATGCCGGTCACGTCCGATTGGGCGGCGACAGTGCGGGGCGACTTCTATTGGCAGGGCAATTCATTTGCCCGCATCTTCAATGACAAACCCTATGACCAGCTTCACGGATACACGAACGTGAATCTGTCCCTAATCTTCACCAACCAGGACGGCTGGCAGGCGATGGCTTACTTGAAGAACGTGTTTAACACGACAGCCATAACCGGTGCATTCTTGAACTCGGATGACACTGCATTGACAACCAATGTGTTCGTCACGGACCCGCGTCTGTTCGGCGTGCGCGTGACGAAGAATTGGTAAGAGGGGGAAACCTATGAGCGAACTAACAAATCCGCCCGCCAGTGGAACCGATCTGCGATCGAGATTGCTGTCGACTGTCTCCGGTGTAACTCTTTTCATCGCAACTTGTGCAAGCGGGCCCGTCATGGCTTCGGATGGCGGTCGTCCAACCGTCTGGATTGAGCTTGGAGGCGCGTTCGCCCAGCTTGAAAACAGTGAGGAGGCCTACCTACCTTCGTTCGTTGCGGGGACCTCGCGCCTTTCCTTTATTACAGAACCTCCTGCAGCTATTGAAAAGCCCGCGTCAACCAGTTGGGATGGCAACGCGAAACTGAGGTTCCAACCCGCTGGAAGCAGTTGGATGTTTTCCATCGCCGCGCGTTACGGCAGAAACAAGGCCGACAGGTCTCTGGATCAGAGAACGGCCGAGCGCACACCGACCAACTACTATTTTGTCGAACACAACGCCTATCAGAATTTATCTGCCAAAACTGTCGACAGTCATTTGATTCTCGATTTCAGCGTCGGCAAGGACGTCGGATTGGGTATGTTCGGACAAGGCGGAAAGTCCGTCATCAATGCTGGTATACGTTATGCTCAGCTTGAGACGCACACCAACGTAGGCATTCAATATCAACCGACGAACGTAAATCCACTTTATTATCCTTTTCACAGATTTTATGGCTCGTTTGATGCAAACCGACGGTTCATAGGGCTCGGGCCGTCACTCTCTTGGGACGCATCAGCCAGCCTGTTCGGCAATTCTTCAGATGGCGAGATTTCTTTCGACTGGGGCGTCAACGGCGCTCTTCTCATCGGCCGTCAGCAGACTCAAGGGCATCATCGCACAACAAATGTGAGACTGACCTATGCAAGCGCCCTGAACAAACACACGGTCTACCAGTCGTCAGCATCGCCAAATCGAAGCAAGGAAGTCGTCGTACCGAACTTAGGCGGATTTGCCAGTGTATCATGGCGCTATCCAAATGCGAAAGTCAGCTTCGGCTATCGAGCCGATATGTTCTTTGGTGCGATTGATGGGGGCATCGATGCAGCAAAAAAGGAAAAGCGAGGGTTTTATGGCCCCTTCGTCAGCATGAGCATTGGCGTGGGGAATAGTCCCTAGCAGTCAAGGTGGGATCCTTCTTCTAGGCGGCGGAGTGATCCGCCGCCTTTGCCGATCGATGCGCCCGTAGCCAACAAGTGGGCCCGTAGCGAGACCTCTTAGATATCCTAAGATCTAGGAAGGAGACCATAGCAAGGATCGTCGTTCGGCATATCGAGCAGACTTCCGCGCCGTCGTTTTGAATTCTAACGTGATCGTTCCCCGTCGCGGCCGTGTTGGCGCCGATGAAGAAAGCATTTCTAAAAGGTTCAAAACCTACTTTCACCGCAACCGGCCCTATGCGGTCGACGGCACACTTCATAGTTGCGCAAACAAACCTGGCAAAAATACACGGACGTCCTATCCCAGCGGCCAAGCAACCGTCGCCTTTGCGATGGGCGCGGTGCTGGCAGAGCTCTTGCCTGCGCGCGCCAGCGCTATCCTGGCGCCCCGTAACAATTTCCCGAAATTGATCACTCCTGGCGCAAGGCGAAAGTATAGAAGGTTCGGGGCTGCCGCGGGTCCACTTTTCGTTTGTCATCGCCTTGCGACCTCCGGGCTCCCTCAATGCGCATCGACGTAACCGACCAGAGCCTGTCCGGATTGAGACACACCAAGAACCGGTAGGCCGTGCAAAGCGTTTTTGCCGGCAAGCAGTCGAAGAAGCGGGCGCGTCTTTGCCCGGCGGGCGCGGATCAATCCGCCGCCTTTTTCTGCGCTTCCACGGATGGGATCGGAAGGCGCGCAATAAACTTTCCCTTCCTCAAATACTACACCACGGACTTGCTGGCTCGTCCTAATCTCTAGGCAGTAACTCGAACCGTCAAAAGGCAGGAAGCTGGCGGGGGATGGTTGACACACCGAACTTCAACCGGCCGACCCGGGGCCTCAAGGACCCAGCCATGACTGTGTCCGAGGCGAAGGCTTGGTTTGTCCGCGAAGTGCTGCCGTTGGAGGCGACGTTGATGCACTTTCTGCGGCAAAACTGGCGCAACGCGAGCGAGTTGGACGATCTGCGGCAGGAGGTCTATGCCCGCATTCTAAAGGCGGCCGACGAGAACATCCCCGAAAAGGCCAAGCCGTTTCTCTTTGTGACCGCCAGAAATCTACTGATCGACAGGGTTCTGCACGAACGCATCGTACCTTTCGATGCCATCGCCGATCTGGACAATTTGGAAGTCGCAAGCGATGCGCCGGGGCCTGATCGCAGCGCCATTGCGCGCGACGAATTGCGCAAGCTGACGGCAGCACTCGATCGTTTGCCGCCGCGTTGTCGCGAAGCCGTCGTGATGCGCCGGATCGAGGGGCTTTCGCGACGTGAAATCGCCGAGCGCATGGGAATTTCCGAAAACGGCGTGGCGCAACACATCCGTGCCGGCATGAACGCGCTGGCCGACATGCTGTTCGGAGAACCGTCCGAACTGACGAGGCGATCATGACATCCGAACCGCTTCTCTACGCGCAGGACGTCAATGCGCGGGCAACCGAGTTTCTGGAGCGCCGCGAATTCGGCGATTGGACCGATATCGACGAAGGGGAGCTGGCTGCATGGCTAGGGGAATCGAAAGCCCATTGCGCGGCGTTCTGGAGGCTTGAAGCGGCATGGGACCGTACGCACCGGCTCGCTGCTCTCAAAGCGGAACGTCTGGAGCGTCCGTTTTCCGCGGATGTAGAGCCAGCGCGCCCGTGGTTTCGCAGTGCGGCCGCCGCAGTCGCCGTTGCTGTGATTGGTGTCTCGCTTGGTGTCTATGCGCTATGGCCGCAGGGCACCGTTTATCGGACACCGGTAGGTGGGCGCGAAATCATCACGCTCGCCGACGGCTCGCAGATCGAACTGAACACCAACACGGAACTCGAAACCCAAATTACGAAAGACTTGCGCTCCGTTCGGCTGATCCGCGGCGAAGCCTATTTCCGCATCCAACACGATGAAGCGCGGCCGTTCGTTGTCATGGCATCCGGTAAACGTATTACCGATATCGGCACTGTGTTCACCGTGCGAGACGATGCCGGCTCCGTTCGTGTCGCGTTGCTTGAAGGTAAGGCTCGCTTTGATGCCGGCGGAAATCCGGTGGTCATGAAGCCCGGCGACAAGATCATCGCTACGGCGGATCGGCTGACAGTCTCTCACGACTTGCCGCAAACACTGGCCGTCGATCTAGGTTGGCGCCGCGGTGTAGTGATCTTCCAGCGCACGTCGCTTGCCCAAGTTGCCGCAGAATTCAATCGCTACAACGAAACGAAACTCGTGATTGCCGATCCCAAGATCGCGGAATTGACTGTGGGCGGCACATTTCCGGCAAACAACGTGGAGCTGTTTGGCCGTATGGCATCCGAAATTCTCGGCCTGCACGTCGTGCACCGGGAAAACAAGATCGTGATCTCGCGTTAACGGATTTTTTTGGAGACCTATCCAGGGGGGCGAATATGAGAGCAGGAAAGTGGAAATCAACAGCGGCACTGTGCAGCCTGATGTTTGTAACGACGGCTGCCGCTACAGCGGGGACGATCAATGTTCCCGCGGGCAATCTCGAAAGTGCACTCGATGCCTATAGTGCACAAACTGGCGTACAGCTGTTGTATGCCCAATCGGTCTTGAAAGGCGCTCAAACAAAGGGCGTTCAAGGAAATCTTACGCCCGACGAGGCGCTGAGCCGCATTCTTTCGGGGACCGGGTTCTCGATACGCCGAGATTCGGGAGTCATAGCGATCATTCCCAATCGATCGTCTGATGTAGAACCGATTTCTTCTCAAGTTATCCAATTGGCACAAATCGGCCCGGCATCACGGTCGTCCGTCGAAACCGTCACGGTAACGTCGTCGAAATTGGGTGGCGTGGACGTGCAGAGTGTGCCGATCGCCATCACAGCCCTTTCCCAGGAACAGCTTACCTCCACCCAGACGGCGGGGGGGCCGGATCTGGTCAAACAGGTGCCAAATCTTACCTTCACCAAGACCAACTTCACCGGCTACAGCATCCAAATCCGCGGCATCGGTACCCAAGCGATTTCGGTGACAACCGATCCAGCGGTTGCGGTGTCGTTCAACGACATCCCGTTCTTGCGCAACCATTTCTTCGAGCAGGAATTCTTCGACGTCAGCCAGGTCGAGGTGCTGCGCGGGCCCCAGGGCACACTCTACGGGCGTAACGCGACATCCGGCGTGGTGAACGTCATTTCCGCGAAGCCGACGGACAATTGGGAAGCCCAAGCCTCGCTCGATGTCGGCAATTACAACAACCGGCGCATGGAAGGCATGATCAATATCCCGGTCTTGGGAGATAAGATTGACCTGCGTGCCGCAGGGGAATGGACCAAGCGCGACGGTTACGCCTTTAATGAACAGACCGACAAATCGACCGACGGCCGCGATTTGTGGTCGAGCCGTGTCTCACTTTTGGTGCATCCCATTGAGCATCTCACCGGCACGTTCGTCTGGGAACATTTTCAGGAAAATGACGACCGGCTTCGCAGCGGCAAGCAGCTTTGCGAGAAGGATCCCGGTCCCAGCGTTGTCGATGGACCTGCCGGCCCGCAAATTCCGGATGAAACCGGCAATCTGGGAGCGCTGTGGCTGTCGCAAGGCTGTAAGCCGACGTCCCTCTACGCGCCAACCGCGTTCCAAACGCCCAATGCGTCTGCGATTCCATTCATCGCCGCTCTCTACGTCTTCACCGGCTACATCAAGCCCTATAGCGATCCCTATGCGAGTGTCACGCAGTCCACGAATCTGAGAGTGATCGATTCACTGATCGAACCCAAATACACGGCACACAACGACACGTATGAATTCAACCTCGACTACAATCTCTCGCCGGATTTACTGATCACATCCCAAACCGGCTACAACACGGATTCACTCTATTCAACGCAGGACTATAATCGCTTCGATACCAATCCGGGATTTTTCATCGATCCCGGCGACAACGGTTATCCGCCCGGTGACACACTTGTGGGTCAGGACGGGCAGTATTGCGATCCGCAACTCGGATGTTCCACTCGATTGGTCGGGCAAGACATCTCCTCGGAAAGCTCGAACCAGTTCTATCAAGAGGTACGCCTGCAATCGAGTTTTGCCGACCCGCTCAATTTCGTCGCCGGTGGAAACTACATGAAATATCACACGATGGAAGACTACTATGTCATGTCCAATGCGCTGACGTTGTTCGCGCAAACTGTGAACGCCAATTTCGGAGGAGGAGATCCGCCGCCCGCAGACGCTGCGCACATTCCGTTCGACGGCGCAAATGCAAACTCTTGTGGACCGCAGCCAGCAAGCCAAACAGTACTGCAAAATTCCTTTTTGGGATTGGGATGTTCCTACATCGATCCCAATCCGCTCGGTCAACTCGACGGGGAAGGGCACAACTACTTCCGCAGCGAAAACCCTTACAGGCTGAAATCGTGGGCGCTGTTTGGCGAGCTCTATTATCAGATTACCGATGACATAAAGCTCACGGGCGGCTTGCGTTTCACCGATGACCAAAAATCCTTCACGGTCATCCCGAGTTGGGCCTTGGATGCGGGCAAGGGACTGCCTGTAAGCGGCGTGATCGATCAAGAATGGAAAGAGGCGACGGGCCGCGCCAACGTCACATGGACTCCAAAACTCGATTTTACCGATCAGAGCATGTTCTATGCGTCCTACGCGCATGGATACAAGGGCGGCGGCGCCAATCCGCCGGGTGTGGTTCCCATTCCCAATGGAAATCCGGTCTACCCCGTTTACGTGACGTCCCCCAGCGATCTAACGCACCCGGCCACGTTTAAGCCAGAGTTCAATGATGCGTTCGAACTGGGAACGAAAAACACGCTCCTGGATGGCGATTTGACGATGAATGGCGATGTGTTTTTCTACAAATATCAAAACTATCAGATTTCCCAAATCGTCGACCGGACGTCGGTCAATCTTAATTTCAATTCAACGGTCAAAGGTGCCGAACTCACGACCGACTGGTCTCCGCTTCCGGGACTGAAACTCGGATTCAGCGGTGGTTACGAAGAGGCGACAATTGATGATGGGCAATCGGCGATCGACTTGATGGACCGGACGGCGGGTCACACTGACTGGATGGTCGTCAAACCTTACATCACCCAGACCTCGAATTGCATTTTGCCAACTGCAGTCGTGAACGAGTTGCTGGCGACCAATACACCCGCCGGAGGCTGCATCGATGCCTACACGTTCGGGTGGGATCCAGTGACCCAAGATACCTACACGGCCAATCCTTCGGGGTATCCTGGCTACGCCGGCTTCGACCCGACGACGGCGCCGAACAGTGGTGAAGGGTTCACCAAGGATGTGAGTGGCAATCAGTTACCCAACGCGCCGCATTTCACGACTACGGTGACGGCCGACTACACCATGCCGATCTCTGCCGACTGGGCGGGAACCTTGCACGGTGACTTCTATTGGCATTCCGACTCGTTTGCCCGCGTCTTCAACGATCGGCCCTATGATGAGTTGCGCGGATACACCAACGTCAACCTCGCACTCATCTTCACCAATCAAGACGGTTGGCAGGCGATGGCCTATGTGAAGAATGTGTTTGATACGACCGCCATCACCGGTGCGTTCCTCAATTCGGACGATACGGCGCTGACGACCAACGTGTTCGTGACCGATCCGCGTCTGTTCGGCATTCGCATCACCAAGAACTGGTAGACCAACCCCAAACAGTCTGACAGCGGGCGGCAGGGGCAACCTTGCCGCCTTTTTCTTTTACGCGCCGAGCCCTGCTTGGCTACCTCGCACTTACGGCTCGCAACAAAATTTCAATTGGCCAATAGGTTCATCCGAGCCACTGGATCGTCCTAATAGATGAGGCCCATGCTTCCTTCGTGGAGGGCTGGCTGGGGATGACAACGGGACCGGATACCAGACGTGATGGCGCCGACGCGCGCCATAGAGGCGCGAGCGTGGGCTCCTCAGACGTGAAGCAATGGTTCATCCGGGAAGTGTTGCCGCTGGAGGCGGCGCTCATGCAATTCTTTCAGCGCAACTGGCGCAACCAAAGCGACATCTACGATCTGCGGCAGGAAGTATATCTGCGGGTCTATCGCGCGGCCCAGGACGAACTGCCTGAGCGGCCGAAGCAATTCGTATTTGCGACAGCGCGCAATCTGCTTGTCGATCGCGTGCGGCACGAGCAGGTCGTTCCGATAGAAGCTGTTGCCGACCTCGAAGCGCTGGAAGCTACATCGGATGCGCCCTGGCCCGACCAGGTGGCAGAGGCGAGAGACGAACTCCGGCATCTCCAGGCGGCACTTGATCGTCTGCCGCCGCAGGCGCGCCAGGTTGTTGTACTGGCGCGGATCGAAGGACTTTCGCGCAAAGAAATCGCGGACCGTATGGGTATCGCCGAAACAACGGTTGCCAACTATCTCGCGCGTGGCATCCAGACACTGGTGGACATCGCACTCGGAGAAACGCCCAACACCCGGAGGGGATCGTGACCGAGCAAGCTCTGGTTCCCGCTGCCGATGCCACGGAACAGGCCGCGCAATGGCTTGCGCGCCGGATGATCGGCCCTTGGACCGAGGCCGACCAGGCCGAACTTGACCAATGGCTTGGGGAATCCCTGGCGAACGAAGTCGCTTTCGTGCGCATGGAAGCGGGCTGGGACCGCACCGAACGGCTGTCTGCCTTGCGCGATCCCGGTTTTGGATCGCAACGTTCGGCCGCGCCAGCAAGACCGCGCTATTGGGGCGTGCGCGCCGCTGCTGCGCTTTTTCTCTTAAGCGCTGCCGGCATTGGCTGGGCTTTGCTGCCATCGACGTCGAAACCGGAAAGCTTTTCTACGCCGGTAGGTGGGCACAAGGCTATAACGCTCACCGATGGAACACAGATCGAGCTGAACACCAACACGCTCATTCGTACGGAGTTCCGGTCATCCCGCCGTCAGGTTGCTCTCATCAAGGGAGAAGCCTATTTCCAGGTGCGCCACGATGCGAACCGGCCTTTTGTTGTGTTGGCGGCCGGTCATCGCGTGATCGATCTGGGAACGAAGTTCCTCGTTCGCAACGATGCGGGGCAGCTGCGCGTATCGCTGATCGAAGGCAAGGCCGAACTTCAATCGGCAAGTCAGGATATCCAGCAACATTCCGTCGTTTTGACGCCAGGCGATGTCGCTGTCGCCAGTGCGTCATCGCTGAACGTCGCGCGCATGCCGAACAAGGAATTGCACGACGAGCTGGGCTGGCGCAGGGGTGTGATTGTTTTCAGCCACACCACGCTTGCGCAAGCAGCAGCTGAGTTCAATCGCTACAATGAGACAAAGATTGTCATCGCGGATGAAGCAGCGCGCGATCGCGTGATCGGCGCCACACTTCCCGCCCACGATGTAGAAGCATTTGCCGACGTCGCGCGCGAGATTTTTGGTCTCAAGATCCAAAAACGCGACGGCGAGATCGTCATAACACGTTGAGAGCTTAATGGCGCGCGGGCGTCAAATGTCGAAGGAACGCATAAAGGGGGGATTTCACATGTCAGAATTTCGGGGACTGAAGGCGGCACTGATCGCGAGCACGTGTTACTGGGCGGTGGCGGCAGGTGCGATGGCGGCGGATTTCAACATTCCAGACGGCGAACTCAAAACCACGCTCGATGCCTATATGAAGCAGGCCGGCGTGACCATCATGTATCCCGAAGACGAGATGCGCGGCGTCGAATCCGGAGGCGTGCAAGGGCAATTGTCGAGCGACGCGGCACTCTCGCGAATTCTGCGGGGCACAGGCTTTGGCATGCGCCGCATGCCTTCCGGGGTCATTGCCGTTGTACGAAGTCAATCGTCCTCCGAAGAAGTGGTGATGGAACCGTTGCAATTGGCCCAGGGGTCGCCGCCGCCTCGCGCCTCGGTCGAAACGGTGACGGTCACATCGTCAAAGCTTGGCGGCGTCGATGTGCAGAGCGTGCCTATTGCCATAACGGCTCTTTCACAGGAACAACTCACGGCGACGCAGACGGCGGGCGGGCCCGACCTGGTCAAACAGGTACCCAATCTCACGTTCTCCAAGACCAATTTTACCGGCTACAACATCCAGATCCGCGGAATCGGAACCCAGGCAATCTCTGTTGCAACCGATCCGGCTGTCGCGGTCGCGTTCAACGATACGCCCTTCCTCCGCAATCATTTCTTCGAACAGGAATTCTTCGACGTTTCGCAAGTGGAGGTTCTGCGTGGACCTCAAGGCACGCTCTATGGGCGCAACGCAACGGCAGGCGTGATGAATCTCGTCTCGGCCAAGCCCACCGATCGTTACGAGGCGATGGCATCCATCGATGTCGGAAACTACAACAATCGCCGCTTGGAAGGCATGATCAACATACCGGTTTGGGATGACAAGTTGGGCGTGCGCATTGCCGGGGAATGGACAAAGCGCGATGGCTATTCTTTCAACGAAACGACCGGAAAACCCATCGACGGACGTGACTTGTGGTCGGGCCGTGTAACGATCGGCCTTAAACCGGTCGACCGCTTGCAAATCTATGCTATCTGGGAGCATTTCCAGGAAGATGACGATCGCATCCGTTCCTCTAAGCAATTGTGCAAAAAAGACCCCGGTCCGACATCTGTTGACGGTGTGGACCTCACGAACAATTCAATCGACCGGACCTGGCTGAGTCAGGGCTGCTTGCCGACCTCGCTTTATTCCAATGATGCCTTTCAGACCCCCAACGGCCAGGCGCTGCCCTTTGTTCGCGCGGGTGAATTCTTGTTCGAAAATGCGAACGGTTTCATGCTCAATCGCATCGATCCCTATGCCAGCACGACGCAGTCCAGAGATCTACGCACGATCGAATCCTCACTTGATCCGACCTATCGTGCGCGAAATGACACTTTCGAATTAAAGGCAGACTTTGAGCTCACGCCCAGCCTCACGCTTACGTCGGAGACCGGCTATAACAATGACATCTTGAGATCTACCGAAGACTATAATCGATTCAACACAGCGCCGGGGATTTTCCCTGCCATTGGTCAGCTTACGCCCAATGGCATCTACTGTGATCCGCAGTTGGGGTGTTCCGATAGAATTGTCGGCGAGGATCTATCACAGGAACATGCGCATCAGTTCTCCCAGGAAATTCGGTTGGCATCGCATTTCGATGGCCCGCTGAATTTCAGCGTTGGTGCAAACTATCTTCACTACGACACGCTCGAGGACTATTATGTTTTCTACAATTTGATCACTGCAGAAGTGCAGAATTTCAACGGCCCTGACTTCAGTCCGATACTGGGATATTCGGGCGCAGCCCCGGGCGATTATTCTTGCGGCGGAAACCCCGTTCCTCACGTTAGCGGTCTCTTCGACTTCAGCAACCTCGTGGGGCCGGTTGGCAAAAGCGTTGGTTTGCCCACCCCATTTGGATGTCCGGTACCGTTCATCACGCCGGAAGGATTGCCCGGCACCTACATCGACCCCAACCCTCTGACGTCGCTCGACGGGAATGGCCACAATTATTTTAGAAGCCAGAACCCATATCGGCTGCAATCCTATGCTGGATTTGGTGAGGTCTATTATCAGGTCCTGCCGGACGTGAAGATAACCGGCGGCGTTCGCTGGACGGATGATCGCAAGAGCTTTGATGAAATCCCCAGCTTCGCTTTCCTGGAAGGTTGGGGATATTCCGGGGTTGCGCTTTAATTTCTCCGGTGGGCTTGAAGATAGTTCTGTCGATGATGGACAATCAGCCGTCGACTTGATGGATCGCACCGCGGGTCACACGGACTGGGTGGTTGTGCAGCCGGACGTCGCCGCCACCTCGAACTGCATCTTGCCGGCCCATGCGGTGGCAGAGATTGCAGCTCGGGATGCGCAGGTACAGTCCATCCAGATTGCGAGCCTTCCTTATGCGTGCGGCGCGGCGTATGGGAATCCTGAGGTGGCCGCAGCCTTCGGATTCTCTTCGATTGGTGATCTGGGAGCACCGGATTTCGATCCGTCTACCGCGCCCAACAATGGCGCCGGCTTTTCGAAGGATTTGGGAGGCAACAAGCTGCCGAATACGCCGCCTTTCACGCTGTCGTTTGGAGCACAATATTCTATGCCCGTCAGCGAGAGTTGGGCAGAAACGTTGCGTGGCGACTTCTATTGGCAGGGGAATTCGTTTGCCCGCATCTTCAACGACAAGCCATATGACCAGCTTCACGGTTACACAAACCTCAACCTGACCCTGATCTTTACCAATCAGGATGGCTGGCAGGCGATGGCCTACGTCAAGAACGTGTTCGATACCACGGCGATCACCGGTGCGTTCCTGAACTCAGACGATTCTGCGCTGACCACCAATGTGTTTCTGACAGACCCGCGCCTATTCGGCATTCGCATCACCAAAAACTGGTAGGCTGACCCCAAACGGCCTTCCCGCGGGCGGCGGAGCGATCCGCCGCCCGCCACCATCGGCCCAATCTCACGTCGCGCCTTGATCGTTTTGGTGGATGCCCCCATTCGGGGGGACTCCCCCGGCTTCCAAATAATTTCTCCCGGCACATCAAGTAGACACCCTCCTTCTCGTCTAAACTCGTGTGGTCCTGATCCTCGGGAGGCGAGCGCCAGCGGGGGATGACAGAGAAACCAGACCTTGATCGTGAAGGCGCCCAAACGCGCCGTCAGGTGGCCTTGATGGCCTCCGCGGACGTGAACGCGTGGTTTGTGCGCGAAGTGTTGCCGTTGGAGCAGGCTCTTATGCAGTTTTTGCAGCACAACTGGCGGAACCGCAGCGATCTCGTTGACTTGCGGCAAGAAGTCTATGTCCGGGTCTTCGAAGCGGCCCGCAAGGAGATTCCCGAGCATCCCCGCCAATTCGTGTTCTCAACGGCGCGCAATCTTCTGATCGATCACATTCGTCGGGAACAGGTTATCCCGATCGAGGCGATGGCTGACCCCGATGGGTTGAGTGTGGCCCTTGATGAGCCTGGCCCGGATAGGGCCGCGATGGCACGCGACGAGCTTCGCAAACTTCAATCTGCCCTCGACCAGCTGCCGCCCCGTTGCCGCGAAGCTTTCGTGCTCGGGAAGATCGAAGGGCTGTCAGGGCAGGAAATTGCAATCCGCATGGGGGTGACCGAGTCGGCCGTCTCCCGCCATCTCGCGCTCGGAGTGAGGCTGCTCGCAAGCCTGTTGCACGGAGGAGGGCGGCAATGACGGTCGAACCTCTCCCCAATGGTGCAGAGCGCATCGAAGCTCAGGCTGCCGAATGGCTTCAACGCCGCCACTTCTGGCTCTGGAAAGATGAGGACCAGAACAGACTTGATGAGTGGCTAAATGTGGCCCCTGCGCATCTCGTCGCCTATTTGCGCCTGGAGGCAGCTCTGGCCCGTGCCGACAGGATGGTCGCGTTGCGCCAACCGCTGTCTTCACGGCTTGCCCAACTTGCGCGCAAGGGCTGGTGGCCTGGCGTGGGCCGTGTTGCGGCTGGACTCATCCTCGTCGGCCTGATCGCGCTCGCTGTCTCACAATTTTCCGGCACGGCAAAGGATCGCACCTACGCAACTGCCTTAGGGGAACGCAAGATTATCACTTTGGCGGACGGTTCGAGGATTGAACTGAACACCAACACGGTCCTGCGACTGGCAACCCATGGCGACGGAAGACAAGCCTGGCTCGACAAGGGCGAAGCGTATTTTCAGATCCATCATGACGCCGCCCATCCCTTCACTGTAGTGGCTGGCGATCATCGCGTGGTCGATCTCGGTACACGGTTCCTCGTCCGCAAGGAGCCCAGTCGCATTGAGGTCTCGCTGGTTGAAGGCAGTGCTCGTGTTGACACTTTGAGCTCATGGCGACCAATCCAGTCTGCCCTTCTAACGCCGGGCGATGTTGTCATTGCCACAGCCGATACAATGTCTCTGATGAAAAGACCGAGCACGTCGATCGCTGATGAGCTCGGCTGGCGGCGCGGGTTGCTGGTGTTTCGAGACACGACACTTGCCGACGCAGCCGCCGAATTTAATCGCTACAGCACGCACAAAATCGTCGTCGCCGATCCTGCCACTGCCGCGCTCATCGTGGGAGGGACATTTCCTGCCGACGACGCCACCATGTTCGTTCGTGCCGCCAAGGCACTCTTCAAGCTGCACGTCGAAACCAAGGGTAACGAAACGGTGATCCGGCGCTAGACCGCGCAAGACCACACTTCAGACACGCGGCACCCGCCGCATTGAGGGGGAAAATGTCCAGACGCCATACGCTTAAAGCAGCTGTCCTCGGGACCGTATGTACCTGCGCGCTTCTGTCTGTAGCACGGGCCGCGGATTTCAATGTTCCTGCTGGTGACCTGAAGAAGGCTCTCGATGCTTATTCGCAGCAGGCAGGAACGCCCCTACTTTATCCCAGCGGTGAAGTGACGGGTATTCACACGGCAGGTGTCCACGGCAATATCTCAGCAGAAGGCGCGCTTTCCGCCATTCTTGCGAATACCGGATTTTCTGTACACCGCGAATCCGGGGCGGCCGTTATCTCGCGCGACCGATCCTCGGCTATTGAGGCCATCTCCGATATTCAGCTTGCACAAGCCTCAACTCCCCGGGCGGCAGTTGAAACCGTTACCGTGACATCCTCGAAGCTCGGTGGTGCGGACGTACAGAGTATTCCGATCGCGATCACCGCGTTGAGTCAGGAACAGCTTACGTCGACACAAACTGCAGGTGGTCCCGATCTCGTCAAAAATGTGCCGAATTTAACATTCACGAAAACGAATTTTGCGGGGTATAGCATCCAGATTCGTGGCATCGGAACACAAGCGATCTCCGTGGCTACCGATCCAGCCGTTGCTGTCGCGTTTAACGACACGCCGTTTATTAGAAATCATTTTTTTGAGCAGGAATTCTTTGACGTAGGGCAAGTTGAGGTCCTCCGTGGCCCTCAGGGAACCCTATATGGTCGCAATGCTACTGCGGGGGTGGTCAACCTCATATCGGCCAAGCCAACCGACACATACGAAGCGATGGGATCTATTGACGTCGGAAATTACAACAATCGTCGCTTTGAAGGTATGCTGAACGTCCCGATTGTCGGCGATAATCTCGATCTTCGCCTAGCTGGCGAGTGGACCAAACGGGACGGCTACACTTATGATACGACACTCCAACAGTCCGTAGACGGTCGTGATCTCTGGTCGGGGCGAGTTTCGGTTCGCATTCACCCGGTGGAAGCATTAACCGCAACAGTAATCTGGGAGCATTTTCAGGAAAATGATAACCGGTTACGAAGCGCCAAGACTCTTTGCAACACCGATCCCGGTCCATCATCTGTCGATGGGCCAGATGGGTTGGTTACCAACATCGACGCCAGTGGCGATGCTTGGCTCAGTCAGGGCTGCAAGCCAGGACCGCTTTATGGGCCAACAGCCTTCGGCGTCCCCAATCCCGGTGCGATTACGTTTGTCCAAGCCGCAGAATATACAAATCCATTTATTGCGACCGGGTCCAACCCATATGGGACATTAAGCCAGTCGCAGAATTTGCGCGTCATCGGCTCTGCTCTAATGCCGGGTTATCGAGCGAAAAACGACACGCTGGAATTAAATGCAGACTATGCGGTAACGCCGTCTCTCACGCTGACGTCGCAGACCGGCTACAATAAGGACTTCCTCTATTCAACTGAGGACTTCAACCGCTTCGATACAGTTCCAAACGAATTTGTCCCTGGGCACGAACTCGTCACGGGATCCGACGGGGAGTTTTGCGATCCTCAGCTCGGCTGCTCAGACAGGTTTTTGGCTGAGGATGTGTCGCAGGAACACGCCGAGCAGTTTTATCAGGAGATACGATTGGCTTCGAGTTTTGCGGGGCCGTTGAACTTCAGTCTGGGTGCCTCCTATCTTCAGTATCATACACTCGAAGATTACTATGTGTTCTCCAATGTTCTGACCGCTTTCCAAGAAGTGGAGAATGGAGCAGGTGGAACCGGTGTCCATGTTCCATTCGACGCCGCCACCGCCAATGCATGTGGGCCAGCGACGGCCACCACCGATCCGGGTTTCATCTTCACCTACACTGCTGCCTTCGGGGTTGGTTGCGCCTATATCGATCCCAATCCGCTCAACCAAATCGATGGACAGGGGCACAATTATTTCCGCAATCAGAATCCTTACCGGCTGCATTCCTGGGCTGGCTTCGGCGAGGTCTATTATCAGTTGACGCCGGATTTGAAACTGACCGGCGGCTTGCGGTGGACGGATGACAGCAAGAGCTTCACCGAATATCCGACATGGACGCTGATCGTGGGTAAAGGCTATCCGAATTTCGGCGATCTTAACCAGCAATGGAAAGAATGGACCGGTCGCTTCGTTGCCAACTGGACACCAAAGCTCGATTTAACCGATCAGTCGATGTTCTATGCCTCTTATGCACGCGGCTACAAGGGCGGCGGCGCCAACCCGCCGAGTGTCGTTCCACTAAACCTCTATGGCTATCAACTCTCTTCGCCCAGCGTTTATACCCACCCGCTCACCTTCGCGCCGGAATTTGTCAATGCCTTCGAACTCGGTACTAAGAATACATTGCTAGACGGCACGATGACGCTGAACGGTGATGTTTTCTACTATGACTATAAAGACTATCAGATATCCTCGATTGTCGATCGCACGGCGATCAACTTGAATTTTAACGCCACGGTCAAGGGCGCAGAACTGGAATCGACTTGGGAGCCGACACCAGGGTTGCGGTTCAACTTCGCAGGCGGCTATGAAGATACGCGGATAGCTAATGGTCAGCAGGCAATCGATCTCATGGATCGCACCGCGGGACATTCAGACTGGATGGTTGCCCGACCGTTCATAACAGAGACTTCGAGTTGCATCCTTCCAACTGCGGTGGTCAATCAGTTGATTTCAGGCTTTCGCGCCCAGAACGGTGGAAGCAATTCGACGCCGGTTTCGGTGATACCGGGCAACGGGCTCTATGACCAAGGAGATTTCGTACCGTTGGATTTTGCCTGTATGTATGCCTACAGCCTAGGCGTAGATCCGGGAGTGGTTGGCGGGATAGCCACGGGTTTCGACCCTTCCACCGCGCCCAATGGCGGCGAAGGTTTCTACAAGAACCTTTCTGGTAACCAGCTTCCTAATGCGCCTCACTTCACTGTTTCACTTGGCGGTCAATATACAATGCCGCTTAGCGAAACTTGGGCAGGTACCCTACGCGGTGATTTCTATTGGCAGAGCAACAGCTTTGCCCGCGTGTTCAACGACAGGCCGTATGACGAATTGCACGGTTATACAAACGTGAACTTGAATCTCATCTTCGCCAATCAGGACGGCTGGCAGGCAATGGTCTATGCAAAGAATGTGCTGAATACCGCGGCAATTACAGGCGCGTTCCTAAATTCAGACGATACAGGCTTGTCCACCAACGTCTTTACCACCGATCCGCGCCTCTTCGGCATTCGCATCACAAAGAATTGGTAGCCCATCTCTTGGATTGTCCATAGGCGGTGGGGAGGTCCGCTGTCCAAATTCTCCAGCGACATACAACTATAAGGGAATGGTGGGAAAGGTTCCAACAAGGGTGCTCTCAGGGGCCCAAATTTTAGGGGCTTTGCGGGATTATCATTCCTCTAACCGGTGCTTCTCCTACATTCGTCTGACATGTCGTGTCTCTGAACCCAAGCTTCAAAAAGCCAGAAGGCTGCAGGGATTGGTTGAAACTTTGGATCAAGAATTGATGCAGGAAGGCAGTATCCAAGCGTGACAACGACAATGCCCCAAGGACGGCTGGGATCGTCTGCGAAGTGCGTCCTTTGGAGCGTGCCCTGACGAACTACCTCGAGCAAAAATGGCGCAACAAAAGCGACATCGCCAGGTCCGGGAAAACTCTGGGATCACGTTCTCGCTCGTTCTATTCATGTTCGCCCCCCGTTCGATGCCGATCCCTTTAAAACGTTGCTCTTTCAAACGATTTCGCAGTGGCTGAGCATCCTCGACGTGGAACATCTCATCGAAGGCTATATCGACACGCTCAGCAGGAATATCATCGAGCGTTATCAAGTAATTCCAAAAGCCAGCACTGCCGATTCCACTGTCGAGTTTGCCAAAGGGTTTGACACAGGCTTCGACGGCGCGGTGATGGTCTGCAAGCGCCGGATTTTGGCAAAAAAACATCGCGGTGATCTTCGGTCGCCCGCGAGCGGAACTTGATCATCAGTCGATTTCTGAATCAGGTGTGTTCCACAATCCTGCTAGGGCCGGCTATCTGACCTACCCCTGATTCCCTTTGGCAGCCGGATATAGGCAACTTTATTGCTTTCTTGCCACTTTGCCTGTGACTGGAAATTTCTTCCATCGCCCACGGGCCCTCGCGCGTCTCTATAATCGTGGGCCGACGATTAATAGCCTCGAAGGCGGAGCGCCGGAGGCGATGACAGATACGCCGGAAACGGAACGAGAAAATGCCCGCGCGCAGGGTCGGGACATGACTTCGCGCGACCAAGATTTGCATGCCTGGTTCATTCGCGAGGTTCTGCCTTTGGAAGCCGCACTCACACAATACCTCCGGCACAACTGGCGCGAGCCGTCCAACGTCGCGGACCTGCTGCACGATGTCTATGTGCGCGTCTTCGATGCTGCACAAAGGGAATTGCCGAAATCCACCGCGTCCTTCGTTTTCACCATTGCCCGTAACCTCCTGGTCGACCGCGTTCGTCATCAAAAGGTCGTGCCGTTCGAAGCGGTGGAGAATTTGGATGCCCTGAATGTTGCTGCCGATGCGCCTGCTCTTGATGATCAAGTCATGGCCCGAGATGAGCTGCGGAAAATCCAGGCCGCGCTCGAGCACCTGCATCCTCGCTCACGTGAGGCTTTCCTGATGCACCATGTGGATGGACTTTCACGCCGCGAAATCGCCGTGCGTATGGGCCTCTCCGAGATCACCGTGAATTGGTACCTGAACCAGGGTGTGCGGCAGCTCGCAGACATTCTTTATCGGACGCCTGGCCAACGGACACCAAGGCGATGACAAATTTCCAATCCGGCAACGAACGGGAGACCTGTCGCGCGGAAGAAATTGAAACGCGCGCAGCTGACTGGCTCTTGGCAAAGCGCCTTTCCGAAAGCTGGGCGGATAGTGACCAGCAGGCTTTGGACGAATGGCTGTCGGAATCGCCCGCAAACCTGATGTCCTATTGGCGCATCGAGGAGACCTGGAACAGGGCACAAAGGCTTAAGGCGTTGCGCCCCCCGATGGGCGTCCGTATGTCCTTGGCCAGTGTCCGCACCAGGTCTCATGTGGTCGGACTTGCAGCAGTGCTGGCTATGAGCGCCTTTGTCGCTGCCTATTGGCTCAACGCATTTCAGCAGCCACTAGCCAAAAGCTACGCCACGCCGGTCGGCGGTCACCTGACGCTGGCGCTCGGCGACGGTTCGCTGATTGAACTGAACACCGACACGGTGCTGAGCATCTCGAATTCGCCGGGTCAACGCTCGGCCACGCTCATCAAAGGCGAGGCGTTTTTTGAGATCAAACACGATGCCTCGCGTCCGTTTGCGGTTCGTATTGGTGACCATGTGGTGACGGATCTGGGAACCAAATTCGTCGTGCGAAGTGAAGGCGCCAATGTCAGGGTCGCTCTTCTTGAAGGGAAGGCTCGGTTTGAGACCGAGTCCACGCGAGCCGTGGCGCAATCAACGGATATGTCGCCCGGAGACGTCGTCATTGCGACGCGCGATGCAATGACCCTGCATCACAAAACCACTGGTGAGCTTGCCAACAGCGTTGGCTGGCGCCGCGGTGTGCTCGTCTTCGACAACACCACGCTTGCCGAAGCCGCCCGCGAACTCAATCGCTACAACACTGAACAGGTGCGGGTCGTCGATCCGGCCATCGCGCGACTAACGATTGGCGGTACCTTTGCCGATAACGACGTGCCTGCGCTCGTCAACACCGCCAAGCAGGTATTCGGCCTAACGGTGACAAGGCGCGGCAATGAAATCGTGATTTCACGCTAAATCGGGAAATTTGATCGCGTCCGGCGCAAGGCACGCGAAAGTGGAGGGGGCAGATGACGAAACGGACATACCGCAGCTTATTGATGATCGGTGCGGCCTGCGGAGGCCTCGTGGCAACCGCCGCTTTGGCCGAGGACTTCAATATTCCAGGGGGCGATTTGAAATCCGCGCTGGATGCTTACGCGCGGCAGACTGGCGTCTCTCTCGTGTTTTCTGGCGAAGCGATCAAGGGCACCCGATCGAAAGGTATCAGGGGAGATGTCACAAGCGACCAAGCTCTCATCAGAATCCTGGAGGGAACTGGCTTCTATCCGCATCGCAACGCCAACAGTGCCATAACCATTGTGCGGACACAGCAATCGAGCAGCGCATCTGACGCTGGAATTACTGAGATGCAGCTCGCACAAGCCTCGCCACCTCGCGCAGCAGTGGAAACCGTCACCGTAACATCTTCGAAGCTGGGGGGTGCAGACGTTCAAAGTATCCCGATTTCAATTACTGCGCTTAGCCAGGAACAACTCACCGCCACACAGACCGCAGGCGGTCCTGATCTTGTGAAGCAAGTACCGAACCTGACTTTCACAAAGACGAATTTCACCGGTTACAGCATCCAGTTACGTGGAATTGGTACCCAGGCGATCTCGGTGACTACCGATCCGGCTGTGGCGGTTGCGTTGAACGATATCCCCTTTATCCGCAATCACTTCTTTGAACAAGAATTCTACGATCTGTCGCAGGCAGAAGTGTTACGCGGACCGCAAGGAACGCTCTATGGCCGCAATGCGACCGCCGGCGTCGTCAATCTCACAACCGCAAAACCGACCGATCAATTCGAGGCGATGGCAGCGGGCGAGATTGGCAGTTATCACCAACGCCGCTTTGAGGGAATGCTCAATATTCCCATCGTCGATGATCGTTTTGATCTCAGAATCGCAGGCGAATGGACCAAACGACAAGGATATTCGTTCAACGCGCTAACCGACAGCCGTATTGATGGCCGCGATTTGTGGTCGGGCCGCGTGACGCTTGGTTTCAGGCCTTTCGACAACCTTCAAACGTATCTCGTTTGGGAGCACTTTTCCGAAAACGACGACCGCATGCGCACGTCCAAGCAACTCTGCAAGACAGCGCCCAATCCCACCACCATCGATGGCGTTCCTCTCAACGGGCATTATTTTGGCGTAAGTGCCTATGATCCCCAATATTATGTAAGCCAAGGCTGCGAGGCTTCTAGCCTCTACTCTCCCGACGCGTTTCAGGTTCCAAATGGCCTGTCGCTGTCCTACGCATCGGCGATCGGAATTTTGAATCCGGCGATCCGGCAAAATTTCAATCCCTATGCCAGCACAACCCAGTCGACCAATCTGCGCGTTATCGAATCGGCCATTAACCCGACATATCGCGCCAAGAACGATACGGTGGAGCTGAACACGGACTATACGGTCACCCCAGAACTGACGCTGACCTCCCAAACCGGATACAACAACGACTTTCTGTTTTCGTCGGAGGATTACAACCGTTTCAATACCGCACCAGGGATTTTTAAGTACATTCCGGACAATTCTGGAAACACGCCATTTCAGCTCAATACGCTAGCACCAGACCCCAGCGGGCTTCAGGTTTGTGATGACGGCGGCAATGGCTGTGTGCCCGCTGCTGTGTTTTGTGACCCCCAAGTGGGCTGCAGCGACAGACTAGTAGCTCAGGACCTCTCGAACGAGCACGCCTGGCAGCTAAGCCAAGAATTCCGACTCACCTCGCATTTTGGTGGTCCATTCAATTTCAGCGTTGGAGGAAATTATCTCCATTACGAAACCGAAGAGAACTACTACGTCTTTTTCAACACGCTTACGCAGACTGTGACGCGCGCCCAGGCGCCTGGCGCCGCTCTATCAATGCAGCGGCAATGGATCCCCGGTGTTTCCGACAACAGCCAGTGTCTGCCGGGCGGCTTCGCACCCGTCAATCCCTTCGCGCCACATGACCCCACTGCGTCCGGTGTTTGCGCCTATATCGATCCCAATCCGATCACCAGCTTGAATAGCGAGGGGCACAATTATTTCCTGAGTCAAAATCCTTACACATTGAATTCCTACGCAGCCTTTGGCGAAGCTTACTATAACGTCTTCAAAGACGTGAAATTGACCGCGGGTTTACGCTGGACCGACGATCAAAAGCATTTTGTCGATATACCCAGCGAACTTCTTATCAACGGCTACGGTTACCCGATAACGGGAATAGTCAACCAACAGTGGGGCGAGTGGACAGGCCGACTGGCAGCCAACTGGACCCCCAAACTCGATTTTACCGACCAGACGCTGATCTATGGGTCCTATTCGCACGGTTACAAAGCAGGTGGCGCAAATCCGCCGGGGGCTACCCTTCTCACCTTCTTGCCCGGAGACATCGGAAACCCCGTTCATCCGCTGACGTTCAAACCAGAGTTCATCGACGCTTTCGAACTGGGCTCGAAGAATACGTTGCTCGATGGAGCGCTGACGCTGAATGCCGACGTATTCTATTACAACTACGAAAACTATCAGATTTCGGAAATTGTTGATCGCACATCCATCAACCTCAATTTTGATACCCATGTGAAGGGCGCAGAGGTCGAAGCAACCTATGAGCCTCTCCCCGGGTTGCGGTTCAACTTTGCCGGTGGCTGGGAGAAAACCGCACTGGCGAAAGGCTCCCAATCCGTTGATCTGATGGACCGAACCGCAGGAAATTCCGATTGGATGGTGTTGAAGCCGTTCGTCACGCAAGCGTCAAACTGCATTGTTCCGAAGGCCGTGGTTGCAGCCGTTCTAAATATTCCGGATCCGTTTTCGACCCCGCTACCTATTTCCGTCAACAACTTCCCTACAATCTGTGAAGACGCATATGTGCTCCACCTCGATCCGGTGACGCAGCTCCCCTACAAGGCGGATCCAACCATCACGGCACAAAATCTCTACGGTTACATTTCTCCCGGCTACCACGGCTTCGACTGGAGCACGGCTCCGAACAATGGCCAGGGATTCGATAAGAACCTAAGCGGAAACGAGCTGCCGAACGCGCCGCCGATTACGGTTTCCGCAGGCGCTCAATACACATTGCCGTTGTCGGCCGAGTGGGCCGGCACGCTACGCGGCGACTATTATTGGCAAGATTATTCCTGGGCGCGCGTTTTTAACGACAACCCGTATGACAGGCTACGTGGCTACACCAACGTCAATCTCACGCTGATCTTCACCAACCAGGATGGCTGGCAGGTCATGCTTTATGACAAGAACGTGTTCAACACGACCGCAATCACAGGGACCTTCCTCAACAGCGACGATAGCGGCCTAACAACGAACGTCTTTCTGACCGATCCGAAACTGATCGGCGTCCGCGTGACGAAGAACTGGTGAGGGGGAAATTATGAGCGAGATATCGAGAAATTCCAATAAGGTCGGGAAGGTCCGCAGGACCCAGCTGGCCACCACTTCAACCATCGCGTTGCTGGCTTACCTTCAGGGTACGTTCGTCGCGTCCGCAGCGGAGGATACGTCGAAGCCCTCAATATGGATCGAGCTTGGTGGTCAACTCAGCCGGTTGGGCGATGGGGAAGAAACCTTTGCGCCGTCGTTGTTTAATGCCCGACCATCCATATTTGATCCCTCTCAGCCAATCGAGCGACCCAACCGCTACAGTCTGGATGAGACCGGTGCGATATCCCTGCAGCCCAATCATTCAAGCTGGGTGTTTTCGGCGGCGGTCAGATATGGTCGTTCCACGAGCAAAAAGCATGTGGTTCAGCAGACTACGCCCCCAGCATTTTATAAGTACAACCCAAATTATCCGAGTTCGCACCCGGTTGAATGGCCGGAGGCCCGCAAGTTTGCGGATACGGCTGCGCATCGCAGCGAAAGCCACCTGATAGTGGATTTCCAGGCCGGGAAAGATGTCGGACTCGGGATGTTCGGGTTGAGGGATGGACAATCGGTGGTGAGTCTGGGTGTTCGCTTCGCACAGTTCAGCCGCCGTTCAAATATCTCACTGAAATCGGATCCCGACTGGCACTTTAGCTATAAGTACCGGAGCAGCAGCATCAAATTCGCGTACAAGCAGCTCTACCACAGCAACATGGCCGGTTTGACGGCCGCACGCAGTTTTCACGGATTGGGCCCATCGCTTTCCTGGAAAGCATCCGCTCCCATGGCGGGCGATCCACAATCGGGCGAGCTGTCGCTGGATTTTGGAGTGAATGTCGCGGTGCTCGTTGGTCGCCAGCGTACAGAGGTGCATCATCAAACAACTTCTGAATCAGGGGTGTTCCACGACCTTGTCAGGGCTGGCTATCGTTACGTTGTCAGTCAAAAGTCCGCAAATCCCCCGGTACGTACGCGCTCCGTGACGGTGCCGAATGTCGGCGCACTTGCTGGGGCCAGCTTCCGTATCGAAAATGCCAAGGTCAGCTTTGGTTATCGCGCAGACTTTTTCTTTGGGGCGATGGATGGCGGTATCGATGCGCGCAAAAGTTATGATCACAATTTCTATGGCCCCTTCGCGACAATCAGCATTGGCCTGGGCGGCTAGCGTAGGTTATGCCGCCCCCTCTCCTAAGGCGGCGGAGAAATCAGTCGCCTTTTTTCTGGTTGCTTGCGGCGGGCGAAAAGCCCGATTGGCATCCGTCTAGCGGCGTCGATTTGAGCTTTAGAAGGCGCGGTCCTGAACTACAAGTCGTTGCGCTCCGACCGTAAGCCATAGCACGGCGGCATACGCTTCGCAGACTGGCTTTAGGAAAATGGGTCTACCTGATCCAACGGCTTGTGATCATCAGTATTGAGCTATAGGAGCCTTTTCTATAGCTCATAGAAGCGCCATTTCATGAGTTATAGAGATCGACTCCGTAACGCATGATTTCGAGTCTGCTGCAGGCCAATGGGCTTGGATCGGATAACCTGGACGCTATTCCTTCCAGATATGCGAATTGGCTGAGAGGATCGGGCAATAGATCGGCCACTTCACCTCGTGTTTATCAGAATATGAAACTATTACAGTACCTTAGGTTATACGCCGATCGGCCTTTCTCCCCTGAACGGTCGAGAATCCAGTGGTTCCTTGCTGTGTGCCTCGATCAGGTGAACTCAGAGCTTCGCTTTTCGAATCGATGCGCTTGCCCAGCATCCTGAGTGGCGGTCCAGTACATCCATCGAGCCGACGCGAGGTAATCCGAAGTCGCGCAACAATATATCCCCTTCCAATTTCTCGCGTTCATTTGGAAATCTTTCGAAGCGAGCTTCGTCTAATAGGCGTAGCTTGAACACTGACCCTCCAATGGCAGGAAGCTCGCGGGGGATGGTCGAAACACCGGAACCAGGTTTTGAAGAGGCCAATCTGCGCCCCGCGGGCGCGGTCGTGACCGCGTCCGACGTCGAGGCTTGGTTTGTCCATGAGGTTTTGCCCTTGGAGACCGCGCTAATGCAGTTCCTCCGCCGTAATTGGCGCAACGAAAGCGAAATAGCCGACTTGCGTCAGGACGTGTACGTGCGCGTTTTCGAAGCCGCGCAAAAGGAGATTCCGGAGCAGCCGCGGCATTTTGTATTCACAACGGCGCGCAATTTGTTGATCGACCGTGTGCGCAAGGAAAGCGTTGTTCCCATCGATGCAGTAACGGATTTGGAAGCCCTGGGAGTGGCGATGGAAGCCCCTTCGCAAGACCGCTCGATTATGGCGCGAGAGGAATTGCGCAAGCTCCAATCGGCACTCGATCGCCTTCCTCAGAAATATCGCGACGTCGTTATTTTGCGCCGTGTTGAAGGACTAAACGGGCGACAAATCGCTTTGCGCTTAGGTATCTCTGAGTCAGCAGTATCCAAACATATCGACGCTGGTATGCGGGCGCTTGCAGACCTCTTCTACGGCGAGCCCACCGATCTGAGGAGAAAGTCGTGAGCAGCGACAGTCAACCAGAACCTGTCGGTAACGCGATGAGTGTCGAGGCCGCAGCCGCTGCGTGGCTACGGGAAAAGCACTTTGAGAGTTGGACAGATGCTCGCCAGTCCGTCTTCGACGCGTGGATTTCCGCTTCATCTGCACATCGCGTCGCCTACATCAGGCTCGAAGCGGCCTGGGCGAAGACCGAACGCACCAATGCACTCTATCATCCGATGCGCAGTGCGGCGGAGAAGTCTGAAAGGACCTGGACGAAGCAGTTGATGACAGCCGCAGCCCTCACGGTGGCCCTTGCTGTCTCGCTAGTTGCCTGGATGTACCCTTCGCGGCCGGAAGAGAAAGTCTTTGCCACATCTATCGGCGGCCGCGAGACTGTCAGCTTTGCGGATGGGTCTCAAATCGACCTCAATACCAACACCGTTTTGCGCACCCGGATTAGCGCCACTTCACGTCTGGTCTCGCTGGAAAAAGGCGAAGCCTTCTTCCGAATCAAGCACGACGCAAGTCATCCATTTGTAGCTCTGGTTGCAGGGCACCGTGTGACTGACTTGGGCACGAAATTCCTCATCCGCAACGAACCCAATCGGTTGGAAGTTGCGCTTGTGGAAGGACGCGCACGTTTTGACACTCAAGACGGAAAAGCTCGACCGATCTCTGTCGAGCTTATGCCGGGAGATGTCGTCGTATCCAAAAACAATGAGATGAGTTTGACCCGCAAGGCCGCTCCGGCGATGGCACGCGAACTTGGTTGGAGGCATGGCGTCTTAATCTTCGACAACACAAAGCTCGTCGATGCCGCCGCTGAGTTTAATCGATATAGCAAGACGAAGCTTGTTATTGCCGAGCCCGCGGTATCGGCACTCAAGATCAACGGTACTTTCCAAGTCGATAACCTCGAAGCATTCGCCGAAACGACGCAAGACGCGCTAGGTCTGAAGCTCGAGCATCGCACGAACATGATCGTCGTTTCACGTTGAGTTCGATCGTCAAAATGGGGGGATCAATGCACAGAATAATTCTCAGAACGGGTCTTCTAGGGGGCGCAGCTTTTATATTTATTGGCGCTGCGGCCGCGGCCGAATTCAACATTCCGAGCGGAGACCTGAAAGGGGCTCTTGACGCCTACGCCGCGCAGTCCGGCGTACAGCTCATCGTTTCCTCCGATGCCATAAGGGGATTACAGACGAAGGGCGCGCAAGGGGATCTATCAGCGGATGCGGCTTTGTCGCGGATACTGAACGATACCGGACTTTCGGTCCGGCACCACAAGGGCGGAGCCATCGCGATCGTTCCCGAACGGTCTTCTGCCGCCGATGAAGTGGAAGAGTTTTATGTTCAGGAAGCCCAATCGGCTCCGTCATCGCGTGTGCCAGTCGAAACCGTTACTGTCACCTCCTCCAAGCTCGGCGGGGCGGACGTTCAAAGTGTTCCGATTGCGATCACCGCGATGTCCCAAGAGCAACTGACAGCAACGCAGACAGCGGGTGGGCCTGACCTGGTGAAGCAGGTTCCAAACCTGACGTTTTCGAAGACGAATTTTAGCGGATATAACATCCAAATTCGCGGCATCGGCACGCAGGCAATTTCGGTGACCACCGATCCGGCTGTAGCGGTTGCGTTCAATGACACACCGTTTATCAGAAATCACTTCTTCGAGCAGGAGTTTTACGACGTCAGTCAAGTCGAAGTGCTGCGCGGTCCGCAGGGCACGCTTTACGGCCGGAATGCTACAGCAGGCGTGGTCAATCTGATCTCCGCCCAGCCGACGGACCAATATGAAGCTATGGCTTCCGTCGATGTCGGAAATTACAACAATCGCCGCTTCGAAGGGATGTTGAATATCCCCTTCGTCGGCGACCAGCTGGACCTTCGGTTGGCTGGAGAATGGACGAAGAGAGATGGCTACGCATTTAACGAACAGACGAATAAATCCATTGATGGGCGCGACCTATGGTCGGGACGCGTATCATTACGCATCCATCCTATCGAACGACTGACGGCCAACTTTGTCTGGGAGCATTTCAGCGAGGATGACGATCGCCTGCGTTCGACCAAACAACTTTGCACGAGAGATACTGGCCCGGCCGTGGTAGATGGTCCCGCCGGCCCGATCGTCCCCAGTGTCGCCAATCTCGGTGCCGGTTGGCTCACACAGGGGTGCAAACCTGCATCGCTTTACGGGCCGGGCTCGTTTGAAACGCCCAACGCCGCCGCATATCCCGTCATTGCAGTGGAAGAGTATGTGATTGGCGATACTTTCATCCCGCCTGGCACAGATCCCTATGCTGGAGTCACGCAGTCGCATAGTTTGCGAACAATCGACTCCCTGCTTGATCCAAAATACACCGCCAAGAATGATACATTTGAGTTCAACGTGGACTTCAATGTCACCAGTGAGCTCACGCTCACGTCTCAGACGGGTTACAATCACGACACATTATACTCCACGGAGGACTTCAATCGGTTTAACACGGCGCCTGGATTGTTTACGCCGGCCAACTTTTATAGCTCCGGTCTTATAGGGCAGGATGGAGAATTCTGCGATCCGCAGTTGGGTTGTTCGAGCAGGCTCGTTGGCGAAGACGTATCGCAGGAACATGCATATCAGTTTTCTCAGGAACTGCGGCTGGCATCGAACTTTGGCGGACCGTTGAATTTCAGCGTAGGGGGAAACTTCCTGCATTACCAAACAGTCGAAGATTACTATGTATTCCTGAACGCGATCTCCTTGTTGAGTGAATACGAAAACCACTACAGCGTTCCCTTCGCACCGCACAATCCATTCGATCCCGCCGCTGCCAACTTGTGTGACCCACAGCCCGCGACTCCGGAAAATGGTCTCAATGGCACGTTTTTCGGATTAGGATGCGGTTGGGTCGATCCCAATCCGCTTTCTCAAATCGATGGAGAAGGACACAATTACTTTCGCAGCCAGAACCCCTATCGATTGAACTCCTTCGCTGGATTTGGCGAGGTCTACTATCAAGTGGCACCCGACGTGAAACTGACCGGCGGGCTGCGCTGGACCGACGACAAGAAGTATTTCATCGAAATTCCAAGCTGGACGGCGGATGCGTTCAAAGGTTACCCCGTCTACGGCTCTCTCAATCAACAATGGAAAGAATGGACCGGGCGGTTTGTGGGCAACTGGACTCCCAAACTCGATTTCACCGATCAATCGCTTTTCTATGGTTCCTATTCACGCGGGTACAAAGGCGGCGGTGCCAACCCGCCGGGGGTTGTCCCGCTATGCTTTGGCGGAACGCTGTGTTTCTCTTCACCCAGCAACAATACCCATCCGCTCGACTTCAAGCCGGAATTCGTGGATGCCTTTGAGTTGGGTACCAAGAACACGCTGCTCGATGGATCGATGACCCTGAATGGCGATGTTTTCTATTACAAATACCAAAACTATCAGATTTCCGAGATCGTCGATCGTACGTCGATCAACCTGAACTTCGATGCTAACGTAAAGGGTGCGGAAGTAGAGGCCTCGTGGGAGCCATTGCCCGGATTACGGCTTAATTTTGCAGGAGGCTATGAAGATGCGCGTTTGGCTGGCGGCTCTCAGGCTATCGACCTGATGGATCGGGCCGCCGGACACACGGATTGGCTGGTGGTCAAGCCTTATGTCACGCAGACCTCCAATTGCATTCTCCCGACCTACGTCGTGAATGAATTGTTGGCCAGCGGGAATCCGCAGATTGGATGTCTGATAGCTTATGGCTTTGGATATGACCCGGTTACCCAGGCTCCCTATGTGGCTGATCCCGGCTCTGACGCCTTCGGCAATCCGACTCCGGGTTATGTAGGCTTTGATCCCAATGCCATTCCTGCTGCCGCGAATTCCGGTCAGGGCTTTGCCAAGAATTTAAGCGGCAACCAGTTGCCCAATTCGCCTCCATTTACGCTTTCGGCGGGCGCGCAATACTCCATGCCGCTCAGCACGGATTGGGTGGCAACTGCCCGCGCCGACGGTTACTGGCAAGGCAATTCGTTTGCCCGGATATTCAACGACAAGCCATATGACCAGCTTCACGGTTATACCAATTTGAACCTCACGCTGATCTTCACCAATCAGGACGGCTGGCAAGCCATGGCTTATTTGAAGAATGTATTCGATACGACGGCCATCACCGGGGCATTCCTGAACTCAGACGATACGGCACTGACGACCAACGTATTCGTTACCGATCCACGGCTATTCGGCATTAGGATCACCAAGAACTGGTAGGCCGACCTCAAACGGCAGACCAACGGGCGGCGAGGGCGACCTCGTCGCCGTTTTGCATTTGCGCAACAAGATTGGGCTCCCCACATCCGTGTCCCACTTTCGGAGCGCGTTCGCCTTTTCGTATGTGGTCCCAGGCTCGTTCCGAAGGAAGCGCGACCATGTCCCTGGCGATGTGTCGGCCAAGAATAACGATGCGATCATCTATGATTTCGGGATGATGAGCAAAAGTAGTTCGGGATACGGACATCCGACTGCGATCACGCCGAGAAAAAAGCGGCCAAACAGCTCGGCACCGCTAACGGAAAATGGACGTCGAAACGGACCCGAATAGCTTCCGGTGAACCTCGCTGCGCGTGGCTGGCCCGATTGGTGGTCATTTTTCCGGATGGTTCCGCGCTTTCGACTTCCCGAGTTTCAAACCGAGCTGGACGCTTTTGTTCCGAACATGAAATCCACCCGCGGCGGTCAACGTTAGCGGCAACTGACCCAGGCTGAGCGGCAGCAGACCCGAACCATCCGCTATGATCACAATACCCTCAGCCGGCGCAGCGTCCTCAGCGCTACAACTGGAGCAGCTATCGGGCCGGCCGCCGTCCGCCTGAGTAGGACCGCTATCGCAATTTCGATCGTCGTGCCTGGCAACAAAAACCGGTCGGCCCAGCGGAGCGATAAACCGCCGATCCTTACTCTTCTCGCCACCGCGCTCGTTGCTGGGGCCATTTGATTGCTCAAAGGTTGGCTAGAGTTAATTTTTAGAGCCACCGGATCGCGTTAGTATGGCTCGCTCATCCGAACAAGTGTCAGCGCGATTTCCAGCATTCCCCCGTCATCGGCGCACCGTGGCTTGGCCGTCCCCGTTCACTTATTGTTTTTGTCTGGCTGCACTTATGCAAGAGCCGATCGACATCGTCTATCTGTGGGTCGATGGAAGTCTTCCGGGTTTTTGTGAAGAACGCGATAGCTATGCAACCAGGTTACGGGATCGTGATCCGGCGCGCTATCGCGACAATCTCGATCTGCTGAAATATAGCCTTCGAGGCATTGCAATATATCTTCCCTGGGTTCGAAACATCTATATCGTCACCAGCCGTCCACAACGACCTGCATGGCTCGCCGACAACAACAGGATTCACGTCGTTCATCATGACCAGTTTATAGATCGAAGCGCGCTGCCCCTATACAATTCCAATGCGATCTTTTGCTTTCTGCACCGGCTCCCCGGACTTTCCCGACGCTTCATCTATTGCGAAGACGATATACTTTGGACGGCCCCTACTGATCTCTCCTATTTTCTGGATGAAGAAAGTCGTCTGCGCGTTCACCAGCGATTTGGCCATACCCCCGATGCTGACTCACAGTTCAATGTCAATGCGCTTCCGGTGAACCCAACGTGGGCTTACAACAACAAGCTGATCGATGAGGCCTTTGGAAGAAGAAGGCGGCCGACGCATACTCACGCGCCGCTCCTGGTAGATCTTGAACTGTGGAGAGAGCTCGTTCAGAGATGGCCAAACGAAATTGCCAACACAAAGTTAAATCGATTTCGTTCAGAAAGTGACGTTGTGCCCGTCTATCTCTATCGCCATTTTTTATTGAACACAGATCGAGCCCGGCCCATATCTCGGTTTAAAACGTATGGCGAAGCGCATTATCATGGCCTCGAAAACTTTAAACCCTGGGCGTGGATTGGATTGAATTTGATCAACGTTTTGAAGCCGAATACGACCTGTTTGAATGACAATTGGGGAGAAGTGCCGCCGGTTGGTGTGACCGCAATGACCCGTCGATTCCTCGAACGCAAGTTTCCTGACCAATCACCTTTCGAAGCCAATGGGGTTGATACGTCGAACAGGGGCGTTGCAACTCCAACGCAAGCATCGGCCACATGAGCATTATGAATGACATTGGTTCAAATATGCGCGCTCGCGAATGCGCATCATCTGGAAATGGACTCATAGATGTTCATCAGATCAAGAGCGATCAATGCCAGCGCCAAAAGAGCAAAGGTCAACCCTTCGGCATGACAGGGGCTGAGTCGCCAACGTTTCGACTTATGGAAGTTATTTATTGGAACGCACTCACAGCTTTCGAGCCCGCAGTTCAAACATCGAGTTTGCACAGAAGTAGCTCCCGCCAAGCTATGACGACATGGGCTTCGCATGTCTTGCATCACAAGTTACAGCTTTGAAATACCCCTGCGCTCTGGGGTTGCGCTATCATTTTGCAAAGATCAAGCTTTTCACGGGCCTGAGCCTGAGGAATAGTGAGCGCAAAGGGAGCGAGTGCCATGATTTCGCGGAATATACTTTTCTGTATAGCGGTCTCGTTCCTATCCATTGGACCCGCAATGGCTCGGCTCGGCGATTGGCCGCCGGCCGGTTCGGATCCACAGGGCTATTACAGCGATTACGACCACCGGGGATATTACGATCGCGACGGTCATTACCGCTATTTTCAGAACCGGCGCGACGATGATGACGATGAAGGCGACTATGGCCCGCCGCCGAACTATTACCGCGAAGGCGACTATGAGCAGAGATGCCGAAGCGGCAATGCCACAGCCGGCACTATCTTCGGAGCTCTGGCGGGGGGGCTGATTGGCGGCGCTGCGAGCCACGGTAACGGCGGAGCAGTCGTGGGCGGTCTGGTCCTCGGTGGCCTATTGGGCAACGTCATTGCGCGAGATATCCCTTGCGAAGACCACAGTTATGCGTTCCGCGCCTACAGTAACGGCCTAAATGGTCCTCTCAACGAACGCTACAATTGGCGCAATGACCAAAACGGCGACTATGGCGCCTTCCGGGCTACCAGAGAGTACCGTCGGGGAAATTCGGTCTGTCGCGAATTTCATGAAGTAAGCTATCATGGCGGCCAGAAATATGAGCGTTCGGGTACGGCATGTCGTCGACCCGACGGCGATTGGATGTTCGATAATTAGGCTTTTGCAAATGCAGAATTGTCGGGCGGGCGCGCGCCACTTCGGCGTCGTGCCAAATACAATATGCCAAAGCCGGCCCCGAACAGTGAAAGAGAAATTGGCTCGGGTGTCGCTCTGACGGGTGAAAAGGCACCTCCACCAAAGGATGTTAGAGTGGTTGTGGCGGTTCCTGTGTAGGACATCGCGCATTTACCGCCTGTGTAGCCAAGGCCTCCGCCCTGATTCACCCATTCTTTCTGAAGGAGATAGTTCTTTCCTCCAAAGCTATAGTTGGCATAGGAACCGTTCGCGGTCCGGTAGACACTGCCGAAATTCCACGCACACATGTCGGCGTTCTCGTCGCCATAGGTGGAACTCGCATTTAAGCTGTCCCACCAAGCTATTCCCGTCGGATCGGTGGCTGTTTCGATTAGCTCATGTGCCAAAACGCTCGTCATCGCATCAGCGCCGAAATTTCCGTTTGGCGAGATCGATTGCACATAACACCCCGTCTGCGATGAGGTCGGGTCTCCAACAAATCCGAACTGCACAGCGAGGCTGCCTCCCCAATTCGAGGAGTCATGATAGCCGCAAAACTCTGTGTTGAAGCCGCTGATGTAAAGACCTGGCGCAGTCAGGACATCGTAGATTCCGTTGGCGTCGCGTGGGAGCAGGCTTTTGTTCAATGCACCTAGTACAATAGACTCGATCTGACTGTAGGGATTTGAAAGGCCGCCGAAATAGAGCGAGGAATTTATCGTCGAGGAAATGTGAGTCGATCCGCTATAGCTGACCAAGCCATCAGCCCCCATTGTTTTTTCCGTGGCGAGATAGGGTGTTCCGCTCAATCCAGAGACGAAGGCCGGCAATAGCGATTGCGCCGTATTGCTTCCCCAGTTGCCGTACCAAATAAAGTACAGATCCGGCTTTGAAGAGATGATCGGGCCGCCATTGTAAATTGGCGATGCACCGGCAAGCGCAACATTTGCGAAAATCGCAGCGATCGAAAGCGCGCAAATGCACGCTGCTCTCGTCAAGAATCTCGTTGAAGGTGAATTCCGCATGTTGGCCCCTCAGTAGCGCGATGCCGTGTGCAAGTATGTTTACCGCGCATTCAAAGTCGTCAAGTCATGCTGTTTCATCAAATTCATACCGTCACATGACATACAATTTAGACTTCAATTTTTCTTAGCCAGCGATGTTCATCGCAACGAGTGGTAGCAGTTGCGTTTTCTAAGGGTGGGGAAGGCCATTCGGCGAAGAGCCGCCCAGGCTGCAGGTTGCAGGCAACTGTACGGGCGAGGATTTCTTTCGCTCATTCTTCAGGCAGGGTAAGAACTCGACACGGATCTCCGTCGGTCCGCGCCGGTCGCAATTGCACAACGGGAATATGCAAAAAGGGGCAAGCCCATCCAGCGAGATCTGTAATATTGCGGACGCTTCGCGATGGGTTTGGACGGTCGTTGCTTCGACCGCTGCCATTGATTGGACCTTTGAGAACATGACCGGACCTGCGGTGAATCCGGCTCGGATCAATCTCACAGCGATGTAAGGCCGGCATGAATGGTCCTGTGAGGCGGGAATGAAAATCTCCTTCTCATACGGCGGCGAATGGATCGCCGCCCCAATTCGAAGGAGCTTTCAATGTTCATGCGTTCTCTTTTGACCGGTACTGCGCTTCTGAGCCTCGCGGCCCTGCCCGCTTTCGCCGCGGACCAGGCCCCGGCTGCCAAGCCCGCCACGACCGTCTCTCAGACCGTCACGACCAACAGCGTCAAGCCGGCTGCCAAGACCGAAGCGGTGAAACCCGCCATCAAGACGGCCTCGGCTGAAAAA
>Ga0134126_10000515_pt1 | contig 49288 bp, 37 predicted proteins | sample KB31752_FD_96881 | JGI IMG/M metagenome (GOLD analysis project Ga0134126, IMG submission 96881) | Terrestrial soil microbial communities with excess Nitrogen fertilizer from Kellogg Biological Station, Michigan, USA - KB3-175-2 | ecosystem: Environmental > Terrestrial > Soil > Unclassified ...
AAAAGAGGAAAATAGGGACCGTCGCTTGGCGTTTCGCGCGAAACGCAAGTTTACGTTTCGCGCGAAACGCAAGCGAATTTACGCGAACAACTGATAATCCAGTTTGGGGAAGATCGCATCCATGTATTCAAGCGCTTGTAACCGTGTCGCATCGAGTTCGTGGCGATCAAGGCGAGATAACAGATCGTGGAAGCGATGCATGTGATCGTGGAAGCGCCGGCGGGCGTATTGCTCGGTCGTTCCGTTGGTGATGATGAAGGGCCAATCGGAAGATTGAGCGAGCATCAATTCGCGGCCGGCTTGGCGCAAGGCGCGATCCTCCAGGCTTCCCAGCGACGCGCAGGGATGTGCCCGCACGGTCTGCTGCATCCGTGCCGCTGCCTCGTGCAACGGCCGCCACATCCATTCCGTCTTGGCATTGACCCAGTGTTCACTGTAGCCATTGCGTCCCCAACTGCTGGAGGCCGGCATGCTGCGCTGCTGGATGGGATAACCCGCGAGGTAGGCTCCCGGCGTGGACAATTCCAGATCGCCATCCTGGGAAAGTTCGCGTAGCACATGGTAAATCCACTGCGGCCCCTCGAACCACCAGTGGCCGAACAACTCCGCGTCGTAGGGCGAAACGATGGTGCAAGGGAAGGGCATACCGCTGCCGGCGCGACGCGCCTGCTCGCGGCAGCGGTCGGCGAAGTCGCGGGCGTGACGCACGGCGGCCTCGGCGCCCCAATCCGGATTATAAAGACACTTATTCTCTGTCTTGCCGGTGATTCGGTGATACTTGATGCCGGTGTTCTGGCGAATGCCCTCGGCGTACTGGTAGGGTTCGAGATATTCCGCATCCAGTTCAAAGCCAATGTCACGATAGTATTCGCGATAATTGAAATCGGCGGGGTAGCCGACGCTCGTACTCCAAACGAGTTTGGAAGTCATGGGATGACGGCCGAACGCGGCCACGCCGGAGGGACAGTAGACGGGCGCATGAACGCCAAACTGCGGCGCCGGCTCGGCGTGTTCGAGACCGTGGCCGTCCACCAGGAAATAGCGAATACCAGCCTGCGCCAGCACCTCATCCAATCCCGGATAGAAGGCGCATTCCGGCACCCACATGCCCTTGGGCTTACTGCCGAAGATGCGGGCATGCTCGTCCACGGCGGTGAAGACCTGTGCGCGCACCGTACTTGGCTCCGAATTCAGCAGCGGCAGATAGCCGTGCGTGCCGGCGCAGGTGATAAGCTCAAGATTGCCCGACTCGGCATATTGCTGGAAGGCCGTCACCAGGCGCGTGCCGCAGCGATCGACGAACGTCGTGCGCGCCTCCTCGAACAGCCGGCGGTACATCCAGGCCAGTGCATTGACATCCGGCCAGTCCTTCGTTCGTTCGCACTCTTTCTCGGCCAGGCTCAGCGATAGATCGAGATGACGGACACAGCGCTGACGCAGCAACGGATCTTCCATCATGTTCGCCAGCGTCGGCGAGATGGACAGCGTCATTTTGAACGGAATATGATCGGCTTGAAGACGATCGAAGAACTTGATGAGCGGAATATAGGTTTCCGTGACCGCCTCAAAGAACCAGCGTTCTTCCAGGAATCGCTCGTATTCCGGATGGCGAACGTAGGGCAAATGGGCGTGCAGAACCAGTAGCAAATAACCCTTCGGCATGATGATCCTCAAAGAAGAGATCCACCACGGAAAACACGGAAAACACGGAAAAAAGACAAAAAGAGTGGAAAAGCTTAAGAGATCGGTTCGATCGATGCGTTTCGGCTCTCGGTTAGAATCCTTCTTGTCTTTTTCCGTGTTTTCCGTGTTTTCCGTGGTGAAAAGTTTTTATCTTGTTACCGCGACGCCCATTAATTCCTCGATTTGCTCGGCCACATAGTTCCAGCCGAAGCGTTCCTCCAACTTTTCGTGGCCTTTTTGCCCCAGGGCTGGCCCCAGGTTGGCGTCGAAGAGGATGCGTTCGATGCCCCAGACGAAGCTTTGCTCCGCGGGATAGACGAGAACGCTATCGCGCTCATGTTCGAGCAGACCCGGCGCGGCTTGGTGCGTGGCCACCACCGGACGCTGGGCGGCCCAGCCGGCCTGGATGGGCCACCAGGGAGTCGATTCCCGACTTGGCACGGCGAGGATGTCGGTGGCCTCGATCAACTCGTGCAGCGGTTGATCGACGACGCTGCCGACAAAGCGGATAGCGTGATCCAGCAGCAGATAGCGTGCATACACGCGCAGCGTCCAGTACAGCGGGCCATCGCCGACCAGGATGAGACGAGCTTGATTGTGGTTCTTGAGAATCGCCGGCATGGCCTTGACCAGCAGGTCCGGCCCATAACGCTCGCTCAAATCGCCGACGTACAAGATGGTCGGATCGATCGGCCCGACCTGATAGCGTGCCTTGACCTGGCCGGGATCGACCTTGCTGTTGAACGGCGCGACCGGAAACGGCTGACGCGCGGCGACGAGGCGGGTGGCGCAATCGGGCACCCAGAACTTGGCCGACTCGGTGGCGGCCAGGTTCTGGCTGAGAATCACCTGCGACTCGCGCAGGGTCGTTTGTTCCAGTTCGTCGATGCGTTTGCTGATCTCCGAGGTCATGTCGCTGCGCTGACGCTCCAGCGAATCCACGGAGAAGATGGTGCGGTTGTTCTTGAGGCCGCGCAGCAGACCCAGCGGGCCGGCGCCGGACCATTCGTAACCCATCAGCGTGACGTGTGGGCTACCGCCGGGGAACTTGTGCAGGAAGGCATTCGCCGCTCGGCTGGTAAACTCCTGCACGCACTCGAAAAAGTCTGGTCCTTCGCACTCGCCGACCGGATGCTCGTGCAGACCGGGAACATTCAACTCGTAAGCTTGGCGCGAGAAAAGATGGACAACGGCCTGACGGCGAGCGAGTGCGGCGACGGTGCGGGCCACGGATTGGCCGATCGCCGTATCGGGATTTTCCCAGCAAAACACGGCGAGAGCCGGCGAGGAGTCCTCCGCCGTCTTCGCGTCGGGAGTGCTGAGGCGCGACGAGGGGGAGTGCCTCGTCATCCGCTTATCCCGTTTGCGATGTTTACCGTTGCGTGTCGCATAGCCGTTCTCCGAGGCGTGGCCGTTCTCCGTCGTTGTGGTGCCGTTAACCGGCGTAGGGCCGTTTTCTTTTGCCTCCGCGTGCCCGTTGGCGGCGCTGTCGCTGGCGGAAGGGGCCGCGTCTCCATTTCGGCTCAGGGCAGTGGTGATCATCAAGAAGTCTCCTCTCCTCGGCCATCCGGCCGGCTGTTGCAGCTTCAGCGAGTTACATGTCGGTTGCCGTCAATTCCGGGAAACAGTGGGCACACAATTCCAGATAGTGGCGCGTCACGTCGCTCCAGCTCCGCGTTGAGCCGTCGCCACGTTTGCCATTGCGCCCCATCCGCTCCGCATGGGTCGGATCGCCGAGAATGCGATCGAGCGCCCAGACCATCGAGCCAGGGTTGTCGTAAGTGATGAGGCCGTTTTCTTCGTGGCGAATCAGATGAGCCGGTCCGCCGTGCGTGGTGACGACCGGCCGGCCGGCCTTGCGCGCCAAATCGATAACGGCGTCATCGAAGGGCATCCGGCAGCGCGAAGGCAATACCAACGCCTCGGCAGCGCGGACTAATCGCGTGACCTGCGGCCCCTCGCGGTGACCGAGGACACGCACGGCGTGCGCGACACCGAGTTGATGGGCGCGGTGTTCGAGATGGCCGTGCATGTTGCCGGAGCCGATGTAGGCCAGCCGCAGATTTCCCGAACGCCGCAACAGAACCGGCATCGCTTCCACCAGCAGATCGACGCCGGCGGAATGTTCCAGTGGCCCGACGTAAAGAATCAGCCGATCCAGGGGGCCGACGCCGATTTCACTCTTGGCGTGTCCGTAATCCAGCGGGCATTCCCACTCGTTGGCCAACCGTCCCTCCATCGGGAAGGAGCGGACACGCACGCCGTCCATGCCCAACTCGGCGATGGCCTGCTCGCGCAGCCAGTCCGGGGTCAGCACGCAGGCAGCTGAGCGAGCGACCGCGCGCTCGGCTTCCTGAATGGCCCGCGAAAGGGCGGTGGGAGGTTCGCCGTTGCGTCGCGTCGCCTCCAGGGAGGTCAGCGACAGGATGCGCGGGCGACGAACACGCGGCGCGGTCAGTCCTGTCAGCCACTCGTGATGGTGCAGCAGATCGAAGGGCGGCGCATCGTGCAGGTGCGTCTCGGCGGCGCGGGCGAACGCCTGGGCCGCTTCCAGCGGCGAGCCATTGATCGAGACAGACAGAGGGTGATAGAGGACGCCATCCACCTCACGCGGGCTGCTGAGGATGCCGGCCGCAGGGAGAAAAACGTGAACCTCATGGCCCAGGGCGCGCTCGTGAATGGCCAACTCGCGGACGAATGGAGCGGGCATGCCGTCGCCATTCATGCCGAATGCAAAAGCGGCGATCCGCAGAGGATGACGCAACTTCGGCCGGCGGCGCTCACGCAGGAATTTGTCCTGCTCCCAGACGTTGCCGACCTGCTCCAGCCGCCAGCGTTCATCCACGTACAGCGCCGTCTGATCGCGGTTGGGTGAACTCGTGTTCCGCGCGAACTGCACCGTATGCGAGCGCGCCGCGGGGATGAATTCGCCGTTGCGCAGCACAAAGCCGACCTCGGCCAGTTGATACGTTCCCGGACGCGACAACTGGAAAAAGCGCTGCCCGGAAAGACCGTGCAGGCTCTCATCCTGGAAGCGATGGGCGTTCAAGCCGGTAAATTGGATATAAGAGACATCATAAATACGCAAGACGAGCCGGCAGTTGTGCCAGGCGCCGCCGCGTTGCCGCGCTGTCTGTTCGACCCATTGGGGCAGAATGTGCCAGTGGGCGAACCCCTGATAGGGAGTCACGGCGGCGAGGCCAACGTGACTGCTCGTTGGCGCGTAGGCGTTGGCGGCGCGCTCTTCGCCGATCTCCCAACCGCAGCGGCGCAACAACTCCATGTCGGGCGGTGACGAGGCCGTCGTGCGATGCTCTACATGAGAGGAAACCATCTCTCCCTCCCAGGATAGGGTTCCGGGAGAGGCGTAATCGAGCATAATGCTAGGTGTATCCATGAGTATTCAGGCATCCATTCTTCGAGGACAATGGCGAACGGCCGGCGTCAGCCGGCTGGTAGCTTATACCAGCCGGCTGACGCCGGGCCGTTCGCCCATTTTAGGCGACGCTGGCGTAGACGACTTCGGTTTGCTCGGCGATACGGTCCCAGCTGAAAGCGGCATCGACAGCCGCTCGACCGTTGCCACCCATCCAGCGACAGCGGCCGTGGTCGGACAGCAGCGTACCCAGTCCCCAGGCGACCGAGTCCGGTGTGTCGTCCACTTGCAAGCCGTTGATGCCGTGCCAGACGAACTCGGACGGTCCACCGCGCTTGGTACTGACGACCGGTTTGTGGGCCGACCAGCCTTCGAGGATGACGATACCGAATGGCTCATTGCGGCTGGGCACCGCCACGACATCGCACGCCTTGAAGAGATCGTGCAGTTCGCGGCCGCGCCGATCGCCCAGCATGCGCAGCGCGTGCGCCACGCCCATTTGATGGGCGATGGCGCAGACATCATTGCGCATGTGGCCATCGCCGACGAAGACGAATTTGGCGTTGGGATAATAACGAAGAATCGACGGCATGGAGCGGACGAGAATGTCCGGCCCTTTCTGCACCACCATGCGGCCGACGAACAGAATGGTCGGATCGAGCGGCCCAATGGCGTAGCGACGTTTGACCTCGCCGGGATCGACCGAGTAATCGAAGGTGCTGGCGTTGACGCCGTTGTAGATGACTTCGGTTTTGTGGTCGGGGCACTGGTAGAGCCAGCCGACCTCGCTCTTGAGCTGATTGGATACGGTGATGACGCGATCGGCGCAGTAGGTGCCGTGGCGCTCGTGTTCCTGAACGCGGTGCGATTGCCCAGCGAAGAATTGGTTGCCGTTGCGACCGTATTCGGTCGAGTGCATGGTCAGGACGCTCTTGCGCCGGCGTCCTTCCTTGATCCACACGAGCGCGTTGGAGGCCAGCCAATCGTGAGCATGCACGATGTCAAAGGGGCCGATGTGATCTTCCACGGCGAAGAACTCGTGGACGAAGGCCCGGCACATATTGTTGATTTCATCGACGAAATTGGAATGCAGCGCGAAGTTGCAGCGGTGATAGTGAACGCCGTCGAGACGGTCGTAGTGCGGCTGCTGATGGCCGCGACGGGTAAACACATGAACTTCATGCTCGCGGCGATCGAGAGCGGCCGCGAGTTCCGTGACGTGGACGCCGACGCCGCCCACGGCGATACTGTGTAGGGCTTCCCACGAAAACAAGGCAATTTTCACGATCATCCTCCTGGTGTGTTACGCATCCGTACAACGATGATCTTCCCGTGCCGCCTGCCGAAGAGCAGGGATGGAACGCCTTCCTGGACCCATCGGGAGAGCAATCACACCGTCCAAGCAACAACGACTACTGGACAGTTTATTTCTGAGGGAGGCAACTGGCTCGCCGGAGCCAGCAAGGGCGTCCTTTTTTTCAACGCGGCCACGGTCCACGAACCGTGGGGAGGGCAGGCAGTCAGCGACTCGGCGGAGAGAACTATCCCGCACACGAGGCAAGGATGCGCCACTTTGTCCCAAGGAATGGCATTGAGAATGCCAAGAGTCGATCTCATCACACCGGCGTGTAACCTCTTGAGCAGTTTATTGTTGAGATCGCGACTGCGGTCGAGGTGAGGACCATTTGGGCCTTCCTCGCCTGATCCTTCCGCATCCCTGCTTGCCTCCCAGGCACACCCCCATGATTGCATGCGGCGCGCGTCCCGCAAGTCGAGGGACTTCTTGCCGCGGGGAGGACCGCGAAACAAAAAAAGATACGATTTGGTGCCACGACCACAGGGAGAAGGAGGCGGGTCGGCCCCTTGCGATGAGCTCCAGCGATTCGTAGCATGAGTGTGTGGCGACTCAACCTCCCTGATAGTCGGTGGCGAAAGCCCTGATGGATCAGGAGTGGGTTCGTAGTCGGAGAGGTTCGGTCGTTACGAAAGGACCGAACAGAAGAACCCTTGCTCCCTGCCATCATTTTCCATTTATAAAACATTATGGATTTTAAGCCGATAGTCAAGCCTTTTCTGGTCATTCTTTTGCTGGGCGTGTTGGCCGTTCTCCCGGAAAGCAGTCTCGCCGATGACGACGTCAAAGCACCGATTTTCGCTGTGCGAACGGCAGACGGATCCCGAGTGAGCGGAAGTTGGCGGCAGATGAAACCGGACTGGTCGGTGCGGCTGGGAGAGGGCGACGGCACGCGGATCGCCGGCGACGACGTGTTGACGGTGCGCCGCGTGGATGTACCGCTGCCGTCGCAACCCGTGGAGGAACACCTCATCCTCGTGAATGGGGATCGCCTACCTTATAAGGACAAGACGCTGCGTCTGAGCGGCGAGAAGTTCCATCTCCATCATGCCAATCTGGAGGAAGGCCGGGATGTGTCCGTGCCGCTGGCGGCGGTCGCCGTTCTGTGGCAAAGCGCTCCGGATCGGACCTTCGATGCGGAGAAGTTTCGCCGCCGCCTTGTTGCGGGCACGAGGACGCGCGATATCGTCTGTCTGCGCAACGGCGACATCGTCGCCGGCGTGCTGAGCAGTCTGGATCAGCAGAAGGTTGAAGTGGAGGTCGAAAAGAAGCCCGTGGTGGTGAAGATGGCGCAGGTGGCCTATATCGCCTTCAATACCGAACTGGCCGCCATGCTGCGGCCCAAGGGCGTCTATGCTCGGCTCATCCTGACCGACACCCGACCGGGCGAGGGCGGCCGGTTGTCGCTGACTTCGGCCTCCTGCGATGGCACAACGCTTACCGGAACGACTGTCTTCGGCGCTCGGCTGAGCGTCCCTTTGCATGCGGTGGCCGCTGTCGATTTGCAGCAGGGGCGCGCAATCTACCTTTCCGATCTCAAACAGAGCAAATATGAATATCACCCCTATCTCGACGCAACCTGGCCTTTCGCCGCGGACGGCAACGTCGCCGAACACGATCTGCTGCTCGGCGGATCGACGTATGATAAGGGCATCGGTCTGCACAGCCATAGCCGGCTGACCTATCGGCTGGCGGGCGCCTACCGGCGTTTCGAGGCGCTGGTCGGCCTGGACGATAAGGACGGCCGTCGCGGTAGCGTGCGCATCCGCGTGTTGGCGGATGGCGAGCCTCTCGATCTCGGCGCCGACCGCGAACTGACGGCCCGAAGCGGTCCCTTACCGATCAGCGTCAAGGTCGAAGGCGTGCGCGAACTGACGTTGGAAGTCCAGTTCGGCGATTACGGCGACGTGCAAGACGTGGTCGATTGGACCGATGCACGCTTGGTCAAGTAGAGGCATCTTGGTTTGCCAGCCCGCAGCGCCAGCAAGGGAATCCCTTGCTGGCGCTGCGGGCTGGCAAACCAAGCCCACCTATCTTTCCCATCATCTCATCCCCCTGGCAAACCAGGCGTTTTGGCCTCATCCTCCGAGTTCGCAGGTTTTGCCGAAAGTTTCAAGAAGCGGGGTTATGGCGGTCGATCCCACTAGGGACAGGAGAGCGCGGCCAGCGAAGGCTGACCGTGTTTGGGACGACCAGCGCTAACGCCGGGATCGGCGTCGCGGCGTGTTGATGGGGGACGCGATCATGAGTAGAGTCTGGAGGGTCGTGGCGCTGGTGGCGGCCGGCTGGTGCCTGAACATGACGGCCCAGGCTCAGTTCTCCAGCTATCCGAGTCCAGTCGGCGCGACGCGGATGCCGGAGCCGATCCCCTGTGGGCCATCGGCTCCCGCTCCGCCTGGACCGCAGCCCAACTTGGTACCCGGACCTATCAGTCCTCAGGCGGCGCCGATGGGGCCGCCCGACTGTCTGAGTCTGCCCGCCGATCATACGGGCGCCTTCCAGTGCGAGCATTACGTCGATGATAGCGGCATCTTCGTCCACATCGGCCCGATGGCCTTGCAGCGTAACAAACTCGGTGCGGGAGACATTGCCGTCTACAATGCCCGAGCGCAGGGACAACCGTTTGGCCCTGAAGTACCCAATCCCTTTATCCCACCGCCGGCCGGCACTGCCAGCGCCCTGGGGTTCAATAGTTTCACGCCGGCGCTCTCGTTGGGCATCCGCGGTACGATCGGCTATCTGTGGGACAAGCAGAGCATCGAGTTCACCAACTTCTATATCTGGGAAAACGATGTGACCACCTCCGTTCAGCAGTTCGGAGGGCTAGATACTCTGTTTTGGAATCCCCCGTTGACGTTTCTCGGCGATGCCCTGTTTCGCCGGGCCGATCAGGTGACGACGACCTTTGGGTCGAGCTTGTTCAGCAGCGAACTGAACTATCGTCGCTGGGAAGTGTCGGGCGGTCTGGAACTGATCGCGGGCATCCGCTATGTCCGTCAGAACGATATTCTGGGCATCATGTCGCAGGGCACCGCGTTCGTGCAGAACTCTCTGGGGCTGGCGACACCGGGCCGAGACATGGCGGTTTACGGCGTGCTGACGCACAACAACATCGTGGCCCCTCAACTTGGGGCCGAGTACAACTTACCCATTTGCAGCTGGCTCTCGCTGAGTGGTTTGGGTAAGGGAGCATGGGGCGTGAACTTCGTCAATTCCGATGTCAGCCTCACGCGCGGCGATGGGTTGACGGCCTTCGACACGCATCGCTCCGCCTCGGTCTTCGGCCAGATTTACACCTTGGGGGCGTTCGCGGACTTCAACATCCTGCAACGCTTGCATCTGCGGTTGGGTTACACGGCGACGTGGTTGTTGGGAGTGGCGACCGCCAACGATCAAGTGGACTTCAATCTGATGGGCTACCAGGCCCGGCAAGCGTTCGGCCTCCAGGGACTGAATCAGGCTCTCTCGGCCGGCAATCTGCAACAGATCCGCAGCGCTCAACAGTCGATCCCGCATGGCCGGGGCAACAACAACGGCAGCATTATGTACTTTGGCCCGCAGATTGAGTTGCAGTTCTTTTTCTGAGAGGGAAACGCTTTCGCAAGCGTCCCTTGCTTGCGCTGCGGGCTAGCGAAACTCCATCTGCCAGCCCGCAGCGCAAGCAAGGGACGCTGTTCAGAAACTCGCCCCGATGCACCAGCTGCCGTCGGCGGTCGCCAGCGACCAGACGACTTCGGCAGCCAGCTTGATCGGCCGGCAGTAACCGATCCCTTCCAAATCCACTTCGATCTTTTGCCCTTTTTCCAGCGGCGATTTGACAATCATGCGGATGCCGTCGGCGGAGATGTCGAGGACCGACAGGGCCAGGTTCGCGCCGACGAGCAGCGTATCCTCGCGGCAGGCGACTTCGGTACTCGGTTTGGGACGTTGACGGCGAGAACGGCGGCGCTCGGAGCCGGCGGCGGTCGGTTCGTTCATGATTGGCCCTCCTGCCAGAGCATAGGTCACGAACGGCAGACGGGCAATTGCCAAGAGGTACGAACTTTTTGACCAGCCTGCCGCGCCGGCAAGGGATTCCCTTGTCGGCACTGCGGGCTGGCAATTCTTCACTTGGCCAGCGGTTGGCCATTGGCATCGGGCAACTTATTCATGGCGATCATAATGAGATCAATGAGGGCCCAAACCCAACAGCCTCCCAGCGTAACGAGTTTTAAGATCCCCAAACCCGTGTATCCCAGATAGAAACGATCGACGCCGAGGCCACCCAGGAAAAACGAGAGTAGCAGGGCCACCATCCAACTTTTCGGTTCTTCAGCCATTGTGGGCATCTCCTTCAAAGGTGCAACAACCGAGACATCACTTTCCGCCACCCGTCGCGAAACGGGGCGGATTAGGGCAAACTATAAAGCAACAGCGACCACTCCGCCATCATCATTTCACGAGAATTCATAAAATCCTCATCTCTGGCTCGTCCGTCCATCGCTACGATCGTACTGCCCAGCGCGGTTTATCGGCCCACGCCCCGGTAGGTTCCTTGTGAATCGCGGAGCGAGTCGGTAGGATAGAGCGTGTGATCGACAAATCTCCGTGGGTCGCGTCACATCGGCGAGGAACCTCCATGAAGGCGCTTATCAGCGACGTTCACAGCAACCTTGAAGCGCTGCATGCGGTGCTGGCGGACATCGCCCGTCATTCGGTCGAGACGATTTATTGCCTGGGCGACGTGGTCGGCTACGGCCCTAATCCGCGCGAATGTCTCGATCAGATCATGCGCTGTGCCGTCGTCCTGATGGGCAATCACGATCAGGCCGTCCTCTTCGATCCAATGAACTTCAATCCGGTGGCCGAGCGCGCGACCATGTGGACACGCGCGCAACTGGATAAGCCATTCCCCAACCGAAACGCGGCGGACGCGCGCTGGGAGTTCCTCGCCGAACGCCCTCTGAAACACCGCGACGGCGATTTCCTGCTCGTGCATGGCTCGCCGCGCAATCCGCTCAACGAATACATCTTCCCGGAGGACATTTATTCCGAGGTAAAGATGCGCTCCATTTTCTCGCAGGTGCCGCGCTACATGTTCCAGGGACACACGCACGTTCCCGGCATCTTCACCGAGTCGCTGGACTTCCACAGCCCGGACGAAATCGAGTTCGAGTACAAATTGGATGGCCGCAAGACGCTGTGCAACGTCGGCTCCGTGGGCCAACCGCGCGATGGCGATTGCCGTGCCTGTTACGTCCTGCTCGATGGTACGACGATTCGCTTTCGCCGCGTCGAATACGACCTCGATACAACGATCAAGAAGATCCGCGACATCGAAGATTTGGATGATTTCCTCGCCGAACGTCTGCGCGGGGGGCGTTAGAAGGGACTTCTTTTACCGTATTTTCTTCGCTATAATGGGCGCATGAATGCGGAATACTTTCGACAGTTGTTGCACCAGCGTCCCTTTGAACCGTTCGTGGTCCATCTCTCCAGCGGCGAGGTCCATCCGGTTCGTCATCCGGAGTGCGCCTCGCTGACGAACACCCGGTTGGTCATCGTGGACCCGGAAGAGGACCGTATCACCCTATGCTCTCTTTTACATATTGTCAGCGTCGAGATGCTTCAACCGGCGGCATCCTGATGCTGCGATGCGACCCCAACTCGCTCCGCAAGTTGGCCACTCTCCATAATCTGGATAAAAATATCCATTTTCCTCTTGTACCGTTCGTCGCGGTCGGTCAAACTACAAGGAAAGCAACGCCAACCAAGGGAATCGTTCCACAAACGTACCTACCTCTTGCCCGCCTAATCGTCGCCCTGGAAACGCTGCCTTGACGCTTTATGCACGCCCTGCAACGATAAATGAATCGCCCTCCTTCCCCTGGCCGGTCAACCACACGGGTTCAAGATTGCGTCTCGAACTGAGAGTCCCTCCCATGACATGGAAACCCTCGCTCCCTCGCCGTCACGGCTGGATCGTCTGCGCCGCCCTGTTGGTGCTGGCCGGCTGCCACGAGCAGGAGCAGATTCATTCGTATCTGGCACCGAAAGAATCCTTGCCCGAACCGCCGCGACAGCGTGCAAAGGCAGATCAATCCGCGCCGCATTATGTCACTCCGAAGGGATGGGAAGTCAGGCCGCCGCTGGTCAAGAAGGGTATCCGCATCCCCGTGGTGCTTCGCGTTGCGCAAGACGGCCACGAGGCCGAGGCGACGGGGATGTCGCTGCCCGGCAAGGGCGGCGGATTGCTCCCCAACGTCCAGCGCTGGTGCCGGCAGGTTGGCGCCAACCCCGTCGATGAAGCGGAACTTCGTCGTATCGTTCGTACCGTCAAGGTGAGCGACAACGAGGCGCAGTGCGTGGACCTCGGCCCCGGTCGCAACGGCAATCAGCGCATCCTTGGCGCTATGCTGCCGCACGGCAAGGAAACGTGGTTTTTCACGCTCAAAGGTCCGGCCGATCTGGTCGGCAAACAGAAAAGCAATTTCGAGGCGTTCGTCGCGTCCGTCCACTTCGGCAACGAACCAGGAGCTGCCCATGAGTGATACCTCCATTCAAGCGAGGCCCAATCCGCTGCCGGTCCTCGCCAGCCCGCCGCCGAAGGCGCGCGCCGGCTTCCTCTGGTACGTCAAGAAAGCCGGCAAGGCGTTGGCCTCGCTGCGTCTGACGGTGTTCCTCTTCGTGCTGTCGATGATTCTCGTCTTTTGCGGCACGCTGGCGATGATGGACCAGGGACTATTCACGGTCCTGTCACGCTATTTCCGTTCGGGCATCGCCTGGATTCCCTTGCAGCTCTTCGTTCGCTTCGGACAGGTGTTCTTCGGCATCTCCCCCGATGCGCAGGTAGCGGGCAGCATTCCGTTTCCTGGCGGCTGGCTCATTGGGGCCGCGCTGCTGGTCAACCTTATCGCCGCTCACGCCACTCGCTTTCGTTTCACCTTAAAACGATCCGGCATCTTGCTTATTCACTCCGGCCTCATCATCCTGATGCTCGGCGAACTGGTCACTGGCCTGTTCTCCGTCGAGAGCAGCATGACGATCCCGGTCGGCGGTTCCTCCAATTACGTCGAAAACTTCGATAGCGTGGAACTGGCGTTCGTGTCCTCAGCCAACGCCAAGGAGGACAAGGTCGTCGTCGTTCCCGAGAACCAATTGCAGACAAACGGCACGATCCACAACGATCTGTTGCCGGTCGATATTGAGGTGGTGCGGTATCTCAAGAATTCTTCGGTGCCCGAGGACATTCCCGCGGATGTGGACAACCTGGCCACGCGCGGCTTTGGGTTGCAAACGGTGGCTCTTGAGCAACCACCCGGTCGCGGCGTCGATGCCGATCAGAAACGCGATATGCCGTCCGCTTACCTGACGTTCAAGGATAAAAAGAGCGGCCAATCGCTCGGCACCTATCTCGTGTCGCTCAACTTCCGCAATGCGCAGCCAGTGGACATCGATGGCACACCCTATCGGGTTGCCCTTCGTTTGAAGCGAAACTATCTGCCGTTCGCGTTCCATCTGGAGAAACTGGATCAAGAGATGTATCGCGGCACCCGGCTCGCCAAACGCTATGCGAGCCTGGTGCGTGTGACGGGCGAAAACGGCCTGGATCGCGAGGTGCTGATTCACATGAATCACCCCTTCTATTTCGAGGGGCAGACGTTCTATCAGTCCAGAGCGGAAATAACCCCCGAGGGAGTCGGTGTGACGGGTCTGCAAGTCGTTCGCAACCCCGGTTGGCCGCTGCCGTACATCGCTTGCACGATGGTGTCGGGCGGCATGGTGATCCATTTCCTCCTTCATCTGCTGGGCTTCTTTCGCCGGAAGGTGACGCTATGAATAAAGTCGAGCAATTTGGTCCGTGGGTCGTCGTCGGTTTGGTGGTGGTGTACTTGATCGCCATGATGGCACCGCCCGCCGAGAGCGATAATCGCATGCACCTGGCTGAGTTTGGCTCGCTGCCGCTCCAGGACGCCGGGCGCATCAAGCCGTTTGACACGCTGGCGCGCAACAGCCTGATGATTATCAGCAACAAACAAACCTTCGTGGATGAGAAGGGACAAACTCAGCCGGCGATCCGCTGGTTACTTGACGTGATGACCAGCGGCCCGCTGTTCAAATTCTCCAACGAGGAAAAAGGGGGGCATTTCCCTCTTCCCGCCGAGAAACACCGTGTTTTTCGCATCGACAACCCCGAAGTTGTCACCTTGCTCGGTATGAAAAGACGCGACGGCTCGCGCTACGCTATCAATGAGTTTGCCGATCACGTCGGCAAACTGGAGTCTGAAGCCGAAATCGTCTCTCGGAAAGATCCCAAGAAGTTGTCTCCCTACGATAAGGGGATTCACGATCTGTATCAGCATCTGCAACTATACATGAAGCTGGGCGGTTGGCCGCAGACGATGTACGCCGTGCCGCCGTCGGTTGCCGGCGGCGAATGGCAGAACTTCCGCGAGGCGCACGGAGACGAACAGGGCAATGAAGCGGTCGGCAAGTTCGCCATGATCGTGATGGCCTACGCCAAGGATGATGTCAAGACCTTCAACAAGGAAGTGGACGAGTACCGCAAGCAGATCGGTGCCCCCATTACCGCCGACATGCGGCGCAGCGGCGTCGAAGCGTTCTTCAACCACTTCGAGCCGTTTTATCAATGCACGATCCTTTATGTCTTTGTCTTCTTGCTGGGCTGCCTGTCGTGGCTGGGCTGGACGCAAGCGCTCAATCGCTCGGCTTTCTGGCTGGCGGTCGTCACGCTGGTAGTGCATACCGTGGCCCTCGTGGGGCGGATGTACCTGACGGATCGCTGGTTCGTGTTCGTGACGAATCTGTATTCGTCGGCGGTGTTCATCGGCTGGGGCTGCGTCGTGCTGGGCCTGATATTGGAAAAGCTGTTCCACAACGGTATCGGCAATGTGGTGGCCGCGTTCTGCGGCGCGATGACGATGTTTGTCGCCCATCACCTGGGCAGCGATAGCGACACGTTGGCGCTGTTGCAGCCGGTGCTGGATACGAACTTCTGGCTGGCGACGCACGTTACCTGCGTGACGATGGGTTACACAGCGACGTTCGTGGCCGGCTTCCTCGGCGTGGCCTACATCATAGGCGGCGTGCTAACGCCTGCACTCACGCGGTCGGCGAGCAAGGTTCTGGGGCAGATGCTCTACGGCATCCTGTGTTTCGCCACGCTGCTGAGTTTCACGGGCACCGTATTGGGCGGCATCTGGGCCGATCAATCGTGGGGCCGCTTCTGGGGTTGGGATCCCAAGGAAAATGGGGCGCTGCTGATCGTCATCTGGAACGCCTTGATTCTGCACGCCCGCTGGGGCGGACTTGTGCAGCAGCGCGGCATGGCCGTGCTGGCGGTTGCCGGCAACATGGTCACGGGCTGGTCGTGGTTCGGCACCAATCAACTCGGCGTCGGCCTGCATGCTTACGGTTTCAACGACACGCTGGCGACGGGGTTGGTGATCTTTTGGGGCAGTCAGGCCGCCCTGATTCTCATGGGTTCGCTGCCGCTACGATTCTGGGCCAGCTACACCGCGCTGACGGCGCCCGCGCGTCCCATGCCGATCGCCGCTCCACCGCCATCCGATCGACCTGCCGGCAAGCGTCGCGGCAAGCGCGGCACAAAGCCGGGCGACGCGGGTTACTTCCCAGGTCCGGCGTAACGGCGACACCATCACCGCCAGCCCGCAGCGCCAGCAAGGGTTCCCTTGCTGGCGCTGCGGGCTGGTTCATTTGTCAATCCACCGCGCCAAGCGTCGCCTTGATCTGCATCTGCTTGTCATCGCGGAGGATCGTCAGCGTCACCGTTTCGCCGATTTTGTGGGTCTCCAAAATATCAAATAATTCGTTCGCCTTCTCAACCGGCTTGTCCTCAACGGCCACGATGATGTCACCGAGGCGGATGTCGCCGTCGCTGTCGCGGCGTGTCGGCCGCAAGCCGGCCTTCGCCGCTGGGCCATCGCGGAAGGTACGCACCAGCAGCGCCCCCTTCTGCACGCCCAGTTCGTGGGCGAGTTGATCGTGCGCGACCTGCACACCCAAGCCGGGACGCTCTACTTTGCCTTTCTTGATTAACTGCGGCACCACGCGGTTGACTTCATCGATGGGGATGGCGAAGCCGATGCCGGCGTTGCTGCCGGAAGGACTGTAAATCGCCGTGTTCACGCCGATCAACCGGCCGGCGCTGTCCAGCAACGGTCCCCCGGAGTTGCCGGGATTAATGGCCGCGTCGGTCTGGATGACGTTCTTGATGGTGCGTTTCGTCACCGATTGAATCTCACGCCCCAGAGCGCTGATGACACCCGTGGTCAGCGTCAGATCGAGTCCGAAGGGATTGCCGATAGCGTAGGCCATCTGGCCGACCTGGAGATTCGACGATTTGCCGATGAGGATGGGGACCAGTTTGCTCTTGGGAGCGTCGATGTGCAGCACGGCCAGATCCTTGTCGGGCGCGGCACCCACTAACGACGCTCGCCAGGTGGTGTGATCGGCCAGCGTCACCAGGGCACCTTTGGCATCCTCAATCACATGATAATTCGTGACGACGTGGCCGCCGTCGTCCCAGACGAAGCCCGAGCCGGTGCCCTTCGGCACTTCCTGGGCGTTCAGCGTCCATTCGTCGCGTTTCACGGTCAGTGAGGTAATGTGCAGCACGGACGGCTTGGTTTGCTTGTAAATGGAGATGTTGGCCTTCTCGATCTCCGATAGTTCACCGCGCGGCGTGATTTCACGCGGCACGCCGAAAATGTTGTGGTTCTGAGCCTCCTGATGCGCGCGATACTCACCCCACAGGAATGCGCCGAGAAGGCACAGCCCCCCCACGACGAGGAAGGTGAGTAGCGATGTGAGCCAGGGGAACGGCGGACGAGGCGAGCGCTCGCGCGGTGGATGCGAATGGGCCGGAGGTTGTGAAGGAGGCCATGTGTAGTCGTCATCAAGTGGCATGACAAACCTCGAAGAGCAGAAGCAAGGGGCGAGCCAGGAATCTGTGAGTAGTATTCGCGCGGAGGGTTCAGGTTGACAAGCCCGGAGCGCCAGTGACGGGACTTCTTCCCTCGCTGGCGTTCCGGGCTTGTAGGCGTTCCTCATCATCCCACCGGCAACGCTTGCAGACGCTCCGCTGCTACCGGTAGAGCGGCCGACAGTGCTTCCTCAATGCGCTCGGCCAGGATGAAGTGCATCTCTTCACGCACATTGTCGGGCAACTCGGCCAGGTCCATTTCGTTATCGCGCGGCAAAATCACATGGCGAATGCCGGCACGCCGCGCGGCCAGCACTTTTTCCTTGACGCCGCCGATGGGCAGCACCAGGCCGGTGAGCGTAATCTCCCCCGTCATGGCCACATCGTTGCGCACAGGAACATTCGAGTACAGCGAAGCCAGGGCCGTCACCAGGGCGACCCCGGCAGACGGGCCATCCTTGGGCACGGCTCCGGCCGGCACATGGACATGGACGCCGGAGTGCCGGAACAGATCGGGATCGATGCCCAACGCCTCAGCGTGCGACCAGACGAACGACTGCGCGGCGCGGGCCGATTCCTTCATGACATCGCCAAGCTGCCCCGTCAGGCGCAAGCCGCGACCATCGCGCAGCAGACTGGCCTCGACGTACAGGACATCGCCGCCGGCCTCGGTCCAGGCCAATCCCGTGGACACGCCGGGCGGCAGATCCTTGCGAAAATGCTCCGGCCGCACACGCTCGGGACCGAGCAAATCGGTCAGATCATTTGCGGCCACGGTGACCGCCTCGGTGTGCCCCTCGGCGAAGCGCCGCGCTACCTTGCGGGCGACGCGCCCCAGCGTGCGCTCCAGTTCGCGTACCCCGGCCTCGCGCGTGTAGCGGCTGATGAGGCGGCGCAGTGCCTCCGGCTGAATCGTCAACTGCTCGGCGGTCAGTCCCGTTTCCTTGAGCCGGCGCGGCAGCAGGAAGCGCTCGGCGATTTGCATTTTTTCCTCTTCGCTGTAGCCGGAGAGCCGAATCAATTCCATGCGATCCAGCAACGGGCGCGGGATGGTGTCGAGCGTGTTCGCCGTCGTGATGAAAAACACCTTCGTCAGATCGAACGGCAGATCGAGATAATTGTCGCGGAACTGGGCGTTCTGTGCTGGGTCCAGCACCTCCATCAAGGCGCTGGCAGGATCGCCGCGATAATCGTGACCCAACTTGTCGATCTCATCGAGCATGAGGACAGGATTGCGCACACCGGCGCGCCGAATCGCCTGTAAGAGCCGGCCGGGCATGGCACCGATGTACGTGCGGCGATGACCGCGCAACTCGGCCTCGTCGTGCAACCCACCCAGGCTCATGCGCTCGAACTTGCGGCCCAGCGCGCGCGCGATCGATTGGCCGAGCGACGTTTTGCCGACGCCGGGCGGACCCACCAAACACAAGATCGGCGCCTTGGCGTCGGGATTGAGTTTCAGGACCGCCAAATCTTCAAGAATACGATCCTTAATATCCTTTAAATCGTAATGATCCTCATCCAGCACCTGCCGAGCGTGGCCGAGGTCGATAATGTCCGTCGTCGTCTTCGTCCACGGCAGTTCGAGGATGAAGTCGAGATAGGTGCGTATCACCTGAAAATCGGGCGCGGCGGCCGGCAGACGCTCCAGCCGGTTCAGTTCGCGCTCGGCCTCCTTACGCACCTCATCCGGCAGGTCGGCCTCGGTCAGCCGACGGCGCAGTTCATCCACCTCGGACTTCTCGGGACTCGTCTCGCCGAGTTCTTGCTGAATGGCTTGTAGCTGCTGGCGCAGCATGTACTCGCGCTGCTGCTTGCCCATCTCCGTCTCGGCCTGGGTGTTGATCTGCTTGCGCAGTTCAAGCACTTGCACCTCATGGTTGAGATAGCCGTGCAACAGTTGCAGCGCCGCGGCGCGGGTTGGAGCCTCGAGCAACGCTTGTTCGCGGGCCACATCGAGACTGAGCATGGAGCCGAGCATGTAAGCCAAACGCAGCGGATCTTGCGTTTGAGCCACCAGCTGCTGAATGTTGATCGGCACCTGCACCTGCGCCAGTTCCAGTACGCGCGCGGCCAGATCGATGACAGCCCGATACATCGCCTCCACTTCGGTATCCTTGTCCGACGGTTCGGGCAACGGCTGAACGCGAACTTTCAGATACGGCTCGGTCTGCTCCGCTTTCAAAAGCGTGACACGCTCCATGCCCTGGACGATCAATTCAATGACGCCTTCGCCGCGCGCCATCTTCTTGACGACGGCGCGCGTGCCGATCGGGTAAAGGTCATCGAGTCCGGGCTGTTCGTTGGCGGCGTCGCGCTGGGCGGCGACGACGAACGCTTTTTCCTCCGTACCCAGCACGGCCTCGACGGCGGCCATCGAGTTGGGCCGGCCTACGGCCAGCGGCATGAACAGATGGGGAAACAGAACCGTATTCTTCAGCGGCAGAACCGGCAGAACCACCACGTTGTCGGTTGGAGTCACGAGGAGCCTCCATTGGGGATATGAACGAGCAACATGCCATCGCGAAAATCGGTGGCGATGTCGGCTCGTTCCAGGTCGCAGGGCAATTCAAGCGTGCGCTCAAAATGACTATAAGCGATCTCCATTTGGTAATATCGACAGCCTTCCAGTGCGGTGCAATCGCGGCGCACGCCGCGCAACGTCAGGCGACGGCCGCGCACCGTCAGTTCCACATCTTCGGGGCGAACGCCGGCCAACTCGAACTTGATGAGCCAGCCTTGGCGTCCGCGATACACATCAGCGGCGGGGCACCAGGGCGAATCGCGGCACGACTCCGCCGCGGGCAAAAACAGCGCGTGCATAATGCGAATAAAATCGTCGGACATCGGTGTCGTCCTTTCTGTCTTTGCCAGCCCGCAGCGCCAGCAAGGGAACCCTTGCTGGCGCTGCGGGCTGGCAAAGACACCCTTGCTGGCGCTGCGGGCTGGCCGAACGCATTCGGCGGCATCACGGCGAAAACGGCGTGAAACTCAACGTCCCGCGCTCCGCGTTGTAATCCACCTGCACCGTCTGGCCATCGTGTACCTCGCCTTGCAACAGCAAGCGAGCCAGCGCTGTCTCGACTTCCTTTTGCAGCGTTCGCTTCAATGGCCGCGCACCATAGGCCGGATCGTAGCCGACCTCGACCAGATGCGTGCGCGCCCGATCGGTCAATTCCAGGCGAATGTGCCGCTCGTCCAGCCGTTCGCGCAATCGCGCCAGCTGAATATCCACGATCTTCTTCAGGTGTTCCTCGCTCAAGGCGTGGAAGACGATGATCTCATCGACGCGATTGAGGAACTCCGGCCGGAAGTGCTTGCGCAACTCATCCAGCACGGCATTCTTCATACGATCGTAGATTTCGCCGACATACGAACCCTTGTATTGCAAGATGCGTTGGCTGCCGATGTTCGAGGTCATAATGACGATCGTGTTCTTGAAATCGACCGTCCGCCCCTGGCCATCGGTGAGCCGGCCATCATCCAGCAGTTGCAGCAACACATTGAAAACATCGGGGTGCGCTTTCTCGATCTCATCGAACAGAATGACGCAGTACGGTCGGCGGCGCACGGCCTCCGTCAGTTGACCGCCCTCCTCGAAACCAATGTAACCCGGCGGCGCACCGAGCAGCCGCGCGACTGTGTGTTTCTCCTGATACTCCGACATATCAATGCGAATCATGGCCCGCTCGTCGTCGAAGAGGAACTCGGCCAGCGCCCGGGCCAACTCGGTTTTGCCGACGCCAGTCGGCCCCAAAAAGATGAACGAACCGATGGGCCGATTCGGATCTTTCAGGCCGGAGCGTGCGCGAACCACCGCTTCGGCGACGGCCAGCACCGCCTCATCCTGGCCGATGACGCGCTGATGCAGTTCCTCCTCCAGTTGGAGTAATTTCTGCACCTCGCCTTCCAGTAGTTTCGACACGGGAATATGCGTCCAACGGCTGACGACCTCGGCGATGTCCTCCTCGTCCACTTCTTCCTTGATGAGCCGAGCCGTGCCCTGCTTGGAGGCAAGCCCCTCTTCTTCCGTCTTGAGTTGCTTCTCCAATTCCAGCAGCCGGCCGTATTTCAACTCGGCGGCCTTGTTGAGATCGTACTGCCGTTCGGCCTGCTCGACGGCGACCTTGGTTTGCTCGATTTGCTCGCGCAAATCGCGCAGTTTCTGCACACCCTCTTTCTCGGCTTGCCATTGGGCGCGCAGGGTATCGGACTCGCCCTTCAACTCGGCCAACTCCTTTTCAATCTTGGCCAGGCGTTCGCGCGAAGCGGCATCTTTCTCTTTCTTCAGCGCCTCACGCTCGATTTCCAGTTGCATGGTGCGGCGCGTGATCTCATCCAGTTCGGCTGGCATGCTGTCAATCTCGGTACGCAGTTTGGCGGCGGCCTCATCGACCAGATCGATGGCCTTATCCGGTAAAAAGCGATCCGAAATATAGCGATTCGACAGCACGGCAGCGGCAACCAACGCGGCGTCCTTGATGCGCACGCCGTGATGAATCTCGTAGCGTTCACGCAAACCGCGCAGGATCGAGATGGTATCCTCGACAGTCGGCTGATCGACCATCACCGGCTGAAAGCGCCGTTCGAGAGCCGCATCTTTCTCGATGTGCTGGCGATATTCATCCAGCGTCGTCGCGCCAATGCAATGCAGTTCGCCGCGTGCCAACATGGGTTTAAGCAAATTGCCGGCGTCCATCGCGCCTTCGGCTTTGCCGGCACCGACGACCGTATGCAACTCGTCGATGAACAGAATGATTTCGCCCTGCGCTTCCTGCACTTCCTTGAGGACTGCTTTCAGACGTTCCTCGAACTCGCCGCGGAACTTGGCCCCGGCAATGAGCGCGCCCATGTCCAAGGCGACGATGCGCCGTTTCTTCAATCCCTCCGGCACATCGCCGCGCACGATGCGCTGAGCCAATCCCTCGACGATCGCGGTCTTGCCGACGCCAGGCTCGCCAATCAGCACGGGATTGTTCTTGGTGCGGCGCGACAACACCTGCACGACGCGGCGAATCTCATCATCGCGGCCAATGACCGGATCGAGTTTGCCCGCACTGGCGGCCTTCGTCAAATCGCGGCCATACTTTTCCAGCGCTTCGTAAGTCGTCTCCGGGTTCTGGGAGGTGACGCGCTGGTTGCCGCGTACCTCGTGCAGCGCGGTCATCAAGCGATCGCGCGTGACGCCGAACTCCTTGAGCAATCGCCCCGTCGCGCCGGTGTCGGCGATGAGGGCGAGCAATACATGCTCGACGGAGACATATTCATCCTTGAAACTTTTCGCCTCGTCTTCGGCCTGCATCAGCACGCGATTGAGACGACTGCCGATGGCCTCGCCTTTGCCGCCGGAAACGCGCGGCAGACGTTCCACTTCCTGCTGAGCGCGTCGCTTCAACCCATCGAGATTGACGTTGGCCTTGCGCAGAATGGACGAGGCAAGACCGGGTTCCTGATCGAGCAAGGCGGCCAAAAGATGTTCGACTTCGACGTACTGCTGGCCGCTGCGCGCGGCTAGACGCTGGGCATTCTGTAGGGCTTCTTGCGTTTTTTCGGTGAAACGATTGATGTCCATTCACACCTCCTCGGCGAGACCCCACGCCGTGCCGCCAAGAGGTCTGCCTGCTTCGAGCGATGGGGAGCTACCAGAGCGGCACGAATGCAAAAAGGATGTGCAAGTGGGGTGCCAATTACTCATCCCCAACAGAGGATTGTCTCAACGGGCGAAAACAGCGAGATTTGTCGTCCCTTCTCTTGCGGAGTTCCGCAAGGGCGATTGGTGATGCGCGGCGGGATGCTGCGGAGTTGACAGTCGAAGACCTATCAGGGAGGCAAATTGGCAGGCGTCCATTCGCGGCCAAGCGCATCTTGGGGGAATTTCTCCGCGTCGCTGTCCCTTCCAGAATACAATCTTCTCTCCAAGAGGCGATTGCGAGCAGGCGGCTACCGGATGCGCGAATTGTTTCGGAGACTGTTTTTTTCGTTGGCCCAGCCCTTCAGGGCTGGGGGAGCGGAGGGTGTGGGTGCAGATGGGGCCTTCAGGCCCTCTATAGTTCGTGGGGACACGCCGGAGGGGCTAAAGCCCCAATAGCCGCCTCGGCCTGACATCCTACCCAGCCCTGAAGGGCTGGGCTAACGAAGAAAACAACACACGAACCGACTCCGTACCCGCACGCGGCTACCTCTTTGACCTTTTTGTGGTTGCGGATGGCGACAACGGCTTTCAAACGGCCGTGGATTTTTTCCAACTGGTCCGCGGTCGCGAGGGTTTGAAGAAGGGGCTTTTGAGGATTAGGCCATGATTACTGACGATGCGGAACTTCGCGTCTCTTTGGAGCAACTGAGTCGCGTTTACACGGCTTTGGCCGCCCTCCGCGCCGAACATCCCAAGGCGTCGCCGGAGTGGTTCGCAGTCTTGGCGGAAGGCTTCATCGATCACGCCCAGCAACTGCGCTATGAAATCGAGAAGTATACCGGAGTGAGCGACCATACACTCGACTGTTCACCCACGGAACCCGTGGAAGACTATATTGGCGATCTGCGCGAAATCGACCTCGACAACCTGACCATGGTCGTCCGCAATAGCAATGATGTTCGAGAAGTTCGCTGCACGCTTGATGAGTCGCTTCTGGAATCGGCGAAGAAAGCTCTCGATCAGCGGGTGAAAGTCTCCGGTGTGCGACAGAGAAGACCGGGACAAAGGCCCCTTCCGACCCTCCATGTCGTTGATCTGGAGGTTCTCGGGAAAGCGACAACTGAGAACCTGCCGAGAAGCGAGCCTTGACGCCCTCCCTTTCGGTCCAGGCTCTGTGCGAGGATGGCCGCCAGGATTTTGTTGTTTGTCTATTATTATCTCCAGGCTCCGGCGCGGCGTCGGGGGCCGCATCATTCGCGTCGTCGAAGGAAGGAGCGTCTCATGTTTCGCGCGTTCGCTGGCGTCCTGGTCGCGCTACTGTTTCTGTCCAGTCTTGGGCTGACGGCCGAAGACAAGAAGGACACGAAAGAGCCGAAGTTCAAGTCGGTGGTCGGCATGTTCGAGTCTTATAAGAACGAGAAGCTCACACTGAAGGTCGAGGGCGTCAAGCAGGAATTTCCGGTGCCCGGCGACACGGAGGTAGCCTATACCGCAGGCAAGGACAAAAACGAATTGCTCAAAGCCAAGAATGGCCTCAAGGACATCAAGAAAGGATCGACCGTGGCCGTCACACTCGACGGGAAGAAGGTGCTGGGTGTCGGCGTCGTCGTAACGACTCTGCCGAAGGACCAGAAGAAGAAAGTCAAAGACAAATCGAAGGACTGAGGCGGAGACGCCGCGTTTCCCGTAATCCCGAGCAGGTGTGCGGAATCCCGCACACCTTTTTTTATGATCGCCTCATCTGATAATCTTCTTGACACTATTATAAGACACTGTTATATTCATGCCATGGCACTGTCACATGCTCCCCTTTGGACCCTGGACGAATTGAGCGCGCAGGTCGCCTTGGCGCTGGCGGTAGATGGTCCCGCGCAGGCGAGCGGCCGAGTCCGCGAGGTGCCGGACATGCGCACGATCCGCTATTACACGACGCTCGGCCTGATTGATCGACCGGCCCAGATGCGCGGGCGCACGGCGTTGTATGGTCAGCGACATCTCCTGCAACTGGTGGCCATCAAACGACTGCAAGCGCGAGGACTTGCCCTGGCGGAGATTCAGTCCCGTGTGGTGGGTAAGACGAACGCGGTGTTGCGGGAGCTGTCACAACTGCGCCTCGCGCCGCAATCAATGGAGCAACCCAGTGAGAGGGAGGAGCGGCGGAATAGCGGTTTCTGGGGCGCATCGCCGGCGGATGTGCCGGCGGACGAGACAAGCACGGAACAGACGGAAACGGTGCAAAAAAATCGCGGTCGAGCCGTACTCCCTCTGGTGAGCGTAGCACTCGATGACGGAGTGCGCTTGCTGCTGGAAGGCGCTCGGTCGCTCGATGATCACGATGTCGAGGCGTTGCAGGCGGCTGCTGCGCCGTTGCTGAAGTTACTCAAGGCCCGGCGGGTACTGGATGCGGAACGCGCCGCCTCAAGCGGCCAACCACAAGGAGATTCGCCATGAAACAATCGCTGCCCGAAATGCTCGACGACGAAGTGAAACGCTGTCAATCGCCGGAGACGGACACCGAAGCCGGCTTCGGCGCCCTCAACACGGAACGCGGCTGTCTACCGCTGAAAGCGCTGGATGTGCAGGCCCGCATTGACGGCTTGATCGTTCAGTTGGCCCTGACGCAGACGTTTGTCAACACGCACGCCGAGGCGCTGGAAGCGACCTACATCTTTCCGCTGCCGGATCGGGCGGCGGTGACGCGCTTTCGTCTGGAAGTGGCCGGCCGCATTATTGAGGGCGATTTGAAGGAACGCGGGGCAGCGCGACAGGAGTACGATCAGGCGGTGAAGGCGGGGCATCGCGCGGCGATCACCGAAGAGGAACGGCCGGGCGTGTTCACGATGCGCGTGGGCAATCTGCCGCCGGGCGAGGAAGCAACGGTACGGCTGACGCTGACAGGGCCGCTGCCGTACAGCGACGGCGAGGCGACGTTCCGCTTTCCACTGGTCGTCGCGCCGCGCTACATCCCCGGTGTGCCGCTGCCGGGCGGTTCGGTCGGCGACGGTGTCGCCCCGGACACCGACGCCGTGCCGGACGCTTCGCGCATCAGTCCGCCGGTACTCCTGCCGGGTTTTCCCAATCCGGTGCGGCTTGGGCTATCGGTCGAAGTGCCGTTGTCATTGCTGAAACCAAGCGATTTCCGCAGCAGTCTGCACACCATCATCGAGAGCGAGGACAACGATACGAAATTGTTCCGCGTGCAACCGGGCGAACGACTCAATCGCGATTTCATCCTGCGCTTCCGCGTCGCGCAGGAACGTCTTGTCACGTCGCTGTCCCTGCAACCGGATCGCGAGGGGCAAGAAGGGACGTTCTTGTTGACGTTGGTTCCCCCTGTCGAAATGCAGAATGCGGAATGCAGAATGCAGAATGAAAAACTGTCGGATGGTTCTTCTCATTCTGCACTGGGAAGAGATGTGGTGTTCGTGCTGGATCGTTCGGGCAGCATGGAAGGCTGGAAGATGGTCGCGGCGCGGCGATCGCTGGCGCGCATGGTCGATACCCTAACCGAGCAAGACCGCTTTACTGTCTATGCCTTCGACGATCGCATCGAGACGCCAACTGAGTTCGGCGGCGATCATCTCGTGCCGGCGACGAATCGCCTGCGTTTCCAGGCCGTCGAGTTCCTGGCGAAGATCAATTCGCGCGGCGGAACCGAAATGGCCGAGCCGCTGAATCGCGCGGTTAATGAGTTATCGCGCGATAAAGTTGCGGGCCGCGAGCGTATTCTCGTGCTGGTGACGGATGGGCAGATCGGCAACGAAGATCAGATTTTGCGGCACCTGGGACAGTGTGCGAAGGAGATTCGCATCTTCACCTTGGGAATCGATCGCGCGGTGAACGCGGCGTTTCTACGGCGACTGGCGGATCTCGGCGGCGGACAAAGCGAGATTGTCGAGTCGGAGGATCGGCTCGATGAAGTGATGGATATGGTGCATCGCCATATTGGGACGCCGGTGCTGACAGAGTTGCATCTGGAGCCGGCGGGGTTGAAGTTCAACCCGGAGAGCGTGGTGCCGGGGCGCGTGCCGGGTCTGTTCGCTGGGACGCCGCTGCTTATTTCCGGCCGCTATCGCGGTGATGCGGATGGTGCCATCGCTCTGCAAGCGCGCGATGCGACGGGGCGGATGTGGTCGGCCGAGGTGCGCGGACAGCGGACGGATAATCCGGCCTTGACGACGGTGTGGGCGCGTGGCCGGCTGCGCGAGATGGAAGATCGCTACGCCATCGGTTCGGGCGATCAGGCGGCGATGGAACGCGAGATTGTGGCCACATCGCTGCGCTTCGGTGTACTGTGTCGTTTCACGGCGTTCGTGGCGGTGGATCGCTCGGCCGTGGTCAATCCGGGTGGGCAGGTGCATGGTATCGTGCAGCCGGTGGAACAGCCGGACGGTTGGAAGGCGAGCGCGAAATTGTACAGTGGCGGATGCGCTCCGCTTTGTAGCATGGCTCCATCGGCCGCCTTGGCCGGAGGTGCGGAATCGCAGACCGAAAGCGTCGATTCTATGCTTACGTCCATGCTTACGGATTTCGACGCGGAGGAAACGGATCGCACCTTGCGACATAAGCCAAGAAAGACAAGAAGCGTGTCGGCACCGAATGGGATTCAGCGCTTGCTCACGTCACTATTCGGTCGTAGAGGACGCAAAGAAACCAAACGACAAGCGGCGATGGATCGCACTCCCTATCGCCAGCGCGTTAAGACTCTACTTCAAAAAATGCAAGACACTGCTGGCACCGACGTATCGGCGCAACTCACAATGCTACGAGGGATGGCTGCGGAATTGGAGAAACTGTTCAAGGATCTCGTCGCGGTTGGTGATCGCGATCCTTCGGTGAAAACGCTGGGCGAGGCCGTGATTCGCTTGCACGCGCTACTCGGCGAGAGTCAGCCGGCGGAGCAAGACATTCTCGACATGTGGACGCAAATCGAAAATTGCTTGCAGCGCTGGCTGGCGCTGAGCGAAACCACGGAAACGCCTCGGCGCGAAGGGTTCTGGAAGTAAACCGCCCTCCGGCGAGGTTAGCCGTGCGCCGCGCGGCCTGGCGTTTCGCCGAAACGCCAGGCCGCGCGTCCCGACGACACTCAGGGCGTTTCGAGCAGACGTTTCACTTCTTCCGGCGGCTGCGGCCGAGGATCATCGCTGCCGCGCAGGAACTCCCAACCGTTGATTACATCCGCCGACCAAGTGAGGGTGAAGCGCGGCAGCACTTCGCGGGCGGCGTCGGCGCTGATGTGGTATTCCCGACAACGGGCGTCCATTTCCTCAATGCGGCGCAATTGCGCCTGTTGCTCATCATGTGCCTCGAACTGTTCCGAGCCGGCGGTATCCGCCCATCCCAGGCCGCGCGGCAAATGGATGAGCAGACACACGACGATCAGCAGGCACATCGCGCGCTGCTGCCGGCGCGTCAGCGTGCCATCCGCATTCAAGCAAAACCAGTTGGGGCGTCCAGACAGGCCACCGCAGAAGAACAATGTCAGTCCCAAATACGGCAGCAGATGATACCGAGACCAAACAGGCAGGGTCATCATATTTTCATAGCCCCAGTTGGAGCGGGCACTGTAGATGAGCCAATAGCTGCTGCCAATCAGCCCCAGTCCCAACACCATCAGCCGGCGTCGCGGCGCTTGCCACAACCACCAGGCCGCCAGCACGGCCGCCAGCGCGAACAGCAGATACACGTAGGGTTGCGGTATCTCAATCTTCCAGCAGCCCACGACGCCGAACAGAAGATTATCCACCACGGAGCGCATGGTGGCAATCAAGCCGTCGAGCGGCCGGAACGACTGCACGGCGGTCAATCCTTCGTAATGACGCAGGTGCATGATCCTTTGTCCCGAAATGGGCAGACTCACGGCCAGGAAGAGAACCGTACCAAGCATCGGCGTCAGCGCCGGGAGGAGCCAGGAACGGTAAGAGACACGCTCTCGCTTTGAAAGGACGAGAAGATAGAGACAGCACAAAGGACCGCCCAGAATACCGATGGCGAACCAACCGGGCGCGAGGAAGCAGGCCAAAGCAGCTAGAACGAGGTAGCGCCCGCGCGCCGTCTGCCGCCAGCGCTGCACGGCGAGCAAACCCAGCAGCATCGTATCCAGAGCGAGCATGGAAAAGCTGGCGGCGAACCAATAGACGGCTTGATGATAGACCGTGCTGACGCCAAACAGCACCAGGGCCAGCAGACCGTACAACGGATGACCTAGTTCGCGGCGAACGAAGACATAGACGAGAAGCATGGCGATGAGCAATCCCACCGGGCCGATCAGCGTGACCGTCTCCGGGAGTAAAGTTAGCCGGCCGACGAGTTGTTCCAGGATGAACGTGAGCAATCGGCCCAACGGCATGATGTGTTCGTTCTGCGGTATCCACATACCATCCAGGGTTCGCTGCCACGTCCGCGACTGCGCCAGGATTTCGTAATCGTCGATGATGACGGCGGGAGCGATCAGGGGACGAATATAGGGGAGCCAGGCGGCGATGCAGGCCAGCACCACTGGCACAAGGATGGATCGCCCTTTCGCCGGTTGACTCTGCGCTTGCGGCGGCGAAACCGCCACGGACGGGGAGGGTATCATGGAGTTCCTTCAAGAAGGTGTTTGATTTCTTCCGGCGACCGTGGCCGAGGATTATCGCTGCCGCGCAGAAATTCCCAGCCGTCGATTACGTTGTAAGAACAGGGGATGTCCAGTCGTCCCAGTGCCTGGCGCGCCGCGGCCGCGCTGATGTGATGCTCGCGGCAGAGCGCATCGACTTCCTCGATGCGGCGCAGAACGGTCTGTTGATCGCGAACCAATTCGACTTGATACCAGCCGGTCGGCGAACCGCAAATCAGGCCGCGCGGCAACTGCACGAGGAAACATACGCCAATCAGCACATAAACCAATCGGCGTTGTCGCTCGCTCAGGAAACCGTCTTCGCTCAACGTGAACCAGCGTCCCGCGCGTCCGGGTAGACCACCGCAGAAAAACAGCACCAGCCCCAAATGAGGCAGCAAGTGATAACGCGAGAAGTTCGGCTCGGTCATCTGGAAGTACGACCAGCTGGAACGAGCGCTGTAGACGAGCAAATAGCTGCTACCGATCAGGCCGAGTCCCAGAAGCATCAGCCGCCGATCCGGTGCCTGCCGCCACCACCAGACGCCCCAGACCATGACGCCGAACAACACCACCGCGACGCACCACACCGGCAGCGCCACGCTGGTTACACCCACGACGCCCAGCAAGAGATTATCCACAAGGGAACGCAGGGTATATTCCAGGCCAATCAACGGACGAAACGCTTCCACCGCCGTCTGCTCTCCGTAGTGGTCCAGGTGCATGATCGTTTCCGCCGTGCGCGGCAGACTCACGGCCAGGAACAGAGCGGTTCCGAGCAGCGGCAAGAAACTCAACCTTGAATGCAGAATGCAGAATGCAGAATGCAGAATGGAAGAAATGCCCTGTCTTTTATTCTGCATTCTGCATTCTGCATTCTGCATTGGTGAGGCATTCTGCATTAGGTAAAGACAGCACAGCGGGCCGGCCAAGACGCCGATGGCGAACCAACCGGGAGCGAGCAGGCAAGCGAGTACGGTCAGGTCGAGATAGATGCCTCGGCCCGTTTGCCGCCAGCGTTGCGCGGCGAGCAGACCCAGCAGCATCGTATCCAGCGCCAGAATGGCGAAGCTGGCGGCGAACCACCAGACGGCTTGATGATAAACGGTCGTGACGCCGAACAGCACGAGGACCAGCAGCGCGTAAAACGGATGTCCCATCTCGCGGCGGACGAAGACATAGACAAGCCACATTCCCAAGAGCAACGACAACGGCCCCACCAGGCAGGTCACGAACGGCAGCATCGGCAGCCGACCGGCCAGGCATTCGAGGGCGAAGCAGAGCAGTCGGCCCAGCGGCATGGCGTGTTCGTTCTGCGGCACCCATATCGCATCGCGGGTGCGTTCCCACGTCCACGACTGCGTGAGAATCTGAAAATCATCGTACACCACCACGGGACCAACCAGCGACCGCGCATACAACAGCAGGAAGGCGCCGCAAGCCGCGACCACGGGTAAGGCGATGCCTCGGCGCCCTACCGGACGTGAAGAGGTGGCGGCGATGGCCGGCGAGACGGGAATCGTGAGGCGATCGGACATGGACTTCCCATGCGACAGAGGACGGCAGACGAAGCGAACGAAGGCGAGCGCTTTCCGCGAAATATCCTCTTTTGGTAGGGTGTGGCGAGGGGGTTGTCAATCCAACGCGCGAAGAGTCGCCGAGAGAAATCCGCATTTTCCTACGCGAGATGCTTGCAATATGGCGAGCGGAACAGTAGAACACTTTTCAAATCTCTCTCCGCCGCGAGAAGATTGCACGCCGACCAACAGCGAGCGAAGCGCGGTCCAACCAGGACAAAATGCGCACGGAGAGGCGGAAGAAGAGATCAAGGCGGCGCGGACACGTTATCCTTCCTTGTTTCAGAGATCACTTGAAAGGCAGGTATCATGGATTGGATCACTGAAAACTTCTGGACCTTCCTGATCATCATGCTCGTCATCCTTGCCGGGCTGATTGGTGTCTTACTCTTCCTGCGCAACAAACGGCCGGAAGATTAAAGACCCACTAACAAAATGAGCCGCTTGCGGCTTAGCGTATCCACACGCTAAGCCGCAAGCGGCATTCTTTTACAACTCGCGCTCATTTATCCTTGTCGCGCTTGAACCGCGCCTGCGCCGCAGCCCAGTCGCCTACCACGGCGTCAATGGTCATCGCGCGTCGATCGCGCCAGACATTCAGACGGATGCGTCGGCCGGCCGGCAAACTGCTGATGAGGTTGATGAAGTGGTTCTCGTTGCGGACGGCCACGCCATCCACTTCCAGCACCACATCGCGCGCATGCACACCAGCCGTCGCCGCGGGCGTCTCCGGGTAGACCGTGTCGATGAGCGCTCCCTGTGCCCGGCTCAAACCTAGGTTCGTGGCGTCGGCCGGCTCGAACGACGGAGCCACCTGCAATCCCAGATAGCCGCGCGTCACCGCGCCCTTGTCCAGCAATTGATCGAGAATTCGCTTAACCAGATTGATCGGAATGCTGAAGGCGACGCCGCTGTTGCTGCCGGAGTGCGAAGCGATGGCGGTGTTGATGCCGATCACTTCGCCGTCGAGATTGATGAGCGGCCCGCCACTGGAACCGGGATTGATGGCCGCGTCGGTCTGCAAGAAATCCTTGATGCGAATGGTATTGCCCAGGCTGACCTGGCCGCGTTCGCGGGCGCTGATGATGCCATGCGTCACGGTTTGATTCAGTCCGAACGGGCTGCCGATGGCCAGCACCCATTGACCGACGCGCGTCGTATCGCTGTTGCCCAGCGCGGCCGTCGGCAGGTCGGCGGCGTCCAGCTTCATGACAGCCACATCCGATTCGGGATCGGCCCACACCTTCGACGGCTTAAGGATGCGGTTGTCAGCCAGGCTAACGGTGATCTGGTTCGCCGATGCCTGCTGGATAACGTGATTGTTGGTCAGCACGTAAACGCCGGGGTGGCGGGCGATGCGGATCAGCACGCCGGAGCCGGATTCATCAATGGAGCGGGTTTTGCCGGTGTTGCCGCGCGCCGGCGCTTGCTTGACGGCTTCGACGGCGACCACGGCCGGCGATACCTTGCGAGCGACATACTCGAAGCGTTCGCCGACGCGGCCCACGTCGATCGTCGAGCCTCCCGCGCGGGGGGCGCTCATCTGAGCGACCGCCGGCGCAAGGCCGTGAATACCAAAAGTGACGGCCAGCAAGCCTCCCAGGGCCGAGCAGCAGCCCAGAAAGCAAGTCATCGCAACACGTCTCATGGCGAGAGTTCCGTAATGCGTGGAGATCGATCGCGAAACCCGGCCCGCCAGGACATGCGGCGCAACAACGCCGAAAGGGCCGGTTCGCTGTCCGAAAGGCATCCCGTCGTTGGGATACGACTCCATTCTACTCCGGGCGCACGCTACCCTTGAGAAAAACAATGGCCGACCGAGGCGGAATCGTCCCCAGTCGGCCGTACAGAGCGCACGCTCAGCGTTGTCCGCCGAAAAGCGCCAGGTTCGCCCTGTTTGCCGGCCCGCAGCGCCAGCAAGGGATCGTCCCTTGCTGGCGCTGCGGGCCGGCAAAGAGAGGTTACTTGGCCACGTCGAGAATGATCTGGCGGGCGGCCTTGTAGGCCAGTTTGAGCGTATTGGCCCGCAGTTCCATCTGGTCGTCGTTGAAGTACCGGCCGAGGTCCGATTTGGGCAGGCCGGCGATTTCCATGGTCAGAGGCAACAGACGCAAAAATTCCATCACCTTCTGCTGCTGGCGATCGACAGGGACTTCACTGCTCATGTTTCAGCCCTCGTCATGGGTCATACCGCGATGATGCCATTGATAATTGATGCTAGCGAACTTGCCGGGCCGCCGCAACGAAAAAGCGTTTCTGCCCGCGGCCGCGCGGCCCTGGGTGCGTGCGTGGATTCTGGTATTTTTCGTTAGCCCAGCCCTTCAGGGCTGGGGATTGCGGGGAGACGTGGGGTTTGGGGCTTTAGCCCCTCCCGGTCGCGGCGGAGGGCCTGAAGGCCCAACAAATCCACCACCACATGCCTCCCAGCCCTGAAGGGCTGGGCTAACGAAAAAACAATACCAGAAACTATTCATACTCCCCGCAGCCCTCAGGAATCGATGCTGACCGTTTTGAGTTACAGCCGACGTCAACGGAATCTTTGACCCGTCTCTTTTCGTGAGCAACACTTGCTGGGTTCGGATCGTTCTCGCGCCCCTGGGAGTGATCTCACCGATGGCCCTTGAGTCCGTCCTCGCCCGCATCGCCCGCGATCCGCATCTGCCCACGCCGCCGGCCGTCGCTTTGCGCGTGCTGGAAAAGGCCAGTCGGCCCGACTGCGGCCTCGCCGACATCGCCGGCCTCATCAGTCACGATCCGGGATTGTGCGCCAAAATTCTCAAAATCGTCAATTCCGCCTTCCTCGCCCTGCCGCAGAAGGTCACGGTTATCAACCGCGCGCTGAGTCTGCTGGGTCTCAATCGCGTCCGCGCTCTGGTCCTCAGCCTCTCGCTGCCCTCGATGCAGCGTCGCAGCACCGCGGATGCCCGCATGAGCGATCATTGGAAGGTCTCCGTCGCCACCGCGATGGCCGCTCGCGAATGGGCCGTCGCCATCGGCGAACCGGACCCCGACAGCGAGATGGTGGCCGCTCTGCTTTGCGATCTGGGCGCGCTCATTCTCCGCGAGGTTTTCCCCGAACAATATGCGCGGGTGCTGGCCCATCCCGTTGAAATTCTCGCCCGCCGTCAGTGCGAGTTGGAAGATGAGTTCGTCGGTGCCAACCACGCGGAGGTTGGTGCCTTCCTGCTGCGCGGCTGGGGGCTTCCTGAGGACATTACCGAGGCCATCCGCCATCACCATTGGCCCGAAATGCTGGCTGGACAAAATCCGGTCGCGGCGGGTCGTGCCTTCCGCTTGCACTTCGCCAGTCTAATCGGCCACCTTCAGCTCGCCCCAGGGGAATCCTCTCTGGTTCAGGAATTGCTCCAGTTGGCCGACGAGCGTTTCAACCTGAATGCTCAGCAGCTGGAGAAGTTCCTGGAGCCGTTGCACCAGAAGATCGAGGAATTCGCCGCCGTGATGAACGTCCAGATCGGCGCGGCCCTGCATTATCCAGCCGTGCTGGCCCGCACCACCCAGCAGCTTGCCCAAATCGCTTCCGAGACTGCTCTGGAGAACATTCGCGTCCACGAAGAGAAGGACCGGGCCGATTTCCTGCTTCAACAGAGTGAGGAAGAGTTGGATCGCCTGGCCCGCCAGCACGAACTGATCCTTAACGCGGCCGGCGAAGGTATTTTCGGCGTTGATCGCCAGGGTCTTATCACCTTCGCCAACCCCGCCGCCGCGCGCATGATTGGCTGGCCGCGTGAGGAGTTGATTGGTCAGTTCCATCACGACATTTTGTGGCCGACAGGCGGGACGCCTGTCCCACCGACCTGGGAGGTGTCGTTCATTCATGCCGTCTTACGGGATGGCCAAACGCGCTATCTGGAGGAGGGCTGCTTCACGCGCCGCGATGGCAGCACCTTCCCCGTCCGCTGTACCTGCGCCGCCATGAGCGAGAAGGGTGAACTCTTTGGCGTCGTCGTCACCTATCGCGACATCAGCGAAGTGAAGCAGGCCGAAGAGGCGCTGCGCCATAGCGAGGAGCAATTCCGCCAGGCGCAGAAGATGGAGGCGATCGGTCAACTCGCCGGCGGTGTGGCCCACGACTTCAACAACTTGTTGACCATTATCAGCGGTTACGGCGATCTGCTGGTCAACGGCATTCTGCCTGCCAACGATCCAGCCCGCGAATACGTGGAGGAGATCCGCAAGGCGGCCAACCGCGCCGGGGCCTTGACACGCCAACTCTTGGCCTTCAGTCGCCGGCAGGTACTGGCTCCTCAGGTACTCGTACTCAACAACGCGATCCAGGACATAGACAAAATGCTTCGCCGGCTGATTGGCGAGGATATTCAGCTGGCGAGCATTCTCGCGCCAAATCTTGCGCCGGTGAAGGCCGATCCCGGCCAGATTGAGCAGATATTACTTAATCTCGCCGTCAACGCCCGCGACGCTATGCCGCAGGGCGGCCATCTGACCATCGAGACGGCGAATGTCTTCCTTGATGAGGAGTACGCACGCACGCATCCCGAAGTACGCCCTGGTCCGTTCGTGATGCTGGCGCTCACCGACACCGGCTGCGGCATGGATTCCGCGACGCAGACGCGAATTTTCGAGCCATTCTTCACGACCAAGGGCGTCGGCAAGGGCACTGGCTTGGGCTTGGCCACGGTTTACGGCATCGTCAAGCAGTCCGAGGGCAGCATCTACGTCTACAGCGAACTGGGCCGCGGCACCTCGTTCAAAATCTATTTGCCACAGACTCAGGAAACGCCTGTTGCTCTCCGAACCACGCTTGCCCCCTTGTCTCGACCGGGCGGCCGGGAAACACTGCTGATCGTCGAAGATGATGACGCCGTCCGCGCGCTGACACGCACGGTCCTGAAGAACAGTTCTTACGATGTGATCGAGGCCGTTGATGCGGACGACGCTCTACGCTGGATTGAGGAGAACGCCGATCCGGTTCATCTACTGGTTACGGATGTGGTGATGCCGGGTATGAGCGGCCGCGTACTGGCCGAGCGTCTGACAGAACTGCGGCCGGAGTTAAAGGTACTCTACGTATCCGGCTACACCGACGACTCGGTGGTGCGTCACGGCCTGCTGGAGGCGGAGGTAGCGTTCTTGCAGAAACCGTTCACCCCCGACTCGCTGGCCCGCAAGGTCCGCGAGGTGCTTGATCGATAATTGTTCCCCTCCTGTCCACTCTACCAATCGACAAGAGGTTGAGCCAACCCGCAGCGTCAGCAAGGGTAAATCCTTCCCTTGCTGACGCTGCGGGTTGGCAATCAAGAGACGGCACCACGCCGGGCACTCGGCTCGCCGGTCGAGCGAATCTCGACGCCCCCCGATGGCGGCGCGACAATGGCCTCGACATCCGTTATGTCCCACAAGTACGCTGTCTGTCCCGTCTCGGGACATTGATATTCATAGCGCTGGTCGCCGATTAGCTTGCCGTGAGCAAGAAAGAAGTCGTGAAACTCGCCGCAGACCTTGCAAGCTCGGTTCGTCATTAAACAAGGCATTTAATTCCCTCCCTCCCGCGCCACACCAAGTGGGCGCGGTCAACAACTTGCCATAGGGACATAAGAAATCCACAATCATGTTCTCGGTTCTTCCTCGATCTCATCGGGGACATTTTCGGGCCGTTCGTCGGCGGATTTCATCTGCAACGCCGAAACCGCAAGCCCCGTGAGAAGCGCCGAGAACTGCATGGGCGTGAGAGAGAAGAGACCGAGCGAACGAGACAGTGTCGGCAAATCGCTGAAATGAACTTCGGTGTTCACTGCTGCATCTTCCGTCCACTCGTCGTTGACCGACAGACGATGATTATCGGGAACCGAGGCGGCCGAATACGAGAAACTATCCTCCCACATCCGCGCTTCGCGAGCGATCTCATCATCTGGGAGCGAGGATTCCGCAATCGCGGCCCGCGCTCTGTTCCTGTCGTGGACGGCAGAGTCCGCCGGCGGTAGCGTCCGAATCATCAAGCCGTCCGCCGAAACCTCCTCGGCACCTTCATCGTCACCCACCTCATTCTGGCCATTGTCATCGCTAGACAAGTTGGCCTTCGCCGACTCCAGCAGTTGGACGGCCTCACCGTCCTCTCCGGTGTCGGGATCCGTGTTCTGGTCGTATTCGATATTGCGGGTCCAGGGAGGCATCGCCTGAATTCCGCTGTCTGAGTTGGAAGAGAAGGAAAACTGGCGGTTCGCCAAACCGACGTTGTACGCGGCCCCTTGCCACGGCTGTCCGGGTTGGGTACCCGAGCCGAAACCATAGGCCGTGGCCGCATAGGGTGCCAGGAGGAAGGGGTCGGCCTGTCCCTGGCTATTGACACTCACGGCCTTGAACTGACCGTAGAGTTGTCCCTGCGTCTGCGTCGCTGCCAGCACACCAAGGACAGTTTGGTCGGTGGCGCTGGGGAATGTTCCCGCAGCCAGTCCGCTATTATTATTTTGCAGGGTATTCACCGCCGTCGTCGGCAAAACCACGCCAATACTTTGCGGAGCGGGATTCACGGTGGGATTGTTCAAACCGCCCGCCACATTGGCGGCCGCTACGGCGGGAGCCATGCGATCTTCAAGACGCTCCACCGACAAAAGCGCTCTTCCGGTTCGGTGGCGCGGCTTGCGATAACCATCCTTGCCGGACGCGAAAACGAAGTCGGACCACAACAAACGGAACCACGACGGGGAAGCCATGATACCACTCCTTTTCGTTGAGACGGTAGTTGTTGAGGGGCTTTCAGAAAGGTTGGGTATCCATCACCGCCCCGAAAGGGTAAAAATGCAAGCGGCGTGCCGCTCGTGCAGGATCGGGCCAGCCGTTCCCTTTGAGGGAGAATATCAAGCATGGAACAGGAAGCGGAAAAGGATTTGCTCGCCGATCTGACGCCGGCGCAGCGCGAGGCCGTCACGCACTTCGAGGGACCGCTGCTCATTCTCGCCGGCGCCGGCAGCGGCAAGACGCGCGTCATCACGCGCCGCGTTGCCTGGTTGCTCCAACAAGGCGTGCGGCCCAGCAACATCCTGGCCATCACGTTCACCAACAAGGCCGCCGCTGAGATGCGTCAGCGCGTCGAGGCGCTCGTGCCGGGCAGTCGTGTGTGGATCAGCACGTTTCACAGCCTCGGCGCACGCTTGCTTCGCCAGTACGCCGATCAACTCGAACTGGATCGCAACTTTACCATCTACGATCAGAGCGATCGCGCCCGTATCGTCAAAATGGCTCTGGAAGACGCGGGCATCGATAACGCGCGCTTCACGCCGGAGACGATCGCTGGGGCCATCAGCAAGGCGAAAAACCAGCTGCTCAGTCCCGAACGCTTCGCCGATCGCGCCCGCGATTTCTTCGAGAAAACCATCGCCGGCATTTACCCCATCTACGAAAAGCGCCTGCGCGACGCCAACGCCCTGGATTTCGATGATTTGCTGTACTGGCCGGCCCTGGCGCTGAAGCACAACAGCGAGCTGCGCGCTGAACTCGACGCGCGTTTTCGCTTCGTGCTGATTGATGAATATCAGGACACCAACCAGGCTCAGTACGCCATCGCGCGCGGTCTGTCCCTCGATAACCCGAACCTGTGCGTCGTGGGCGATCCAGATCAAAGTATTTATAAGTTTCGATTGGCTGATATTAGAAACATTCTCGACTTTGAACGGGATTTCGCGCATACGCGCGTGCTGACGTTGAGTACCAATTATCGTAGTACAAAATCGATATTGCACGTAGCCAATCACCTGATCGCCCATAACAAGCAGCGTAAGCCAAAGGATCTCATCACCGAGAATGCCCAGGGCAAGCCGGTGACGGTACTGACTTTCGAGACCGGTGTGGATGAGGCTGAGGGCGTTGCGCGGCGCATTCGGCAGGCGGTCGAGTCCGGCAAACGCGCCTACCGCGATTTCGCTATTTTCCTTCGTATCAACGCCCTGTCGCGTGGACTGGAAACGGCGTTTGTGCAGCAGCGGGTGCCGCATCAAATCGTCCGCGGCCTGGCGTTCTTCGAGCGCAAGGAAAATCGCGACATTCTCGCTTACCTGCGGCTCATGGTCAATCCGCGCGACGATTTATCGTTCCTGCGCGTCGTCAACGAGCCGGCGCGCGGCGTCGGCAAGGTGTCGCTCGATCACCTGCGTGCCTACGCCGAGCCGCGCGAGATGAGCTTGCTGTCGGCGGCGGCCGAGGTCGGCAAAATCCCCGCCATCAAGGGTAAGGCGGTGTCCTCGCTGCGCGGCTTCCATCAGATCATGGCGGAGTTGGCCATGCTGCGCGAGGCGGCGCCCGACGAGGTCATCCGGCAGGTACTCGATCAGACCGGCTATCGACGCATGCTCATGGACAGCAGCGACACCGAGGACCAGGAACGGTTGGCCAACATTGAGGAACTTATCACGGCGGCGAAGCAATTCGCGGCCGAGGACGGCAGCCGGACCATCGGCGATTTCCTGGAGAACATCACGCTGGCCAGCGATCTGGATAGCTGGGACGAACGGCAAGATTGCGTCTCGATCATGACCATGCACGCCGCCAAGGGGCTGGAGTTTCCCGTCGTGTACATGGTAGCGATGGAGCAGGGACTGTTGCCACACGAGCGCAGCATCGGGCGCGATGACGAGGTCGAAGAAGAGCGCCGGCTCGCCTTCGTCGGCATGACGCGGGCCAAGGAGGAACTGTACCTTTGTCTGGCTCGCATGCGCGAGTTTCGCGGCAATACGATGTACACCGTGCCAAGCATGTTTCTCGATCAGCTGCCGCACGATGCGATCGAGGCGGTCGATCTATCCGGCGGCGGCCAGCAGGCGATCAACGAGTGGCGCGGCGGCGGTCCATCGGCGCAACAGGGATGGAACGATGCGGGCGTGCGACCGAAAGCGACGCCGATTCCACCGCGCGCTCCCGAAGGCGGAGGCGGCCGCGCTTTCGTCGTTGGCACGCTGGTACGTCATGCCACCTATGGCAATGGCCGGATCGTCGAGGTGAGCGGGCAGGGGGCGCTGCGCCGCGTGAAGGTTCGCTTTTCCACGGCTGGAGAACGCACGTTTATCGCCGACAAAGTGACACTGGAGATTATTCGCAAGTCGTAAGTGCGGAGCGCGAGCTTGGCGTTTCGCGCGAAACGATTCATTTGCCAGCCCGCAGCGCCAGCAAGGGGATTCATTCCCTTGCTAGTGCTGCGGGCTGGCAGGACGGTAAATTAGAATTGATCGAGCCAGAAATGGAAGCCGCGATAATAGCGCTGGGGTGTAGCCCACTCATAGCGCCAGTGCGGTTCCAGAAACGGCGGGTAAGCCATGTAAGCCGGCGGCCGCATGTAGGGTTGACCCGGACGTTCAGGCCAGGCGCACGACTCCGTCGGCCAGTAACTATGCGGGTAATAGTAATAGGGATAGTAGAAAAACTTGCCGACATTGTAATCGACGGTGCGAGCCGGGGCATAATAGCCGATCGGCGGCGGCGGCATCACCGGGATGGCACCGATGCCGAGGTTTCCAACCAGCGGAGGATTTACTACGCCTCCGCCTCCGCCGCGCACACCTCCGGGCGGTGGAATGACGCCTCCGCCGGGGGGCGGAAGCGGTGGTTGTCTGGGCGGCGGCAAGGCTCCGGGACCAGGAACGGGCGGTGCCTGCGCGACCATCCCGGCCGCTCCCGCGCGATCCTGTGCGTGGGCCGGCTCGCCGACCCCGATCCAGAGAACGCCACTTAGGGAAAATAACACTCCGGCGAAACCGACGCGCGGCATGATCGCGGTCCTCCTTGACGGCATGGGGCACTTCCTCCTGTGTACTCTACCCGCCAAATGGTTTCGCCGCGGCGACGAACCCCGCACGCAGCCATAAAAAAATCGGGAGAACATCCGGCGATAGGGGTTCGGGAACGGCTGCGCGTCTTGCCGAGATTGCAGCCGGGAGCGCGCACGGCGATGAGAGAGGATCATGGATTCATTTCAGTTTTACGATAACCCGTTGGTAAGCCGTTATGCCAGCCGTGAGATGGCCGCGTTGTGGGGACCGCAGCGGAAGTTCTCGACGTGGCGGCGGCTATGGGTCGCGCTGGCCGAAGCGCAATACGAACTCGGCTTGCTCAGCGATGATGGCCGTACTCCGCGCATCACTTCGGCCCAGCTCGAACAGTTGCGCGCCCATGTCGAGGACATCGATTTCGCGCGGGCGGAAGTCCACGAACGGCGGCGGCGTCACGATGTCATGGCCCACATCGAAACCTATGGCGAAGTCTGCCCCGATGCGCGAGCGATCATCCACCTCGGTGCGACCAGCTGCTACGTCACCGACAACACCGACTTGATTCTGTTACGCGAGGGAATGGGGTTGCTGCGAGATCGTCTCGTGGGCGTTCTCGATGCGCTGGCGCGTTTCGCGGCGCGCTGGCGCGATCGGGCGACGCTCGGTTTCACGCACTTTCAGCCGGCCCAGCTTACCACGGTGGGCAAGCGTGCCTGCTTGTGGTGTTACGACTTCGTACTCGATCTGCACGAATTGGAGCATCGCCTGCAAACGCTGCGTTTCCGCGGCGTCAAGGGAACCACCGGCACGCAAGCCAGTTTCCTCGCCCTCTTCCACGGCGATCACGAGCGCGTCCGCCGGTTGGATGAGCTGGTCGCTCGCAAGATGGGCTTCGAGACCGTCTATCCCGTCACCGGCCAGACTTACTCGCGCAAGATCGATAGCCAGATTCTCGATACGCTATCCGGCCTGGGACAATCCGCCCACAAGTTCGGGACCGATTTGCGTTTGCTGGCTCACCGGCAGGAAATCGATGAGCCGTTCGAGTCGGAGCAGGTTGGCTCGTCGGCGATGGCGTACAAGCGCAATCCCATGCGTGCCGAGCGCATGTGCGGTTTGGCGCGTTTTCTGGGCAGCTTATCGGTCAGCGCCGCGCAGACGGCGGCGACGCAATGGCTGGAACGCACGCTCGACGACAGCGTCAACCGCCGTCTGACGCTGCCGCAGGCTTTTCTGACCGCCGACGCCGTGCTGCGCTTAGCCTTGAACCTCGGCAATGGGTTGATCGTCAATCCCGAAGTGATCGATCGCGGTGTGGCCGATATTTTTCCGTACATGGCCACGGAAAACGTCCTCATGGCGGCCGTGGCACATGGCGGCGATCGCCAGCAAGTGCATGAGTGCATCCGTCGCCATAGTCAAGCCGTCACGCTAGCACTAAAAGCCGGAGCGGATAAAAACGATCTTCTTAATCGCTTACGCTCCGATCCGCTGTTGGCGCAGGTGGATTTCGACGCCGTCCTCGACCGAGGCCAGTTCGTCGGCCGAGCGCCGCAGCAGGTGGATGAGTTTATCGCCGGCGAAATCGAACCGATTCGGCAGCGCTACCGGCACCTCCTCGACCAGACCGATGAGCCTTCGGTGTGACGACTTTTCTCTTTCCACGGAAGCGGCTACGAGGATAAAATAGATGAATCGCGAGGAAGTTTTACCCAACTCAAACCCAGAGCGAAAAATGCCGCGAAAGAAAAAAATAGACGTTCCACGCCTGATAGTACCGGACGACGCCACCTTGGAAGAGATTTACGCCAAGGCACGCCAGGAATTCACGGCGGCGGATTTGCAAAAATACACGGAGATCGAGGAAGAAGAAGGTATCCCAGCGGAGCAGGTATTAGCGGAGATGGAGAAGATTCACCAACAAGAATCTCGCAAACGAAGGAAGAAGTAGTATGTCTTCTTCTGGTGCGGAGGGCGGCGCTTACGAAATCCATAACTCCGGTGTAATTGTCCAAGCTTTTCTTGACCTCCAGCGTCAGGCCACGCGAGAAGGACGCGGTCAAGAGCTTCTTCTCGCCGCCCGCGCGGTTTATGAGCATCTCCGCAACAATCCTATGGAGTTCGGCGAACCTCTCTATCGATTGCCCGCTCTGCGTATGCAAGTTCGTTGCGTTGCCATACGCCCGCTCTACGTTGATTTCGCCGTGTGTGAAGACCATCCTTTGGTGTTCATCAAAGCCGTGAAATTGCTTGGCGGCCCCGATTCCTGAAACGCGATGCCGACCTTGCGCGAACAGGCTGGCCAACTCGCTCCAGATAAATAAGGCGCTATTGCTTTGTGACACAAAGTTGTTTATTCTGCTGTGCATGACGAACACTAAACCTCTCGCGGAACGGATTCGGCCGATGAATGCAGCGCGTTCTCGGCGTTTTCCCTGGACGCTCCTGGCGCTGTTCGTGCCAGGCGTGCTGTTCGCCGTAGGGCTGTATCTGCTGCATCAAAACCCGCGCTTCGCCTGGCTGTCTCGACCAAGTGCTTACCCCTGGGAACTGTGGATGATCGCTGGATGCGGCGCCATTGCGACGGTGGCGGGGCTGGCGGACTGGCGCTATCATCGTTCCGGCGCGGTGGCGATGGGTGCGCCGGAACACCATAGCGAATTGCTCGCGTTGGCCGGCGGCGGCGTGCCTCTGTTTGTATTGATGTCGATCGCCTCGCTGCTGGCTCGGCCGATGGTCCTGCTGATCCCGGTGTTGGTCGTGGTGTTGTTCACCACGGTGATGATTTGCTACGACGAGTTCGTCTTCCATCGCAAACGCTGCGGCCGCTACGAGACGATATTGCATCGGCTGCTGGTGTTCGGCAATGGCGTGGCGTGGCTGGCGTGGACGCATTGGTGTTTTGTCCGCGAGCGCATTCATGGCTGAAACGATCCGCGCCCGTGAATTGATACGTCAAGCCGCGATCCTGTTCGATTCGCCGGCGAATCGGCTGGCGGAGTCGGGCCGCGACGCCTGGCGTCGCGGGTTCGCTTCCGGCGGTTGCTGGATGCGGCAAGCACTGGAGCATCTGCGCCGGCAGCCATTGCCCGACGCGGAGGCGAACCTGAATCGATTGGGATTGCTCAAATACGGTCTGGCCTGTGCCGCCGCGCTGGCCTGGCTCGTGCCGATGATGATCTGGCATCGGCCATTGGTGGCTGGGCTAGGCGTGCTGGTGTTTTACGCCATTGAGGCGCAGATGGTGTTTCTTTTCCCGTTGGCCCTGGACGGCAGCGTTCGCCCTTTCCGCGAGGCGCGGCGCTGGACGCGGCGAGCGGGCGGCACCTTGGCCGTGATGCGCCGCGTCCTGCCCCTGGCCGCGACCATGTTGTTTGGTGGATTGCTGGGGCGGGGTTTCGTTCGTTCGTGGTGTATCGGCTGCCTGGCCGTGTGCCTCTGGTACGAGCAACTACGATCCTCTCCCGAAGCTGTCCCCTTCCGCCGGCGGCACCGCATGATGGAGTTTGGCGCATTTTATCTGCCTGAAGTGCGTCACGAACGCATCGCGTGGAACCTCCCGCGTCCGGTTCGTCTGCTCTATGCCAGCGATCTGCATCTAGGTCACGCATGGACCGCGCGCGTTCCCGATCACCTTATCCTGCTGGCACGCCAAACTTCTCCGGACCTGATTCTTTTGGGCGGCGATCTGATCGATCATCCCCGCGCCCTCGAATCGCTGCGTTTCCTGCTGCGGGCGCTCTCGGAAATTGCTCCGGTCCATGCCATCGCCGGCAATCACGATCTTCGGGCGGGACTCGATGTTGTCCGCGCCGTCGTGCAGACGGCCGGCGCGCATTGGCTGCCCGATTGCCCCATCGCGCATCCCGTGCGCATTGAGGGCGTGCTTTCGCCGGCGTTGCCTCCGCTCTCGGATGGTCCGCGCATTTTGTGCGCACATGCTCCCGCCCTCTTCCCGGCTGCGGTGCATGCGGGCTATCGTCTGGTTCTGGCCGGACACCTACACGGCGGTCAGTGCGTATTGGCGACGCGCTACAGCAAACAGTATCCCGCCGCCTGGTTCCATCGCTGGCATGGGCTGCGCTTCCGTCAAGAGGATGCGACCCTGCTGGTCAGCCGTGGGATGGCCGATACGTTTCCGTTTCGTTTCAACTGTCCGCGTGAAGTACTGTTGTGCGAGATTGTGTGATGGGAGAGTTGGGTTCTCCACTATCCGTTACTCTTTTGCAACTGGCGCTGGACGAACCGCGATGAGGAGTATGCCTGCGGCCACGAACGCCAGTGCCGCCCCGAAGCCGAACGCGGTCAAGCCTCCCCAGCGCTGATACAGGAAGCCGAAAATCAAACTCGACGGCAAGGTGGCGATGCCGATGGCGCAATGATACCAGCCATAGGCCAATCCTTTCCGTTCGCTGCCCGCGAGCTGGACCACCAACGTCTTCTCGGCCGGTTCCGTCAAGGCGTGGAACAGGGCATAGCAGAGGAAGAAGATGCAGACCTGCCAGGCGGTGTTCGCCAGAGCGAAGGCCAGGTAGACGGCGGCGTAGGCCATCCAACCCATGAACAGAAACGGACGAGGACCGAAGCGGTCCACGGCGCGGCCAATCAGCAGATTGCCCAAACTTTTGGCGATGTGGAAGACGCACCAGAGGATCGGCAGCAACACCGTCGGGACGCCGAGTTCTCCTGCCCGCATCAGCAAGAACGCATCGCTGGAATTGCCCAGGGTGAAGACAACCAACGCGAGCAGATAGAGACGGAAGCGCCGATCGAACGGCGCGAGGGTCAGGGACAATCGCTGCGCCGGCGGCGCGGTGGTAGACGTCTCACGCAGACCGAACGCCAGCAGGCCAAGCACCAGCAAGCCGGGCACGATCGTCAACAGGAACAGCGTGCGCAACTGGCCGGGCCAGAACCAGAGAAAGGCGGCGGCGAGCAGCGGACCGATGGCGGCGCCGAGATGATCCATCGCTTGATGGAAGCCAAAGGCGCGGCCGCGTAAAGACGGAGCCGTCGAGTCCGCAATGAGGGCGTCGCGCGGCGAAGTGCGGACGCCCTTGCCGATGCGATCCGTCACGCGGAGGGCGGCCAATTGCCAAGGCGCGACGATCACACCAATGAGCGGACGCACGAACGTGGCCAGGGTGTAGCCGAAGAGGACGAAGCCGCGCCGCCGGCCGGCGCGATCCGACCAGCCTCCCGCAAACAGTTTGAGCAAACTGGCGGTCGAATCCGCCAGTCCCTCGATCACGCCGAGAGACAAGGGGCCGCCGTGCAAGACCGTGAGGAGGAAAGAAGGCAACAGCGGGAAAATCATCTCGCTGGCGATGTCGTTGAGCAAACTGGCCGCGCCCAACACCTTGACGTTGCGAGGGAGAGCGCGGCCGGTTGAGTCGTCGGCCGGAGAAGAGAGTTCGTTCATGTCCGTCCGTGTCAGCGTGGAATCTTCTTCTTGAGGTTGCGGGACACGCCGAGTTTTTCCAGATCGGCCCCCGGTATTTTCAGGTTGGCAAGGCGTTCGAGCGGCCAGCGATCCGCATCCAGGGTGCGGGATAGCGGAAGATCGAGCCGGGCATGACGCAGGCCCGGTGTTCCCCACAGCGCCGTCCAGGAAGCGTGATCCTCCACCTTGTCCGGTCGCGGCCCGGCGGCGGGAGCGGCGGCGAACCAGAGGCGGCGATCGAAAGCATCGTTGTCGCTTTGCCAGATAAGCAGGCCGCGCGATAGCGCCTCACCGTCGTACAGCACCAGGCCGGCTCGATCTTTGCGGCCCATGAACAGATTGAGGAAGGCGCAGTCGTGCGTCTGAAAAATCACCGGCTCCGCCGGCGGCTCCGTTTGCTTCACCTCCGGCAGATGCACCACGGAACCCCGCGCCGCCACCGTCGCATGATCGAACAGACATTGCATGTTTGCCTTGCCGGTGAAACCCGGATCGAGCGTCAGACGCAGCGCGTCGCCGCCGGCAATCAGCAGCGTTTGTGTCAACAGCACGCGAGCGCCGATGCCTTGAATGTGGATGCCGGTACGCGCGGACAGAAGGACGGTTTCATTGAGCGCACACGAGCGAACACGCTCGGCGGCGGCGTCGCCGGAGCCGTCGAGGGAAATCAAGCCGCGAAAGGCGGTCCCGCTGTTTTTGGGCGGCACTTCCAGATGACAGCGGAACAAACGCACGTCGCCGCCGCGCACCTTGATGAGCCACGGCATTACGCGTGTCTCCGTCGCATCGGAAAGCCGCAGCGTGCCGTTGATGATGTCGAGATTGCCTTGCTCGATTTCAAGGAGCGCCTCTTGCATTCCTTGGCCGACGGGAACGAGAGCGAGCGGTTCCGTTTTCTCGGTTTTCCCTTCCGTTTTCTCCGGCGGCGGCTCGAAGTACAGCACCAGGCTGCTGCCCTTGATGTGGATGGGCGTCGTGAAGCGCTCGCCGCTGCCGGTCAGATGCAGCACCACGCGCGGCGCGAGCCGGCGTGTCTTCTGTACCGTTTGCAGGTAGACCCCCAGATCGATGCGATTGAGATCCAGTCGTTCGCCGTGATAGAGGTTGTCGGCGGCTTCGGGAATGTCGGGCGGGCCGGCGTCTTCGGGCAGGGCGGGTGCCACGATGGCGAAGCGGCCAAACGTCAGGGGCAACCAGCTGTCTCGCGCGGCGGGCAGGACAGCCAAATCGCAGCCGAGTAATTGATCGGCACCCGTGCTGGCGGCGAAGGCGACGCCGCTGTCCGCCGTGCGATACGTGTCCGCGGGCATCTCGGCCGGCTCCAGGAAGACCGTTGTGGGCCAAGGGTCCGCTTGCACCACGTCACCTTCGAGGAGTCCCCACAGACGCCGCCAGGCGGCCGCGTCCGTCGCCGGGATGGAAGAGGGACCGGCCAGCAACGTCTCCCAGCCGGCGTACAGGCAATTGACCGCTCGCCAACTCATCTGCCGTGTGCCGACGCCCTCGGCCAGCCGCACCAGTTCGCCGCCCGCCTCGCGGGTCTTACGGCTCAGAAGCACGTCCCAACTCAGCCAGTGGAAGGCGGGATCGCGATCGGTGGCCTTCACCGGCCGCAGCGTTAGCAGGTTCTTACCGCCGATCATCGTCGAGCGCACCACGCGCAGATTCGTGGGCCGATCCGTGCCGGCCCGCACTTGCAAAAGCGGCCCCTCGCCGCCGACGAGCAAGCAATTGTCGAACAGCACCTGCGCTCCGGGCGCGTTGAGATCCAGCATTGACAAGCGGCTTCCGCGCGCATGGCAGCGGGTGAAGCGGCACCGATTCGTTCCCGTCCCTGTTGTGGTGGCGCGTGCCAGCGTCACACCGTCGCGCGGCTTGCCGGCGACCGAGAAGGTGCAGTTCGTGGCGGTCAAATCACCGTCTTCGACCTGGAGCAAGGCGGCCCCCTCGGACGGCGCTTCCGGCCACCGGAGCGCTACATGCACATCTTGCAGCGTCAGATTGCCGTGCTTCACCGCGAGGAAGACGAGAGAATTGCCATCGTCGGCCGGCTGTTTACGGCGGCGGCGCTCGTCGAGCGTTCGCTGCACGTCCCAGATCAGCAGCGGACGATAGCCCTTGGCGGCGCGAAGGATCAGACTGCGATCAGCAACGATCGCCGGGATGTCGAAGAAGGGACCGTTATCGCGCAACTCAATGATGCCGGTCGCGCCGGCCGGGATGGCCTTGCAGGCCGCGGCGAGCGAGCGAAAAGTCTTACCGGATTGGTCGGGCGGCAGCCGGCCGACAACGAGTTCGACGGTTTGCCCCAGCGCGGGAGACATGTCCCAAGGCGCTTCGATTTCCTTGCGCAGAGCGGCACCATCGATCGCCGTTGACGGCCGATAGAGCGCGGGCCAGTTCGGTTTCTTCGGCGGCATCACGACCGGCGTGCGATCCTCCGGCTTCTTGTCCGGATTCGCCGTGGGCGGCGGAGTGGGCGGGACGAGCGGAGGCACGGCCGGCGGCGAGGGGATCATCGGCGTGTTCTGGGTGATCGGTTCCTCCTTGTGGCCGCGGCGCAAGGAGAAGGCCACGATCAGCCCCACGATGAGAAGGATCGCGGCAACGCCGATCAGTCCGTACCAGAGATGCGGGCGAGCCTGCCGGGTTGCGGTGCCGGCGCGGGACTCTCTTGCCGGCGCCGTAGGCTGGCGGGCTGAGGAAGCGCTGCGCATCGGCCGGGGAGTGCGCCGGCCCGCGTTGGAGCGAGGCCCCTTTTTGACTTTCGGCGACGGCGTTGCAACCGTCTCTCCTTCCTCGGCGGCCAGGCTCTCCAGCAACTCGCGCGTCGAGAGCAGCGTCTCGCCTCGTGCCAGGCTCTCCAGGTCATTCAGCAGTTCGCTCGGCGTCTGGTAGCGCTGCGCCGGTTTTTTGGCCAGCAGGCGACGCAGGACGGCCGTCATC
>Ga0134126_10000516_pt1 | contig 49269 bp, 28 predicted proteins | sample KB31752_FD_96881 | JGI IMG/M metagenome (GOLD analysis project Ga0134126, IMG submission 96881) | Terrestrial soil microbial communities with excess Nitrogen fertilizer from Kellogg Biological Station, Michigan, USA - KB3-175-2 | ecosystem: Environmental > Terrestrial > Soil > Unclassified ...
GAAGCGCAGGGAAATTGAGCCGACAGGAAGTCGGCGAGATCGTCATGCCCGCGCGCAATGGTTTTGGCGACTTTTGCCGAAACAAAAGTCGCACGCTCGCGGCAGCGAGCGGAACCAGAAAACTTGCGGTCCCGCATCGAAGCGCCACTCGCGTATAGTCCGCGCAGCGAATTCACGGCGGACGTGCGATGAAACTGATCACCGCGATCATCAAGCCCTTCAAGCTGGACGACGTGCGCGAGGCGCTGTCGGAAGTCGGCGTGGCCGGCATCACGGTCACCGAGGTCAAGGGCTTCGGCCGCCAGAAGGGCCACACCGAGCTGTACCGCGGCGCGGAATACGTGGTGGACTTCCTGCCGAAGGTGAAGATCGAGATCGCGCTGGACGACGCGCTGGTGGAACGCGCGATCGAGGCGATCATGCAGGCCGCGCGCACCGGCAAGATCGGCGACGGCAAGATCTTCGTGCAGGCGCTGGACCAGGTGATCCGCATCCGCACCGGCGAGCTGGATGCGGATGCGCTTTGAACTTTATGCCCTTTTGGCGTTGGCGCACTCGCCACAAATACAACCCGCTTCATCTTGAATCAGGGTTTGAACTTCAAACGACCATTTGCCGCAAGAGCGACATCGCAATTCACCCCATTCCTTTTCAAGAAACTGCATCACCTCTTCGTCGCCGTATTCGCTGCGCAACCATTTGTTCAAAATTCCCGAATAGGAATTCTCGAGGTTATTCTTCGCCTCTTCCACAGAATCCGCGCTCGTAGCTGCAAGCGAATTCCATTCTTTGTCGCAATGCAAAATCAGTACACCTTCTTCTGGTGATGCCAGATTTTTGCAAATGGCGAGACACGGAACTCTCTCGAGAAGCTTGCCCCCGACATACAAAATTTGTCGGCCGGTGTAATGGACCGAACTATCCACACACGCGTATTCCAATACGCGAGCGCAAGAAATAACGGGCGGAGGGCGATTGTTACTATTCACGCCACTTCACTTTTCAGCCCTTCCCTGAGCCGCCACCGCTGCCGCCCTGGCGGCGATGTCTTCAGCGTTGCCGAGGTAACGACGGCCTTTCGATTTCAGCGCATGATCGAATTCGTACACGATCGGCACGCCGGTGGGAATGTTGAATTCGACGATCTCGGCGTCGGACATGCCGTCCAGGTACTTCACCAGCGCACGCAGGGAATTGCCGTGCGCCACCACCAGCACGCGCTCACCCGCGCGAATCGCGGGCGCCAGCGTTTCGTGCCAGTACGGCAGCACGCGCGCGACGGTGTCCTTGAGGCATTCGGTGAGCGGGATCTGTTCCGGCTTCAGCGCGGCGTAGCGCGGATCGTGCGCCAGCGTGTTCTGCTGCGGCGTCCATGCCGGCGGCGGAATGTCATAGCTGCGGCGCCAGATCTTCACCTGCTCGTCGCCGTACTTCGCCGCGGTCTCGGCCTTGTCCAGCCCGGTAAGCGCGCCGTAGTGGCGCTCGTTCAAGCGCCAGTCGGTGCGTACCGGCAGCCACATCAGATTCATCGCCTGCTGGATCTGCCACAGCGTGCGCACCGCGCGCGTCAGTACCGAAGTGTGCGCGTGGTCGAAGGCGAAGCCTTCGCGCTTGAGTAGTTCCCCGGCTTCCGTCGCTTCCTTGCGGCCGAGTTCCGAAAGATCCACGTCGGCCCAGCCGGTGAAGCGGTTTTCCCGGTTCCACTGCGACTGGCCGTGGCGGATCAGCACGAGGGTCGGCATGACGACATTCCCGCTTGGTAGGATAGAAGTCATTCTAAGCGAGTGACTTCCGGGCATGGCTAAACCTTTTCGCCCGCGGCAGCATCCATGCACGGGATTCCCCACGCCGAGGTGCGCCATGAAACTGCGTCTGTTGCTGCTGTTGCCGCTGCTGGTTTCCACCACCGCCTGCGTCGCCGGCGACGACAGCAATGGCACGTCCAAGATCAACGGTTCGGTGCACGTCGAGGCCGGCCAGGCACCCTCGGATGCCAGCTCCGTCAACGGTTCGATCGAGGTGGCGGCCAATGCCAGGGTCGAGGACGCGTCCACCGTCAACGGCTCCATCTCGCTGGGCGACCACGCCGCGGCGAAATCCGCCGACACGGTCAACGGCGGGGTATCGCTCGACGACGGCGCGCAGGTCAGCGGCAACATCGAATCGGTCAACGGCGCGCTCAAGCTGTCGCCGGGCGCCGCGGTCGGTGGTCACGCGACCAACGTCAACGGCCACATCACGATCGACGGCGCGCATGTCGGCGGCCAGGTCGAAACCGTGGACGGCGACATCGACATCACCGGCAATGCGCGCGTCGACGGCGGACTGCTGGTGCACAAGCCGGACAGCGGCTGGTTCCATTTCGGCATCGACCGCGACCCGGTGGTGACGATCGGCCCCGGCGCCACCGTCAACGGCACGCTGAAATTCGAGCGCCCGGTGAAACTGTACGTGAGCGACCGCGCGACGGTCGGCCAGATCGTCGGCGCCACCCCGGTGAAATTCTCGGGCGACCAGCCGCCCGCCAACTGAAGTCCGCTGCGGCACGGCCATGGAGGGCCGTCGCCGCGAACGGCGGCGCGCATTTTCCCGTCCCGCTGGTTGCCGCGAACGGAACCTCAAGCTTCGAGCGCGATGCCGGGACGCAATCCCCGCAACAGCGCGCGCACTTTCCGTTCTTCTTCGCGCGACAGTTCCTGCAGCAAGGTGATTTCGCCGGCCACGCGGCGTGCCAGCGGCATGCCGTCGCGCAACACGATGCGCGAGCTGGCGAGCGCGGGCACCTTGTCGCCCGCGAGCACGCTGCCGATGAGGTTCAGCGGATCGGTCCCGCTGATCGCGATCAAGGTTTCGTCGTGCGCCTTGCGCGCGTTGCGCAATGCGCCGATCGCTTCCGGCAATGCGAACTGTTCGCCGACCATGCCGGCGACGAAACGGCCGCCGCGGATTTCGCCGCGCGCTTCCAGCCGCTGGTAGACGCGCCGCAATTCGCGCCACGGCGGCAGCCACGGCGCCTCGCGCGCCAGCAACGTCCAGAACACCACGCCCCAGCGACGCAGCAAGGCGCGCGCGATGTGTTCCAGCGTTTCCTGCGGAAGCGCACCGCGTGATGCGGCGCCGGGCCCGGCGCGCCGGATCAGGCTCCAGCGTCCCGCGTCTTCGATGCCGTTGAGCATGTTGCGGCGCAGGCGGCGACGGCGCGCGTCGTTGCGCTTGCCCGACGGCAGCAGCATCGCGCGCAGGCCGGAAAAGCTGTCGGCGCTGGCCAGTCCCGCGCCGACCAGCTCGGCCAGCGCGTCTTCGGTTTCCACGCGCAGCAAATGCGCGCCGGATTCGATTTCATCGAAGAACGACGCGCCGTGTTGCGCCAGCCAGTCCGTCACGCGTTGCGCGCGCGACGACAGCGCGGACGGTTCCTGTGACGCGGCGCCGAGCGCGCTCCAGATCGCCAGCGACTTGCGCGGCAACAACACGATCGGCGAAGCGCGCACCGGCGCGGCATGACCGCCGCCCGAGGCGCGCAAACGCGTCCAGGCGACGCGTCCAGCGCCGCATAGCGCATCCAGCCAGCCGATGTCGTAATCCTGCAGGCGCGCCGGCAGCAGTTGCGATTCCCAGGCGCCGGCCGGCGCCTCGAAACCTTCCAGTTGCGCCAGCACCGCGGACAGCGCTTCCGCGCCGCGCAGGCGCGACTCCGGCGCGACGTGCTGCCAGTGGCACAGGAAGCGCATGAAATCGCGCGGCTCGACCGGCTCGATTTCGCGCCGCAATCGCTGCAAGGTGCGGCGATGGATACGCGCGAGCAGATGGCGTTCGCACCATTCTTCGCTGTCTTGCATTGACGCGTCGGGCATGAACCGCCCGCGCATCGCGAAGCCTTCGCGCTCCAGCGCGGCCAGCGCGAGGGCGATGTCGGTCGGCGGCAGGAAAAAGGTTTCGGCCAGCGACGCGACCCGTGCGGGACCGAGGCAGCCCAGCCGCGCGCGCAGGATTTCCACCAGTGCTTCTTCGCGCGTCCAGGCCTTGTCCGCGAATTCCCGAGGCGCTTCGATCGCGGGATGCAGCGAGGCGTCGGGCAACACCACGCGCCACATCGGCAGCGATTCCGCTGCGGCCCACAACCTGCCATCGAGGCAGGTCGCGCGCCGTGCCGCTGCGAGTTGATCCAGCCATGACTGCCAACCGACATTGCCATGCGCTTCGTCGCCATTGACCGCACCCAGCGACAGCAGCGTTTCGTGCATCTCGTCGGCATCGCGCGGTTGCGGCCACGCTTCCTCGCGCACGCCGGCGATCGCGTCGGCATCGAGCTTGCCCAGGTCTTCCGCGCGTTCGGCACCGCCGAGGCCCCGCGAAGAAACCGCCTGCGTGCGGCGTTCCTCCAGTGGCGCGTCGTCGAGATACGCGTACGGCCGCGCGCCCAGCACTTCCGCCGACAGCGATGACGGCGCGGTGAGGTCGCGTGCGACCACGCGCACCGCGCCGCTTTCGAGTTTTTTCAACAGCGCGATCAGGCCATCCAGATCCATCGCATCGAACAAACAATCCTGCAGGGTCTGGTCGACCAGCGGATGCTCGGGAATCCGGCGTTCGCCGACGATGTTTTCGAGGCACGCGACCTGGTCAGGGAACACCGTCGCCAGCAGGTCTTCCGATTTCATGCGCTGCAGCTGCGGCGCGACCTTGGCACCGCCGACGAAGCGCGGCAACGCCAGCGCGGCGCCGGCGTTCCAGCGGAAGCGCAGCGCGAACATCGGCGCGTCCAGCAGCGCCTGCGTCAGTACATCGCGCACCGTGTTGGAATGCAGATAGCGCGCGACCTCCTCCAGCGGGAAGCTGTGGCTGGTCGAAAGCGACAGGATGATCGCGTCTTCGGTGGCCGCGGCCTGCAGCTCGAAATTGAACTTGCGGCAGAAGCGCTTGCGCAACGCCAGGCCCCAAGCGCGGTTGAGCCGGCTGCCATGCGGCGAATGGATGATCAGTTGCGTGCCGCCGGATTCGTCGAAGAAGCGTTCGAACGCCAGCGTCGACTGCGTCGGCAACAGGCCCAGTTCGGTACGCGCGATCGCGTAGTACTCCACGAGCTGGCGCGCGGCGGCTTCGATCACACCCACTTCGTCGCGCAGCCAAGCCACCACGTCGTCGCCCGCATCGAGCCGCGCGGCGAGTTCCTCGCGCAAGCGCGACACCGCGAACGACAACTCGTCGCCGCGTCCCGGCGCTTCACCCAGCCAGAACGGGATCGTCGGCGGCGCGCCCTGCGCGTCCTCGACGCGAACGCGGCCGCGTTCCACTTTCAAAATGCGGTATGACTGGTTGCCGAGCTGGAAGATGTCGCCGGCGATGCTCTCGACCGCGAAATCCTCGTGCACGCTGCCGATGCGCTGCGCCGCGGGTTCCAGCACCACGTCGTAATCGGCGGTGTCGGGAATCGCGCCGCCGGAAGTGATCGCGGTGATGCGCGCGCCGCGCCGCGCGCGCAGCTTGCCGTTGACCGCATCGCGGTGGATATACGCCGCCCGATTGCCGCGCCGCGTGCTGTAACCCTCCGCCAGCATGCGCAGCACTTCCGCGAATTTTTCGCGCGTCAATTCGCGATACGGATACGCGTGGCGCACCAGCGCGTACAACGCGTCCTCGCCGCATTCGCCGCAGGCGACCTCGGCCACGATCTGCTGGGCCAGTACGTCCAGCGGCGCGAGCGGCACGTGCAGCGTATCCAGTTCGCCGCGCCGCACCGCGTCCAGCAATGCCGAACATTCGGCCAGATCGTCGCGCGACGTCGGGAACAGGCGTGCTTTCGAAACACCGTCCACCGCGTGGCCGGCGCGGCCGGCGCGCTGCAGGAAGGCGGCGATCGAACGCGGCGAACCGAGCTGGCAGACCAGATCGACCTCGCCGATGTCGATGCCCAGCTCCAGCGACGCGGTGGCGGCCAGCGCGCGCAGCGTGCCGGCCTTCAGACGTTGCTCGGCATCGAGGCGTTTCTCCTTCGACAGGCTGCCGTGGTGCGCGGCCACCGCGTCCTTGCCCAGTCTTTCCGCCAGATGTCGCGTCGCGCGCTCCACCGTGCGCCGCGTGTTGGCGAACACCAGCGTGGTGCGATGCTCGCGCACGCGCTCCGCGATGCGGTCGTACACCAGTTGCCACGCGTCGTTGCTCATCACCGGCTGCAGCGGCACGTTGGTGACTTCGATGCCGAGGTCGCGTGCGCGTGCGTGGCCGGCGTCGATGACGGTGCAGGCATCGTCGGCGCACAGGAAGCGCGCGACTTCCTCGATCGGCTTCTGCGTGGCCGACAGGCCGATCCGCACCGGCTTCGCGCCGCACAACGCTTCCAGTCGCGCCAGCGTCAACGCCAAGTGGCTGCCGCGCTTGCTCGGCGTGAGCGCATGGATCTCGTCCACGATCACCGTGCGCGTGGTGCCGAGCATCGCGCGGCCGGATTCCGAGCCCATCAGGATGTACAGCGATTCCGGCGTGGTGACGACGATATGCGGCGGCCGCTTGCGCATCGCGTTGCGCTCGGCCTGCGGCGTGTCGCCGGTGCGCACCGCGGTGCGGATCTCCACGTCCGGCAGGCCGAGTTTTTCCAGTTGCGCGCGGATGCCCTCGATCGGCGCGTCGAGATTGATGCGCACGTCGTTGGACAACGCCTTCAGCGGCGACACGTACACGACGTGGGTCTGGTCGGCGAGTGCGCCTTGCACGCCGCGCCGCACAAGCTCGTCGAGCGCGGCGAGGAACGCGGCCAGCGTCTTGCCGGAACCGGTCGGTGCCGCGATCAGCACGTTCTCGCCACACTGGATTGCCGGCCATGCCTGCGCCTGCGCGGGCGTCGGCGCGGGAAATGCCGAATCGAACCAGGCGGCGACGGCGGGATGGAAAGTGTGCATGAGAATCAGGCGGCGGACGAATTCCCCGCGACAGACTGGGCGGCATCTTCACCGCGGTATCGCTCGAGGATCATCAACTGTCTGACCAGACTGAAACCGATTCCCGCCAGTTCCTGTTGCGAGAAATCGAGGCGACGCAATTTCGCACGGTCGATTTCAAGGACCGGCGAGCCGTAAGCCGCAGCGCCTGATTTCATGGTGCCGGATCGGAAACGCCGGAACAAATTCGCCAAGACTTTCCGGTAAGGAAAGCTGTATTCCACGCGCAGCTTGCCCGGCGGTCCCGCACATAGGGACGCCGTCACGCTGAAGGGATTGGTTTCGTAATCGAACATGGCACTCGCTCCATCGGATGACGACACCCTAGCCTAGAAACTCACAGGTAAAGATTCCGCAATCGACCCGGCGGCGGCTTCGCGCAGACGGTCGGCCAGGCCGTTCCAGCGCAACGTGCGGCACGCGATGCCGGCGCGCAGCAGCCCGGCATCGGCGTGGATTTCCACGAGCGCGCGAGCGCGGGTGATGCCGGTGTAGAGCAATTCGCGCGTCAGCACCGGCGAATCCGCGCCCGGCACCAGTGCCACGCGTTCGAATTCCGAACCCTGCGCCTTGTGCACGGTAAGCGCGAATGCGCCCTCGTGCGGCGGCAGTGCGGCCGGCGCCAGCGCGCGCAGCACGCCGTCGGCGGCTTCGAAACAGACCTTGATTTCGCCCTGCGCATCCGGCCACGCCACGCCGATGTCGCCGTTGAACAGGCCGATGTCCGCGCGATTCGCGGTGACCATCACCAATCGTCCGCGCCACCACGCGCTGTCGGCGCGCACGCCGACGCGGCGTTTCAGGTCCTGTTCGATGGCGCGGTTCAACGCCACGCAGCCGAACGGGCCACGCCGCAACGCGGTCAGCACGCGGAAACGCGAAGCCGCCTGCAGCGCGGCGCGCGCATCGGCCGCATCGACGACGTCGTGGTAAGCCGACGCCGCGCGTTCGATCCAGTGGGCGTGCCGCGCGTCGTCGTCCAGCAAACGGGCGCCACCCTCCTGCGCGAATGTGGCCAGCGCCGCATCGGCATCGCCGCGCACCACCGCCTGCGCCAGCCGGGCCAACGATGAGTGTTCGTCGAAACGGCGGCTGTGCGAGAGTCGCACGTGGCACGCCTCCAGCGACGCCTCGCCTGCGGCCTGCACCAGCGCGCCGAGCACGTCGCCGGCTTCCACCGCGGACAACTGGTCCGGATCGCCGAGCAGGATCAGCACCGCGTCCTCGCGCACCGCCGCGGCGAGCTTCGTCATCAGCGGCAAGTCGACCATCGAGACTTCGTCCACCACCACCACGTCGAACGGCAGCGGCGCGGCGCGATGGAAACCGGCGCGCGCGGCGACCGGCGACAGTCCCAGCAATCGATGCAGCGTCTGCGCCTGATGCGGAATCATGGCGGCGACGGGGCCCGGGAGATCGAGAGCCTCGCGTTGCGTACGCACGCTTTCCGCCAGCCGCGCGGCGGCCTTGCCCGTCGGCGCGGCCAACGCGATGCGCAGGCTGCGCGATTGCGCGTGCGCCGCCCACGCGAGTTCCACCAATCGCTGCAGCACGCCGTGGGTCTTGCCGGTGCCGGGTCCACCGGTGATCAATTCCAGGCGGCGCTGGTGCGCGCGCGCGATCAACGTTCGCGCCAGGCACCGTTCGTATTCGAAATAACGGCGCAGATAGAGGCGACCCTGCGGATCGAGGACCAGCGGCACGTTGCGCGTCGTTGCCGTCGCGTCATCGACGGGTGGAACGGCGACCGCCGCGCTGTCGTGCAATGCCGCTCGCCAGGATGCGAATTCCGGCAACCACGGCGCGGTGCCGGTGCCTTCCAGACTTTCGAACCATGCTTGTGCGGCATCGAGCTGCAACGCGCTGTGTCCGTCGGCGATCGCACGCGCGGCCAGCGCTGCGGCCAATGCGACTTCCGGTGCGCCATCCGGGAACAGCCGTGCCACCAGTTCGCCGAGGGCCACATCGGCGCGGCGCAGGCGACCGCCGCGGACCAGCGCGTGCAGGTCGAGGCTCATGCGCGCGGCTCCATTCCGTCGAACAGCGCATCCATGCCTTCGATCAGCGCGCGCGGCGGACGATCGCGGTGCAGGCCGCCACCATCGCGCAGGTCGCGCACGAACAGGTAATACGCCTCGCCGACGTGCGCTTCGTACTCGTAACCGGGCAGAACCTGGCGCAACCAGCGATGCAGCGCCAGCATGTAGAGCAGCCATTGCAGGTCGTAATCGTGCGCGGCGATGGCTTGTTGCAGCGAGGCCGCGCCGTAATCCGGCAGCAAGTTGGTCTTCCAGTCGATCAAGTGATAACGACCGTCGTGCTCGAACACCAGGTCGATGATGCCAGTGAGCAGGCCATTCAAGCGCGCCATGCCGAAGCCGCTGCGCCCACGCTGGTAGCCGTGCGCATGCATCAGTTCGAACAGCGCATCCACGCGATGCGGCGCGAGCTTCAGATGGAATTCCATCTCGGCGCGCCGCTGTTCCGTGCCCAGATCGCACGGGCGCACGCCGCAGGGCAACGTCACGTTCAGCGCGCCGCGCATGCACTCGCCGACGATGGCCAGTGCGTGGTCCGGCGTCACCTCGCCGGGTTCCGGCAGGCCCTGTTCGCGCAGGCAACGCTGCAGCAACGCGCGTTCCGTTGGCGGAATGTCGCGCGCATCGCGCCAGGCGGCGAAATCGGTGCGCTCCAGCGCGGCATGCACGGCAGTGCCGAAGCGCGGTCCGGCCAGGGTCGGTGCCGCCGGGGTCGCGGCGATTTCGACAGACACGGCCGCCTCGTCACCGCTGCCGGATGCCGGATCGGCGGCGGCATACGGCGTGGCGCCGCGCACCAGCCGCGAGAACGACCAGGTGCGCCAGTCGCGCTCCAGCGACGTGCGCGTGAAGTTGCGCGCGCGCAGCGATTGCGGATCGGTTTCCACGGCCGGCAGCGCGTGCGCGATTTCTTCCGGCATCGGAACGACTGCTGCCGCGCCATCCGCGTGTTTGCACAGCGCCTCCAAGGCTCGGTCGCACCCGGCATCGTCATTCGCGAATGGCGCATCGTTTCCGGCCTCGTGCAGCAACCAGTGCGCGGCCGAGTGTTCAAAGTGCCTGATCCATCCCCATGGCAGCACGCACAACGCGCAGGCACGAGTGACGCCGACATAGAATTTGCGCACGTCTTCGGCGCGCTGTTCCTCCCCCGCGCGATTGATCACCGTCTTGTCCACGCCGTTGCCGATCGCCACGTGGGCTTCGTCGCGATCGCCGTGATACCAGTGCAGCGGCACTGGCGACCGCGCTTTCCCGGGATCGTGCGCCAGCGCCGCGCAGGGCAGCAGCACGATTTCGTATTCCAGTCCCTTGGCGGCGTGCAGCGTCGAAACAGTGATCGCGTCGGCGTCGGTATCGAGGCGCAGGCGCGCGCTGTCGGCATCGTCGACCGCACCGGCGCGAGCCTGCGCGAACGCCTGCGCGAGATCGTCCAGCCCGAAACTGCGCGCGTGCATGGCTTGCAGCAATTCCGCCAGTTGCAGCCAGTTGGCGACGCGGCGCTCGCCATCCGGCAACGCGAGCAGGCGCGGCGCAGCATCCGCGATGCGCGCGTGCAGCCACGCCAGCGGGCCGCGACGTTCGACTTCCTGCGCCCAGGACGCGACGGTTTCCAGCATGCGTGCCTGCGCGTCGGTGTCGCGAACGCTCCGGTCGATCTCCGCGCTGTCGTGACCGAGCAACACGCTCGTCATCGCCGCGCGCGCGCGCCGTGGCTCGGCGGGATCGCGCAGCGCGTCCAGCAGCCATTGCAGTTCCGTCGCCTCGTCGCCGGCGTAGACGCTGGCCTGCAGGTTGGAACACGCCGGCACGCCGGCACGCGCCAGCGCAACCTGCATCGAGGCCGCCTGACGATTGCTGTCGACCAGCACTGCGATGTGCTTCGCGTGCAACGGCTCCGCCACGCCGCGTTTGTCGCGCAAGCACACGCGCCCCGTGCGCGCGTCTGCGAGCAACGCCGCGATGTACGCCACGCAGGCGCGTTCGATCAGCGCCCATGCCTCGCCCTTGCCATGTGCGATTGCCTCGCCCTTGTCGTTGCATTTCCGCGGCAGCCGCCAAAGTTGCAATGCGCGCTCCGGTTCGCCGTCGCGCAGCAGCGCGCGCGGCGCCACGGCCTGCGCCGATGCCACGTCCGCGTAGTCGATGCCCGCCTCGATGAAGCCATCCGGCGCGCCGAACAGCGCGTTGACCGCGGCCATCATGCCTTCGCCTGCGCGATGGCTTTCGTGCAACCGCAGGCGTTCGGCCGCGGCCTCGCCGCAAGCCTGCTTCCATGCGTACACGTCGCCGCCGCGGAAGCCGTAGATCGACTGCTTGGGATCACCGACCAGCACCAGCGTGGAACCGCCGAACAGGCGATGCACGATTTCCCACTGCCGCGCATCGGTATCCTGGAATTCGTCGATCAGCGCCGCGTGCCAGCGTTCGCGGATGCGCGCGAGCGCGGTCCCGCGAGCGTCATCGCGCAATGCCGTGGCCAGCGCATCCACGGCCTGGTCGTGGCTCACCAGGTCGCGCGCGGCGAGCCGCTTCGGCAATTCGGATTCGAGGAAGGCGCGCGCGTCATGCAGCAGATGCGCAACAGGCAGGTCCGCGGCTACGGCTTGCGCGCGCTGGCATGCCGAGAAGGCCTCCAGCAAGGCCGCGATACCGTCGAATATCCGTCCCTGTGGACGCGCTCCCTCCGGCTTGAGGTTTTCGATCACGTCCACGCGCAAGCTCGCCGTCGCCTTGGCATCGAAACGCGCGATGGCATCACCGGGGGAAGCCGTTCGCGCCCATTCGCGCAAGTCATGGAATGCGGCGATGCGGTTGTTCCGGGCACGCGTATCCTTGATGCAACGCTGCAATTCGCCCTCGAACACTTCGGTCTCGCGCTCATCCCATGTGCCCGCGACAACAAGTGCTCTCGCGAACGCCGCCGTGGCGCCTGCAAGATCGGGTTCCGGCACGCGAACCTCGCGTCCACGCCAGCGCGCATCGCATACCTGTCGCACCAAGGCTTCCGGCGAACCCCATGTCTCCGTCAATCTGCGCGCGATTTCCGCATCGCCGCCGCCGCGCCGCCAGAAATCGCGCACGATCTCCAGCTCGAGTTCACGCACGTCGTCGATCAGTTGCGGCCGTCGCAGTGTTTGTCCGGCCTCGAAACCGAATTCGTCCAGCACACGGTGACAGAAGCCATGCAGCGTGCCGATCATGGCCGCATCCATCGCCAGCCGCGCGGCGCGCACGTGCTTGCGAAGCGCGGCGAGATCCTTGCCCTGCAGCACCTTCGCGATGGTCGCGCGCGTCGCTTGCGCGTCTCCCGCATCATCATCGTGCGTCGCCGCGGGATCGTCCTGCGCGAGCAGTTCGTCGGCCAGCAGCAACCGCGCGCGCAGCCGTTCCGACAATTCCGCCGTGGCGGCACGCGTGAAAGTCGCCACCACGATCTGTTCCGGCAGCAGGCCACATTCCAGGATCAGGCGAAGCCACAGCGTGGCGATGGTGAAGGTCTTGCCGGTGCCGGCGCTGGCCTCGACCACGCGGATGCTGTCCAGCGGCAACTGCAGCGGATCGCGCAAGTCGCTCATGGCGCAGCCTTGGCATCGACGTGACGCGGCACCGGAAAGCAAGCGCTCGCCGTTTCGTGCAATGCCACGGCCAGGGCTTCGTCCGGCGCGGAAAGGTTCCGGCCACGCCAGACGATGCGCACCGCGTCGTCATCGAAATCGGACGGACCGCCGAAGCCCGCATCATCCTCGTCGAGGCGAGCGGCTTCCCCGCGCAGGGCTTGCAGGAATTCCTCGCGCGTTGCCTCGCCCCTCGTCTTGCGCAGGCGATTCAATGCGCGCCATGAAGCATCCGGGAACAGCGGCAACGGGGAGCGCAAGCCTTCGCGCCAACGCGCGACGAGCATGCCGAGTTGCGCGCGCGCCATTTCCGCACCCGCGATCGCCAGTTCGCGGGATTCGACGCCTCGCTTGTCCAGCCACAGCAACCGGCAGACCAGGGCTTCTTCGCGATCCGCGAGCGCGGCTGCGAACAAGGTATCGATCCACGCGCGCATGACGCGCTTGCCGGTCAGGCTGCCGCCGGGATCGGCACGCAGCAGCCCCGCGGGATAGACGTTCCCCACGCTGCCCGCGAGGCGCGTGCCGTCCTCGAGTTCCAGCGTTCCCGCGACACCGGGCAACGGCGCGTCGCCGTGCGTGAACGCCGCGCAGGATTCGCGCAATGCGTCGGCGCGTTCGCGCGCCAATGCCAGCGCGACCTCCGCCAATTCGCCGGGCGGCAATTCGCCGCGCGCGCCGAGCACCGTGCGTTCGTGCGCCGCATCGCCGTCGCCCTGCCGCAGCAGTCGCGTCGCCAGGCGATAACGCAGCAGCGGATGATCGGGTTGCAGCGGTTCGAGGTCGGCGTCCTCGTCGGGATCGCGCGGCAACCGCAACGCCAGCGACTGTTCCAGGTAACCGCGCGCCGGGCTGTCGCAGAAGCGCTTCAGCGCCTCCAGCGACAGTTCGACGGAAGGCGTTTCCGGCGCGGGCAGTTCGCCGCGCACGAATGGCGCAAGCGTGGCCGCTAGTCGCAGCGGCGCGCGCGCGGCGGGCAGCCATTCGCCGCGATGCGACTGGCGCTGCGGCTGCGCCGGATCGAACAGTTCCGGATCGAACGGATGCAAGGGCTGCGTCCGCGGCAACGCGGCATCGCGCGCCTTCGCCGCGTTGTCGTCGGCAGGCGACGCCAGATATCCCTCGCGCAACACGTCGATCAGTTCGGCGACGACAATCGACGGTGGCAACGGCTTGTTGCTGCGCGCGTCGCGCCCGACCCAGCTCACATAGAAAGCGTCGCGCGCCGCTGCAATCAACTGCAGGAACAGCAGGCGATCGTCCTCGCGCACGTTGCGGTCGCCACGTTCGGCGGTGCCCGCGCGACGGTCGGCCAGCAGCGGATCGAGGCCGTTCGGATCGCGGCGCGGGAACGCGGCCTCGTCCATGCCGAGCAGGCAGACCACGCGGAACGGCACGACGCGCAGCGGCACCATGCCGCAGAACGTGACTCCGCCGGCGAACAGTTGCTGGCGCGCGTCGGCTTGTTCGAGCTGCTCGCGCAGGAAGGCGCGCACGTCGCTCCACGGCAGCGACGTCGTGACGTGTGCGGCTTCGCTGTCCTCCACCAGTCGCGCCAGCGCCGCGCGCACACGCTCCAGCGCGCGCGTTTCCGCGAGGTCGTCGTGATCGGCCGCGTAGAGGCGATCGAACAACGCATTCCACTCGCGCTGCCACGCCGCCGCGGACATTTCGCGCGACACCAGTTCCCGCGCACGCCGCCAGGTTTCCAGCACCGCAAGCAACGCATCCAGCCGCGCGAACGCGGCGCCTTCCACGCCGGCCAGCGGCGCGACGCCCGCTACCAGCGCATCATCCTCGTCGCCGCAGGCGAAACCGGCGAGCAGGCGATCGATGCCGAAGGCGAACGAGAATTCGCGATAGCCGCCGCACTCCGCGCGCGCGCGTTCATCCTCGCCCCAGCGCACGCCGGCGTCGCGCAGTTGCCGCGCCATCCGCTCCACGGCCTGCGCGTCCAGGTCGAGCCGGCGCATCACGCCGGGCACCGCCAGCACGCCGAGGATCTCGTCCAGTTCCCAGCGCGACGACGGCGCGTCCAGCAAGGACAGGAACAATTGCGCGGCAGGATGCGCGGCGGCGGTCGCGACATCGCCCACGTTGTACGGAATGAAGCGCGGATCGTCGTGCGCCACGCCGCCGAACACCGCCTCGATCGCGGGCCGGTACGCGGCCACGTCCGGCATCATCACCGCGATCTCGCGCGGCTGCAGCGGCGGGTCGAAACGCGCGTCCTCGAACATCGCCAGCAGCCGGTCGTGCAGCGTCTGCACTTCGCGCAGCGGCGTATGGCAGGGTGGAATTGCAGCGAAGCGTCCGGCAACGCAACGCGCGGTCCGTGCGCATCGTCAACGGGCGCGCGATGCTCCAGCAGGTCGTCGCGCACGCGCCCGAGCAGGCTGCCGCGATCGATGCACTCGTCGAACCGATCGATTTCCTCGTCCGGCTGCACGTGTTCGTAGCCGTACAACAGTTCGACGAACTCCGCCGCCGCGCCACCCAACGAGGCGATCAGCGGATTGCCGCCATCCTTGTCCTGCAAGCGCTCGCGCACGGCCTTGCGCGTTTGCGGCGTGTCGCCGAGGTATTCACGCGACGGCAGCGGCAAGTGGAAATCCAGCTCGCAATGCAACGCGGCCACGCCGAGCATGCGCAACACGTCGGGCGAAATGTTGGCGCAGGCGAAGGCGTGCAGGTGCGCGGGCAGGCCCGGCGGCGCGGGCTTGTCGACGGAAGTTGCCGCGTCGGGCCATGCGGGATCGAACGCGCGCAACCACGCATCGACGCGGCTTGCGCGCGACGCGCCGCCGACGCGCCGCACCAGCCGTCGCCACAATTCCGCCTGCCAGCTTTCGGTGAACGAACCGGAAAACTCCGCGCCGCGTTCCCAGCGCAGCAGTTTTTCGCGGCGATATCCCTGCAGCCGCTCGTACACCTGCGCGAGCTCTTTCGCCAGCGCGAAGCGGCGCAACGGATCCCCGTCACGACCGAGGTAATCGCGCAACGGCGCCAGCGCATCGCCTTCCAGCGGTTCGCCCAGCAAGGCATGCAGATGCCAGCGCAACACGTCCGGCTCGAACGGCGAACGCGACGGCAATTCCGGCTGCGCCGCGCGCAGCAGTTGCCAGGCGAAACGCGCGGGCTCCACGAACTCCACGTTGGCCAGCACGCCCAGCCTTTCCGCCAGATGCATCTGCACCCAGCGCCGCAGGCCCATCTGCGGCACCAGCACCCGCGCGGGAACGAGCGGATTGGAGCGCGCCTGCACGCGCAGGCGATCGCCCAGCGCATCGGCCAGCTTCGCGGCATCGTTGGCGGTGTAGAGGTGGAACACGCCCCGCGCCCCCGCGCGCAATCGAGCGCGCAATCGAATCCGGCAAGTATGCCCGCACGCGTCTCAGGTGGCGCGACAAGCCGCCTAACGAAGAATAGCGTGTTCTGTGCTTAACTTAGGGTGCTTAAAGGGGGCCAAGATTGTGAGTGCAGATACCCAGATTGCTAGACCCATTCTCGACAGTGCAATTGATCTCGCCAGCGATCCGACGATCAGTTATGCGAGCTACCAGAACTCGATTCCACTGATTCACAGAATTTGCGTTAAAAACATTACCGACCGGACACTAGACTCCGTATCGTTGGTGTTGCGGTTTGAGCCAGCTTTTGCGGAAACGGAATTCTTCCGATTCGAGCGATTGGAGGCCGATGAGCTACGGGTTATTACGCCTGTCAAGCTGAGGTTGTTACACCGCTATCTGGCCGATCTCACCGAGGCCGAAAACGGTCGGATCGTGCTGGAGATGCGCGCTGGAGATACGGAGATCGCTACAGCCAATTTCCCGCTTACTGTGCTCGCTTATGACCAATGGGCTGGAACCCGCTGCATTCCTGAACTACTGGCTGCGTTTTCGTGTCCGAACAATCCGCACATCGACCGATTGCTTGGTGAAGCGGCGAGCCTGCTGGTAGCTGGTCGCGGCCGTTTTGTGATGGATGGCTACTCCAGCAAGAATCGCGATGCAGTTTGGTCACAGGCTTCAGCCATTTACAGCGCCATTGCTGCGCATGGTTTGCAGTACAACCTTGCACCCGCGAGCTTTGTTGCCAATGGCCAGAAGATTCGAACGGCGGACCGAATCCTCGATAGTGGCGTCGCAAATTGTCTCGATCTGACAATGCTGCTCGCTTCCTGCCTAGAGCAGTCGGGCTTGCATCCGCTGATCTTGCTCAAAGAAGGTCATGCGTGGCTCGGCCTGTGGCTAGTGAATACCTGCTTTCCAAGTCCCATCGAGGATGACGCGCTGACAGTAAGAAAGCGCATTGATGCTGGCGAAATGGTCACGTTCGAGACAACAGGACTTGCCCAACACCCTTCGATGACGATCAAAGCCGCACAGGAATGCGGATATCGTTACTTGAACGAAGAAGCGGACGCTTTTCGCTGCTGCATTGATATCAAACGCAGTCGCATTGAAAGAATAAATCCGCTGCCATCTCGGGACGTTGCGGTCCTGAATGGCCGAGCCAAAGAGAGCGCGCCTGTGGCTCTTGAGGCGCTGCCGCCGCTTCCTCCACTGATCGACGGCACCGTCCTACTTGATGAAAATCAGGTTCCAGAAACACCGCAAGGACGGCTTAACCGTTGGAAATCGAAGTTGCTGGATCTAACTCTTCGTAACCGATTGCTGAACTTCAAGCGCACCAAGGTGATGATTCGGCTGAAGGTGCCGGATCCGTTTCTGCTTGAAGACACACTTTCTGACGATAGGGAATGGAAATTTTGTGGCATGCCCGCGTTGATGGAAGGGACCGATCCTCGTTCAAGAAGTCTTGCATTACAGCGCGAGGGGGTTGATCCCATAGAGGCCTTAGCGCACTCGGCCATGGCAAGACACGAGTTGCTGGCCGACCTCGAGCAGACCAAGCTCGACAAAGCATTGAACGAAATATTCCTCTCGGTCAAAACCGGCATCGAAGAGAGCGGTGCGAATACGCTTTTTCTAGCGCTGGGTTTCTTGCGTTGGGCCGAAGATGACCGCTCGGAAAAGACCTACTTGGCGCCCTTGGTTCTTGTTCCCGTCACTCTTAAACGCGCTTCGGTACGTAGCGGCTTTTCGCTGGTTCGCCACGATGATGAGACGCTCGTCAATCCTACGCTGCTGCAAGCGCTCCGCGAAAACTACAGCGTCGAAATTCATGGTGTCGAACCACCGCCCAAAGACGCTCATGGCGTAGATGTAGAGAAAATCTGGGCGATATTTCGCCAAGCCGTGGTGCAAATCCCGAGATGGGAAGTGGTACCGGAGGTCTATCTTGGCGTCTTCAGCTTTCAAAAGTACGTAATGTACACGGACCTTAAGAATCGCGCTGACGAACTGCGCAAGAGCCGCATCGTGTCCCATTTAATCGATCGTCCGCAGGAAGCGTTCGACAATTCAGACGATCCCAATTTCCAAAATCATGTGGATCTCGACGACACATATGCGCCGGATCAATTGCTGGTACCACTGTCGGCCGACGCATCCCAACTCAATGCGTTGCGACGTGCCACCGAAGGGCGTGATTTCGTTCTGGAAGGTCCGCCGGGGACCGGAAAGAGCCAGACGATCACCAACTTGGTTGCCGACTTCCTCGCCAAGGGCAAGCGGGTGCTGTTTGTCTCGGAAAAGATGGCCGCGCTTGAGGTTGTCGAACGGCGCTTGCGCGAAATCGGGCTGGGATCATTTTGTCTGCAACTGCATTCGGCCAAGGCGGTCAAAACAGAAGTTCTCGATCAATTGAAGCAGACACTCCAACTTGCAACCGTGCACGCGCCGACGCAATGGCAGATCGAGGTCGAACGATTGTCTCGGCTGCGTAACGAACTCAATGGCATTGCGCGCGCATTGCATCGAGTGCATGAGAATGGCTCGACGGTTTATGACGCTATCAATGTGGCTATCCAACACCGGTCTTGGCCACATGCACCGGTACAACACGATTCTTTGCAAAAGATCAATGCGGCAACGTTGCTGGAGCTTCGAGGACTTGCTGGTCAACTGCAGGCGTTGGCTAAACATCTGGGGAACCCGTCGGACCACCCATTGAGCTCGATCCGACGGATGGAATGGTCGAATGGCTGGCAAGACGATTTGCTCCGGGCCGGTTCTGATCTGGAACACGCTTCTCGGCACCTGCACGAGTGTGCACTCGAGCTGACCAAAGTCTTCGATTTGCCGATGGAGAGCGCTTCAATTCGGCTGCTCGAAGACGTCGAAGGCTTGAGCGGCGTGTTGCTGCAGGCCTCGACAGTGCCGGCGGCATTCGCGCAGCGAGCGGATGATCCGGCGATGCTGGCGCGTGTGGATTTGCTACGCCAGCATGGCGAACAACGTAATCAGGTTTGGCAGACTCTGCAAGAAGCGTTCAAGCCGGAAGTGAAGCGGCTGAGCGGGGCAGAACTCGAACAAGCGTGGCAAATCGCGTCAGCCAAATGGGTTGTCCCGCGCTGGTTCGGGTGGCGAGCACTTGCAAAACAGCTTTCTCTTTACACCACTTCGGGTAAAGCCCCGAAGATTGAAGCAGTACCTGAGTTGCTCTCGAAACTGCATGCACTCAATGCCGAAGATGAGGCACTGCATGACGCGAAAGTAGATGCAGAACGGTTGTTTGGCCCCGCTTACCAAGCCGAAGCGACAGATTGGCAGACGATCTGTTCCTGTGAAAAATGGGCAAGGCGACTGCGCCAGGCTCTCGACAGATTCCCCTACGTGGGTGATCCGGGCCATCGAGATCGGCTAGCCCAACGTATCGCTATTTTGCTCGGCACGCAGCGCAATCTGCTGCAGGAGCACGGAGAATTGACTAGGCGATTGCAGCGTTTCAGAGAAGCGCTGCGTGCCTTTCGCGCAGCCTATCAACAATCGGAGAGTTTGACGGGTAGCCCAGAACTTGCAGATCGACAAGTGACGGCGCTTGATTCCATTCAATCCATCGTCGAGGCGTGGCGCAACAACACCGCTTGGCTGCGACCATGGTGTCAATGGAACGGACTCAAGAACAAGGTGACGCAACTTGGATTCGGTGCAGCCATCGCCAAGATCGAAGCCGAGCTGATCGAGCCATCGCATATTGCGGCTTTTATTGACTATTGCTATCAACTTTCATGGCTCAAGGAAACGATTGATCGTGATGATGTTCTGCGTAACTTCAGCGGCTCGGTTCAGGACAACAGAATCGATCAATTCAGGATTGCCGATCAGCAGTTTCAAGCCCTGACCCGTCACTGGATCAAGGCCCGCTTGTCTGTCAATGCCGCTGCCCGCATTGATTCGCGGCAGGCGCGTGGTGAAATGGGCGTGCTGAATCATCAGCTTCAATTGCAAAAAAGGCACATCGCAATCCGCAAATTGGTGAAGCAGTTGCCAACCGTCTTGCCGATACTCAAACCTTGTTTGTTGATGAGCCCCCTTTCGGTTGCGCAGTACCTGGACCCTTCGTATCCGCCCTTTGACTTGGTGATCTTCGACGAGGCTTCGCAGATTCCGGTTTGGGATGCGGTGGGAGCCATTGCCCGCGGAAGCCAAGTGGTGATCGTTGGCGATCCGAGACAACTGCCGCCAACGGCATTCTTCGAAAGAGGTGACGACGAGCAAGCGGAAGGCGATGATGAGCAAGCCTCGTCCGTCGATCTCGAAAGCATTCTTGATGAAACCATCGCCACGGGGATGCCGCGACTGTCACTCGAATGGCACTACCGCAGCCGGCACGAATCGCTGATCGCCTTTTCGAACTCGCGCTACTACGAATCCCGTTTGATTACTTTCCCTTCGCCGATGACGCGCGATACCGCGGTGCGGCTTGTGAACGTCAACGGCATCTACGATCGGGGCGGCAGCCAAACCAACAAGCAAGAAGCAGAAGCTGTAGTGCGGCGAATCGTCGAGCATTTTGCCCAAGACGATCCAAGCTTGCGTGCGCCGACCATGGGTGTGGTCACGTTCAACGCGAATCAAATGCGATTGATCAATGAGCTGCTGACAAACGAATTGATCAAACGGCCAGAGCTCGAAGAGCGGATTGCAGCACAGGGCGATGAACGCTTATTCGTCAAGAACCTTGAAAATGTGCAAGGCGACGAACGCGACATAATCCTGTTTTCTTTGACGTATGGACGCGATGCGGCTGGCAGATCATCCATGAATTTCGGACCTATCAACAAGATCGGTGGCGAGCGGCGCTTGAACGTTGCCATCACGCGGGCACGGGTCGCGGTGGAAATTTATACATCTCTTCGCCCCGAAGATATTGATCTGTCTAGAACTCGAGCGAAAGGTGTCGTGGATCTGAAGGCATACCTCGAATTCGCATTGCGAGGGCCATCAGCTTTGACAAGGGAAGCGGCACCGACGGGTCGTGATCCCGACAGCCCATTCGAGATTGAAGTGATTTCTGCTCTGCGTGACGCCGGTTGGGAAGTACATCCACAAGTGGGATGCGGCGGCTATCGAGTTGATATAGGCGTCGTTGATCGCGACGCGCCAGGTGTGTATGTTTTGGGTGTTGAATGCGATGGTGCGAGTTATCACTCGATGGCGTGCGCACGTGATCGCGATCGACTAAGACAAGCAGTGCTTGAAGGATTGGGTTGGAAATTGGTGCGCGTCTGGTCTACCGACTGGTGGACCAATCCGACTAAAAGTAAAGCTGTGCTTTTGGAAGCTGTGCAGTGTGCTCAAGATGCTGCAGACAGGCTGAGGCCCAGCGCCCCGCATAGTCGCGCTCCCGAAGACGGCAAAATAGAAATTGCATCCTCCGAAAACGCAAACTCGATTCCAGATTAACTTAGGAGTTGGCGCGCCCGAGAGGATTCGAACCTCCGACCACCGCCTTCGGAGGGCGGTACTCTATCCAGCTGAGCTACGAGCGCGTATCGCGGATTTTCGCATGAAAGCGCCATGCACGGCTAAGCACCTTCGTTCAACCACCCGCCCTCGAACCCCGCGCGACGGAGTCCTTCGCGTATCGGCCAGCATTGGCGCGTGAGGCGCCAGATCAGGTCGCTGCGATAGTTTTCGATCATCAGCACGATCGGGCCCTGGTTGAGCGCGAAGTGCCAGGGCGAAACCCAGGCCGTGCGTTCGCTGCCCTGCAGCTTGTAGCGGAGCCCGCCCCAGGCGCGCCCGTCGGGCCACGACTGGTTGAACGAGGCGTGGAAGCCGTAGCCGGCCGGGCTGTGGCCGATCAGTCTTTCCAGGTGCCGGATTTCTTCCAGCACGATGTCCGGCGCGAACGGCAGCGAGGCGATCGCCGCCCACGGCGAGATCGTGCCGTCGTCCGGCCCGAACGGCGCGCCGCGCGCGATGTAGTCGTAGAACTGGTGCATGCGCCCGCGATATTTCGTGCGCCGGTCGCCCGGCCCGTCGCTGGCGGTGAAACCCCAGCAATTTTTTTCGTAACCCGCGAACTTGCGCGGATTGCGGATGGCGTACTTGCGCTGGATGTGCGTGGCGACCGTGCTGTTGCGGAAATAGTCGGTGTCTTTTTTCCGCATCACGTCGTCGCGGATGTCGCGCAGGTCGATCCACACATGCGGAAACTGGTGGATGAAAAGCGGGCCCGCGTACAACACGGAATGCCCGTACAAGCGCCGCCAGCGGAAATCCGTGGTCCACGCGTCGTAGGCATCGCGCTGCACGTTCGATTCCGGCGCGGCCAGCGCCAGCACGTACAGCAGCAGCGCCTCGTTGTAACCCTCCCAACGCCACGGCAGGAATCCGGATTCCGGTTTCCAGCCCATGCTGATCGAGGCGCCGCCGTTTTGCGCCCAGCGCCAGTCGATGCGCGCATAGATCGCGTACACGCGTTCGCGCACCTCGCGTTCCGCGCCGTCGCCGTCGAAATACAGCGCGGCGACCAGCATGCCGGCCAGCAGCAGCGCAGTGTCGATGGTGGACAGCTCGCTCTGCCATGCGCGCCTGCCGGTGTCGGCGTGCAGGAAGTGATAGAAGAAACCCTTGTAGCCGGTGCTGTCCGCCGCGCCGCTCTGGTCGGCGTTGTGGAAGAAGCGCAACGCGGCCAGGGTGTGCGCGAGCGCGGCCGCGCGCGACATGAAACCGCGCTCGACCGCCACCGGATAGCAGGACAATCCGAAACCCGTGGCGGCGATGCTGCTGGGCGCGTCCGGCTGCGTCGAGTCCAGCACCAGGCCCGTTTGCGGATTGACGTAGTGCTTGAAGAAACGGAATGCCTTCTTCTGCAGTTCGTGCAGGATCGCGTCGTCGCCGCGTTCGCCGCGCCGAATGCTTTTCCGGCGCAAACGCGGGCCCTCCGGACGGTCGCCGATCCGCCGTTTTTCCACGGCCGTCCGCGCGCCGCCGCCGTCCCGGCGGGAGTGTTCCGTTTTCCGCATCGTCAATCCTTGCCGATCCACACGTTCGCCGCGTGCTCGCGGCCGTCGTCATGCAGTTCGATGGCGTCGCCTTCCAGCAGGCAGCCATCCAGTTCGATCCGCGCCACGGCCTCGCCCGCTCCGCCGCGGTAAAAGGCGATGCGGTAGGTCGTGTCGCCGAAGCGGTAGTCCAGCGACCAGTGCTGCCAGTCCGCGGGCACGCAGGGCACGAACGCCAGCCGCGCACCGCGACGCTCCAGGCCGAGCAGCGATTCCACCAGCAGCCGATACATCCATCCCGCCGAGCCGGTGTACCAGGTCCAGCCGCCGCGACCCGCGTGGCCTTCGGCCGTATAGACGTCCGCGGCGAGCACGTAAGGCTCCACGCGGTAATGCTCTGCCCGTACCGGAGTCGGTGCGTGGTTCAACGGATTCAGCAGGCGCGCGACACGCCAGGCTTCCTCGTTCCAGCCCAGTTTCGCCAGCGCCATCGCCACCCACACCGCCGCGTGCGTGTACTGGCCGCCGTTCTCGCGCACGCCCGGCACGTAGCCCTTGATGTAGCCGGGGTCCATTCTCGAATGGTCGAACGGCGGGTCGAACAATTGCACGAGCTGCAGGTCGTCGCGCACCAGCCGGCGCAGTACCGCGTTCATCGCGGACGCCGCGCGCGCGCGATCGGTGGCGCCGGCCAGCACCGCCCAGCTCTGCGGCAGCGAATCGATGCGGCATTCCTCGCTTTGCGCGGAACCCACCGGCGTGCCATCGTCGGCGTAGGCGCGGCGATACCACGCGCCGTCCCATGCGTGTTGTTCGACCGCTTCGGTCAACGTGCGCGCCACGCCTCGCCATGTTCCGGCGCTGGCCGAGTCGCCACGCGATTCGGCGACCGGCGCGAAGCGCGCCAGCACGTCGAGCAGGAAGAACGCCAGCCACACGCTCTCGCCGCGACCCTGCGCGCCCAGCCGGTTCATGCCGTCGTTCCAGTCGCCGCCGCCGATCAGCGGCAGGCCGTGTTCGCCGAAGCGCAGGCCGCGACGGATCGCGCGCACGCAATGTTCGTACAGCGTGCCCGATTCCAGCGACACCTGCGGCAAATCGTAGACCGACTCTTCGTCGGCACCGGGTTCGCGACCCTCGAGGAACGGCAGGATCTCCTCCAGCACGCCGGCATCGCCGGTGGCGTCGAGATATTCCGAAACCGCCCACGGCAACCACAGGTAATCGTCGCTGATGTGCGTGCGCACGCCCTTGCCGGCGGGCGGATGCCACCAGTGCTGCACGTCGCCCTCGCGGAATTGCCGTGCGGCGCAACGCAGCAATTGCGCGCGCACGAGATCCGGCCTCGCGTGCAATAGCGCCGTGACATCCTGCAACTGGTCGCGGAAGCCCCATGCGCCGCCGGACTGGTAATAGCCGCTGCGCGCCTGCACGCGCGCCGACAACACCTGATAAGGCAACCAGCCGTTGACCAGGCGATCGACGGTCGCGTCCGGCGTGTGCACGACCAACTGCCGCATCGACGCGCGCCACGCCTCGCGCACGCGCCGCCACTCCGCGCGCGCGGCCTCGGCGCGGCCGAGTTCGCGCAGGATCGCGCGCGCGCCTTCGACGTCCTCCGCCGCGCCCAGCGCGAACGCCAGTTCCAGCGTCTGGCCCGGCGCCAGCACGAATTCCGTCCGCAGCACGGAACACGGCTCGGGGTGCACCGAATCGTCCGGCAGTTCCGGCGTCGCCATGCCCAGCGGTGCAACCTGCGAACGATTGCGGCCGATGAACGCGCGCGAATCCGTGCAGCGCTGCGACGACTGCAGATCCAGCGCATGGAAGGCCACCCGCGAACCGAATGTGTCGTCGTAGAAATTGGTCGCGAGGTTCGCGCCGGAATCCATGTCCGCACGCACGCGCACGTGCGGCGCGCACGCCGCGCGCTGTTCGCCCAGCACCCATTCCACGTAGCCGGTGACCGAGATGCGGCGCGCGCGCGCGCTCCCGTTGCGCAGCTTCAGCAGCGAGAGCTTGACCGGTTGTGCCTGCGCGACGAACACGTCCAGTTCGCTGTGCAGATCCGCATGCACGTGCTCGTAGCGGCTGCAGCCGAATCCATGGCGCACCCGATAGCCGCCGCTGCCGGGCGTCGGCATCGGCGTGGGCGACCAGAATTCGCCGGTTTCCTCGTCGCGCAGCCAGATCGCCTCGCCGCAGGCATCGGTGAGCGGATCGTTGCGCCATGGCGTCAGCCGGAATTCGTGCGCGTTCTCCGCGAAGGTGTAGGCGCCGCCGGATTCGCTGACCACGCTGCCGAAACGTTCGTTCGACAGCACGTTGCACCAGGGCGCCGGCGTGCGCGCGCCGGGCGGCAGCCAGATCACGTATTCGCCGGTTTCCGCATCGTGTCCGCCGTAGCCGTTGAAGCCTTCCAGGTTGTCCGGCGGCGACAACGCCGCGCCGCCGGCGTGCAGTTTGCGCGCAGGCGGCGACGCGGGCGACGCGGCCTCCTGCGCCGCGGCGCGTTCCACCTGGTCGCGCAGGCGGCCTTCGTCGCCGTTGAAGGTCCAGCGCGCCACGGCTTCCATCAGCGCGCGGTCTTCTCCGGACAGATGTTCGACGCGCCATGCGTACATGCGGCCGGGCCCCTGTTCGCCGCGCGCCTCGGCGGCCGAGGCGATCAGATAGAGAATGTGTTCCTGCAATTCCTGGCGATAGCCGGAATGCTCCTCGTTCCAGATCAGCAGGTCGGTGTGCAGGCCGCGCGTGGTCCACCAGCCGTGCGCCTTGATCAGTTGCCGCACCAGGTCGATCTGCGAGGCGTTGGCGATGCGCACCAGCACGATCGGCAGGTCGCCGGAAACGCCGTGCTTCCACAGCGCGGATTGCCCGGGCAGACCGGGCGCGGCCTTGCCGACGGCGCCGGAATAAAGCAGGCGCGCCGCGATGCGCTCGTACATTTGCGCATCGCGCGTGCCGACATTCAGCTGCTGCATCACCACCTGCTCGTGCGTCCACGCCAGCTCGAACACGCGATCGTGCAAATGCGGTTCGCGATATTTGTGCGCCAGCGCCAGCGCTCCATCGCGCGTGGGCGCGATGCCGGTGACGAGATCCACGCCGACCGCGCGGCCGGGCGGTATCAGCACGCGCCGGCGGATCGCCATGCACGGATCGAGCACCGCGCCTGCGCTGTCGCCCAGAGGTTCGCCGCCGTCCAGCGCGGCGGGATGCTTCGCCGTCCGCAAGCGGCCGAGGAATTTCTCGCGATCGGTTTCGAAGGCGGTGTTGCCGGCAGTGGTGCCGCGCACGTGCATCTGGTGCAGCAGCCACGGTTGCGCCTCGCCGGCCGAACGCGGGCGGCGCGATGCCAGCAGCGCATCCAGTTCCGGGATCAATTCGGTCTGCACGAACAATTTGGAAAACGCGGGATGCGCCGCATCGGTGCCGCGCTGGTTCAAGGCCAGCTCCGCGTAGCTGGTCACGTCCAGCGTGCGCGCGCGGCTGGAGCGATTGATCAGGCGGATCCGGCGCAGCTCGATGTCGTCCTCGGCGGAGACCGCGACCAGCGTTTCGCTCTCGATGCCGTGGTCCAAGCAGTGGAACTCGGCGCGCGCCTGCGAAAAGGTCGCCGAATGTTCCGCGGGCGCGGCGCAGGGTTGCCAGGTCGTGGACCAGCATTTGCCCGATTCGACATCGCGCAGATAGCAGAACGTGCCGTCGCCGTCGCTGGCGATGCCGCCGGACCAGCGCGTGATCGCGATGTCGCGCCAGGCGCTGTAGCCCGCGCCGGACTGGTTCAACAACACGTGGTAGCGGCCGTTGGACAACAAGTGCACGCGCGGGATCGCGGTATCCATCTGCGTGATCACGGCCGTGGCCGGACGCGCGCTGGCGCGCGCCGGTTGCGGCGACTCGGTTTCCAGCGCGGTGGTGCGCGCCGGCGTGGCCGCGGGCATCTTTTCCCGCAGCAGCAGGTCGTAGGCCTGGAACACCGGCTCGCGCAGGAAGCGTTTCTGCATCGGCTGGTCCAGCAGCAGCGAACACAGCGCGAGGAAACTCATGCCGTGGTGGTGCGCCATGAACGAACGCACCATGGAGAACGACTGCCCCGGCGCGACGCGGCCTTCGGTGTAATCCAGCGCTTCGTAGAAACCGTAGCGCGTCAACGCCCCCAGCGCCTGCAACGCCTGCAGGTTGCGCACGCCGGCCGCAGGTTCCAGCATCAGCGCCATCGCGCAAGCGTAGGGCGCGACCACGAGATCCTCGCCCAGTCCCTGCTTCAACCCGAGGCCCGGCACGCCGAAGGCGCGGTACTGGTAATTGAGGTGCGCGTCGGTGACGTTGTAGGCGGACTCGGAGATGCCCCACGGCACCTGCGAGCGCACGCCCCATGCGACTTGCGCCGCGACCGCCGCGCGGCAGCTTTCGTCCAGCAGGGTGTCGCCGAACGACGGCATCAGCAGTTGCGGCATCAGGTACTCGAACATCGAGCCGCTCCACGACACCAGCGTGCTGCGGCCGGCGACGCGCGTGAGCGTGCGGCCCAGCGCGAACCAGTGCGATTCCGGCACCTGGTTCTGCGCGATCGCCACGTAACTGGCCAGGCGCGCCTCGGATGCGAGCAGGTCGTAGCGGCCTTCGTCGCGGCGATTGTGTTCGACGTCGAAGCCGATCGTGAATTGCTGCAGCGAACGGTCCCACAGGAAGCCCATGTCCGCCTCGGCGAAGGCGCGGCAGCGCGCGGCCAGCTCGCAACCCTGTTGCTGCCGCGCGATCAGCGCGGTGGCGGTGTCTTCCAGCGCGGCGGCGAGATCGTGGCCGGCGTTGTCCTGCGCGAATTCGCCATCGGGGGCACGCAGCCTTTCGATCGCCTCGCGCAACATCACCAGCGCGCGAGCGCGCGGCGGATTGCTTTCCAGCTCCTTCAGCAACACGCGCACCCGCTGGTCGTCGCACCCGGAATCGCCCAGCGCAAGCCACGGCGCGGCCTCGTCCAGGTCTTCCGTCGCGGCCGTGCATTGCATGCGCAGGCAGCCGATCCATTCGCGCAATTCGTCGAAACCGGTCAATGACGCCGTCAGTTGATCCAGCCGCGCGGCTTCGACTTCGATGCGCGCGAGCAACCCGCGCAGCACCGGCAGCGTGTCGCCGCTCGTCTGCGCATGTTCCAGCAGCGTGTCCAGTTCGGACAGCGTGGCGTTCAATCCGAGCATCGCGTGCGGTTGCGCGGTCACGCCGGCGCGCACGCAGTCGGCGATCACGTGCGCGGTGTGCGCGAGGCCGCGCGGCAACGCGCGCGGGATCAGCGGCCGCTCGTCCATGTGTTCCAACCCGCACGCCAGCACCAGCAGGCAGCCCATCAGGTTGCCGCTGTCGACCGTGGACACGTAATGCGGCGCCAACACCTCCAGCGTTTGCGTGTCGTACCAGTTGTAAAAGTGGCCGCGATGGCGCTCCAGCCGATCCATGCTGTCGAGCGTGGCGCGCGTGCGCTCCAGCAACCCGGCCACGCCGATGTACCCGAAATCGCGCGCCGCCAGATTGGCGAGCAAGGCCATGCCGATGTTGGTGGGCGACGTGCGATGCGCCACCTGCGCGGCCGGGAATTCCTGGTAGTTGTCCGGCGGCAGCCAGTGGTCATCGGCGTTGACGAAGGTCTCGAACCAGTGCCAGGTACGACGCGCCACGCTGCCGAGGAAGCGCAGCTCGCGCGAATCCAGCGTCTGCCCATGATGGCGCGGTTCGCGACTGATCGCCGCGGCCAGCCATGGCGAAGCGAACCACAGCGCCAGCAGCGGCGCGGCGGAAATCAACGCATCCGGCGCGCGCGTCCACAGCGCCAGCGCGCTCACCGCCGCGCATGCCGGGCCGACCCACATCAACGCGAGGAATTCCGTGTAACCGGAAGCGGCCGCGCGATCGCCCTGCTCCATCGGCGTCCATTCCAGCAACCGGCGGCGGCTGAACAGCAGGCGCCACGCACTGCGCAGGATGGCGTCGAGATTGAGGAAGGCTTCGAACGGAATCACCGCCATCGCGAAGCCGGTGCGCAGCAATTGGTCGCCGGCGCCGCGCACGCTCTCGCGCCAATGCCGCGGATGCGCGCGTTGCAAGGCATTGCGCGCCATCTGCGCCAGCGCGATGAACAGCGGCGGCAGCAAGAGGAAGGCCACCACCACCGCGGTCCAGTACACCGGATGCATATCCAGCCACCATGCACGCAACAGCAGCACCATCATCGCCAGCGGCACCAGCCCGCGGCGCAGGTTGTCGAGGATCTTCCAGCGGTGGTGCGCCTTGAGCGTATTTCGCAACTCGCGCCGGCGCGGGCCGGGCACGATCGGCAGCAGCCATTGCACGATCTGCCAGTCGCCACGCGTCCAGCGATGCCGCCGCCGCGCTTCCACCGAATAGCGGTTCGGCTGGTGTTCGATCAGCTCCACGTCGCTGACCAGCCCGGTGCGCGCGTAGGAGCCTTCCAGCAGATCGTGCGAGAGGATCAGGTCGTTCGGGAAACGCGTGCCGACCGAACGCATGAAGGCATCCACGTCGTAGATGCCCTTGCCGACGAACGAGGCTTCGCCGAACAGGTCCTGGTACACGTCCGACACCGCGCGCGTGTACGGGTCCAGCCCGGTATCGTCGGAAAACAATCGCGCGAACTGGCTGGCGTGTTCCGGCCGCGCCACCGACACGCGCGGCTGCAGGATGCCGTAGCCCGCGACCACGCGCCGCGAGTCCTTGTTGAACCACGGCCGGTTCAACGGATGCGCCATCGTCTCGATCAGGCGCCGCGCGGTTTGCGGCGGCAACAGCGTGTCGGCGTCCAGCGTGATCACGTAGCGCGCGCCCTGCAGCGCCTGCAGGTCGCCCGCGATCACGCTGAAACCTTCCGTCGGTCCTCCGCGCAGCACGCGGTTGAGCTCGCCCAGCTTGCCGCGCTTGCGTTCGAAGCCCATCCAGGTCTGTTCGCGTTCGTTCCATTCGCGCGGCCGGTGGAAAAGATGGAAGCGCGTGCTGCCGTTGAGTGGATACTTCGCATTCAGGCGTTCGATGCCTTCGATCGCCGTCGCCAGCAGCGCCTCGTCCTCCGGCATCTCGCGTTGCGGCGCGTCCGGAAAATCCGTGAGCAGGGCGAAATGCAGGTTGGGATCACGATTGCCGAGATAGCGGATTTCCAGCGCGTCGAGTTGCTCGGCCAATCCTTTCGGGCTGCCCAGCAGCCATGGCACCACCACCAGCGTGCGGCAGTCGTCGGGAATGCCGCCACTGAACGACAAGCGCGGCAGCAGCCGCGGCGGCACCAGCACGCTGACCAGCCAGTTGACGATTGCCACGGCCGGCTGGCTGGCGGCGACGAACAGCGCCGCGAGCAGCGTCGCGTCCAGCGGCAGCGACGCGCGGTGCAAGGCCCGCGGTGCAACCAGGAAAGTGATGGCGGCCGTGAGCAAGGCCAGCGACCCGAGGTAGAACGTCGCCGGCCACGCGCGCAAGGCGCTGGCGACGCGTGCACGCGACGGCGGCGAGGCCGCGAGGGCACGTTCGAACGCCGCGCGTCCGTTGCCGATCAGGTGATAACCGACGTGGTGGACGCGCGGATCGCCGCTCGGACTCTCCGCTTGTTGCGCAGCCGCGATCGCGAGCTGCGCGACTTCCGTTTCTTCGAGTCGCGCGCGCTGTGCCAGCGATTCCACCGCATGCCGGTAAAACCCGCGGGTGGGGAAATCCATTTGCGCGTAGCACTGCGCGGGATCGCCGGTGAGAATCCGGTCGACCGCGCTGACCTTCTCGATGATGTCGGCCCAGTTGTGGCGCGAGGCCAACCGCAGCGAATTGATGCAGTTGGCGGTCGACACCTGGTCCGCGGCTTGCGCGCGGCTTTCCTCGTCGATCACGCGCGCCACGCCGAGGCCGCGCTGGTCGAGCTGCTGCTCCGCCCAGCTCAGCGCCAGCCGCAGCGAGGGATGCTTGCCTTCCAGAAGCCGGTAGAACTCGGCCACCCACGCCGGAGTGATCGCCGGCGCCAGTCGCGCCATGTCGGCCACGTGCACCAGCATGTTGCCGGGATCCTCGCCGGCCATGCGGATCAGATAACCGGCCCAGTATTCGGCGCTGGCGTATTCCTCCAGCCGCTGCGCGATCGTGCGCGCGCCTTCGGACAAACGCTCCACCAATGCCAGGCGCAGCAGCGTCGGCAGTGTCCACAATTCGGCGAGGTCAAGGACGATCTCCTGCTGGTAGGCCGCCAGGAAACGTTCGACCTGCTCCGGTTCCACGCGGCCATCGACGTACGCCACGCATTCGCGCGCGAGGTCGAGCACGCGCGGCACGCTGGCGCCCTGCGCCGACAGGACGCGCGGCACGCGGCGCAGCGCTCGGGTCGCCAGCTCCGGTATCAGGGTGCGCAACTGCGCGCGCACCAGATGGAAATTGTCCAGCAGCCACTCGGCCGCGGGTTCGATGCGCCGCTGCTCGCTCACCGCGACGCGCGCCAACGCGTAGGCGCGGCGCAAACTGCGTTCGTGCTGCGGCAGCGCCCTGGCGAAATCGCGGCCTGCATTCGAGATGCGCGTGCCATCCGCCCGCGCGCGATGACGCAGTGCGAGCTCGCGCGCGCAGGATTCGAGGTCGGCCGCGCGCAGCGCGGACGGCCAGGGCGGCGGCATCTGCGGCGCACGCGGGCGCCGCGGACGCAAGCCGCGCCATGGGGGCCAAGCAGGGGCGCCCGGTTTGCGTGCCACGTTTCGTCTTCCTCAGTGCAGCGGGGTTTTGCTGACAGCCACCAGAAATCCTCGGCCTGGCCATGGTGGCCCGCCCGCGCTGCCCTGGAGCGCAGCGAACGCGAAGTCTAAGCCCAAGCGGGTTCAACGGATGTTGACGCCCGCATTGCGGCACGGCGTCCCGCGTCGGCGACTGCGGCTAGAATCACGGGTTTCCCGACCTCGCCGCGCCCTTCCATGTCGAATTCGAGCTGGTTCACCGAAGCCCACGCCGCCTCCGGATCCTCGATCGGATTCCGCACCCGGCGCCTGCTGCACGCGGAAAAGACCCGCTTCCAGACCATCGAGATCCACGAAACCAGCGACTGGGGCAATCTGATGGTCATCGACGGCTGCATCATGCTCACCAGCCGCGACAATTTCCTGTACCACGAAATGATGTCGCATCCGGCGCTGTTCACGCACGCGCGCCCCGGGAACGTGGTGATCATCGGTGGCGGCGACTGCGGCACGTTGCGCGAGGTGCTGCGCCACCCCGAAGTCGAGCGCGCGGTGCAGGTGGAGATCGACGAGCGCGTGACGCGGCTGGCGGAAACCTGGTTCCCCGAATTGTGCGAGGCCAATGCCGACCCGCGCGCACAATTGCTGTTCGACGACGGCATCCGTTACATGGCCGAGTGCCCGCCGGAATCGCTGGACGTGGTGATCGTGGATTCCACCGATCCCGTCGGTCCGGCCGAAGGCCTGTTCAACGCGGCTTTCTATGCGAGCTGCTTCCGTGCGTTGCGACAGGGCGGCATCCTGGTGCAGCAGTCGGAATCGCCGATCGCGCATCTGGATCTGATCAAGTCGATGCGCACCGCCATGCGCAAGGCCGGCTTCGGCGCCGTCCACACCTGCCCCTTCCCGCAGCCGTGCTATCCGACCGGCTGGTGGAGCTGCACGATGGCGCGCAAGGGTGGAGACCTGAGCGACTTTCGCGAGCAAGCCGCCACCGACAAATCCTTCGCCACGCGCTACTACAACGCCGGCATCCACCGCGGCGCATTGGCCACGCCCGAGTTCATACGCGCTGCGCTGAACGAGTGAAGTTCATTGCAAAGCGCAGCCTGGGACGACTGTTTCCCGACCTCGCGATCATGCGCGATGACATAAACGTGAGGTTCATCCCCGCGCCCTTAGTTTCGCCCGACTCACCACGGAATCCTGCCATGCCCCGGCACACCCTGACGATCGCACTCGCTCTCTGCCTGTGCGCTTTCGGCGCGCAGGCCGCCACCAAACACAAGACCAAGGCCGCGACGAAACCCGCCGCCAGCGCACAGTCCGCACCCTCGCCTGGCGAGCAGGCGCGCATCGCCGCGCTGCTGCAATATCAACGCGATCTGGTGACGGTGAATGCCCTGCGTGCCGACGCGGTGCACCTGATCGGCGCCGCCTTGCTGGCGCGCCCGCTGCCGGACCAGAAACCGGAGCTCTCGTTTTCGCGGCTGGCGCAACGCGCCGCCGCCGCGCCCGCCGCGGGACCGGGAATCACCTGGGTCCGGTTGGCCGACTGCGACGCGCAGGCCAGCAAATGCCCCAATGCCGACATGCTGAAGCAGTTGCAGGCGCAGGCTGGCGACAATGCAGCGGTCTGGATGCTGATGATGGACGGCGCGGCGCAGGCCAACGACGCGGCCTCCGAACGCGCCGCATTGGCGAAGGCTGCCGCCGCGAAAAGCTATGACGATTATTTCGGCATCGACCTGCAGGGCGTGGCCAGCGTGGTCGGCATCCTGCCGCCGCTGCCGGACACGATGCAGAACACCCAACAAGGCGACCCGCAGACCGCGCTGGGCGTGGAGCTGCTGATCGCCTTCGGCGTGGCCAACCAGCATCCGCGGCCGTCGCTGAAACCCGTGCTCGATCTCTGCAACGCCGACAACGCCGGCAAGGACGATGCGCTCAAAACCGATTGCCTGAAGGTCGCGCATCTCATGGAGTGGGGCAGCAGCCCGATCGGGCGCGCGGTGGGCCTGCACATCCACGGCGAACTCGACCCCTCCGCCAAGGCCTCCACCGACAGTGATGCGCGCAACCTTGCCTGGCAGATGCAGAATTACGGCGTGATCGGCATCAAGGCCATGAACGACGATGCGCTGGCCGCGCCGCTGCTGCAGGCCGCGCGCAGCGGCGGCACCGAACTGACCCTGGTGCTGTCGACCTTGCGCGCCAACGGCATTCCCGTCGAAGCGCCGGACGGCTGGCAACCGGAACAGCCGCAGGCTGCGCCCGCCTCCTCCAGCACGGGCGGTTGAAGCCTCGTACGATCCGCTCGACCTTTTCACCCGCACAACCTATTTTGGTCCAATCCGATCCATGCGCGACCTGATCCTGCTGCGACACGCCGACGCCCTGCCCCTCTCGGCCGGCGGCAGCGATCGTGACAGGCCATTGAGTCTGCACGGCGAAGCGGAAGCGCGCGACGCCGGTGCGTGGCTGCGGAGCCAGGGCGTGACGCTGGATGCCGCGTTGTGCTCGCCGGCGCGGCGCGCGCAGATGACCGTCGAGCGCGCCCTCGATGCGTCGGGCGACAGCGTGCTGCCGCGTTTCGTCGCCGGCATCTACGAAGCCACGCCCGGCGATTTGCTGGCGTTGCTCGAGCAGCACGCGGGAGACGCCGGGCGGGTGCTGCTGGTCGGCCACAACCCGGGGCTGGAGCAATTGCTCGCGCTGATGACCGAAGGACTTTCCGATCCGGTGCGCGGCATGCCGCCCGGCAGCGTCGCGTGGCTGCATCTGGACGAAGCGCGCGCGCTGGATCCCGGCGGGGCAAGACTGCGGGCTTTCTGGTCGCCATGATGGTGCGCGCCGCCGTATGGCTGCTGGTGTTGTCCAGCAGTGCGACGGTCGCGGCGGGCACTTGGCCGATCGACCACGCGCGTTCGCAGGCGCGCTTCAGCGTACGCACGCTGTGGTTCACCCACGAGCGCGGCGCCTTCGACGGCGTGCGCGGCGAATTGCGCGAGGTCGATGCCCGGCACGACATCGTCGACGCGTGGATCGATGCCGACAGCCTGAACATGGACGACGAAGACGCGCTGCGCGAAGCGCGAGGCCCGGGCTTCTTCGACGTGGCGAACTTCCCCCACATCCATTTCGTTTCCGCGCCGTTCCCGGCTTCCGCCCTGCGCGACGGCGGCGCCCTCGCGGGCGTGCTGGAGCTGCACGGACAACGCCGCGAGGCGCAGTTCGAATTGCTGCCTTCGCGCTGTCCCGCGCGGCCGCTCGCGTGCCCGGTGCAGGTGAACGGCACGGTCTCGCGCGGCGCGTTCGGCATGCATGGGCGCCGCGCGCTGCTGTCCGACCATGTCTCGCTGGAAATGAACATCATGCTGGACGAACCGGGTTAGGATCATCCCACGCAAGGAGTAGGGGTTTCAGGTGGGAAGCCGTCGCTGGTGGTCGTGTGCACTGATCCTGCTGCTGGCCGGTTGCGCGCCGCTTTCCGTCAAACGCATCCAGCGCGCCGACGCGGTGGTGGCCGCGAGCGTCGACCAGCGACTGGATTGCCATGCGCCGGATGCCTGTGCGCAACCGTCGCCGTTCCTGGAGCAGGCGCAACAGGCCTCCGCGCAATCGGATGCGCAGCATCCGCACAACGTCGCCACGCTGCTGGAAGTGGGCGAGGATGCGCTGGCGGCGCGCATCAACCTGATCCGCGCGGCCCGCAAGTCGATCGACATCCAGACCTACATCTGGGCCAGGGACGACGCCGGGCTGCTGATACTGGATGAATTGATCAATGCGGCCCGGCGCGGCGTGAAGGTGCGCGTCCTCGCCGACCAGCTCGGGTCGTTGAACGATCCCGAATTGCTTTCCCGGCTGGCGCGCGCGAGCGCCAACCTGGAAATCCGGCTGTACAACCCGACTTTCGACAAGGCGCGCAACAACTTCGCCGAATACACCGCCAGCGTGTTGTGCTGCTTCAAGCGCTTCAACCAGCGCATGCACAACAAGCTGTTCCTGGTGGACGATTCGGTCGGCATCACCGGCGGGCGCAATTACGAAGACCGCTACTACGACTGGGATCCGCAGCTGGATTTCCTCGATCGCGATGCGCTGATCGCCGGCCCGGCTGCTCAGCAGATGGCCGAGAGTTTCGACATCTTCTGGGATCATCCGCGCTCGGTGCCGCTGACGCACCTGAAGGACGCCAACGCGCGCATCCTCGACCATCCGCATGATGCGCGACCCTGGGTGGCGCCGGTCTACGGCGACCCCGCCCGCGTCGCACGCGTGCAGGCGGAAGCGGAGGATCCCGCATTCCTGCGCTCGCATTTCACCGATGCCAGCATGCAGGTCGGGCGCGTGGATTACTTCTACGACCTGCCGTCGAAAGCCAAGCCCGTGCACGGACGCGACGCCAAGGAATTGACGCGCGACCTGATGCGGTTGCTGCGCGGCACGCAGCACGAAGTGGTGCTGCAGACGCCCTATCTGGTGCTGACCGGCCGCGCCGGCGACATTTTCGAATCGCTGCAGAAGAAAACCCCGCCGGTGCACGTGCTGGTGTCGACCAATTCGCTGGCGTCCACCGACGCAATGGGCGTGTACGCGCTCTCCTACAAGCACCGCAAGAAATTCCTGGTCGACTATGGTTTCGACCTGCACGAACTGAAACCGCATCCTCTGGATGCACCGCTAATGGTCGCGAATTACCTCGCGCTGTCCAGCGAGAACGCCGCGGCCGCGCTGGGCGGCCGGCGCGGCGCGGTGCCGATCAATCCCGAGGATTTCGGTCCGCGCGTCAGCCTGCACGCCAAGTCGCTGGTGGTGGATGGCAGCGTGGCGATGGTGGGCTCGCACAATTTCGATCCGCGCTCGGCCAACTACAACACCGAGGCCGGCGTGATCGTGTACGACACGAAGTTCGCCGCGGCGGTGCGTGCATCGATCGTCGGCGCCACCCAGCCGCAGAATGCCTGGCTGATCGCGCCGCGCGATCCGATCCCGGTGATCGGCAATGTCAGCAACGCCATCGGCGACGTTTCGCGCAGCCTGCCGATCTTCGACCTGTGGCCGTTCGATTACGCGACCAGCTACGAACTGAAACCCGGATGCAATCCGGTACCGCCCACCGATCCGAACTTCCTGAAGTGCTACCAGTCGGTGGGCGATTTCCCCGAAGTGAACCTCTCGCTCACCTCGATCGTCACGCGCTTCATCACCGCGTTCGGCGCCGGCGTGCAGGGCATCATGTAGCGGCGCGCCAAATCGGGCGCGGCCTCCCGTGGCCCGCGCCATCCCGTGGCGATCGTGCGCCGGGCGGCCGCAATGCCCGTCCACCCGGCGCACGATTGACGCTGCCCGATCCGCTGGTTACGCTGGCGCGCTCATACCGACCGAGGACGCGTCCATGCCTCTGGACATCAACATCCAACTGAGCGACGACGACCTGCAGTTCTTCGTCAAGGGAATGCGCGACGTGGAGGCCAGCATCCAGGGCCGCGACCCCGAGCAGATCATCGACGCTGCCCGCGCCCTGCTGGACAAATCCCGTGGCACGCGCGTGCCGCCGTTCATCGAGGAGCGCCTGATCAGCGTGGACTCGATGATCGCCATGGCCAAGGACGTCGGCTTCGGCCTGCCCGACGAAGATCGCCACCGCGTTTTGGCGGCGCTCGCTTATCTCGCCGATCCGCAGGACGCGATTCCGGATTCGGTGCCGGTGCTCGGCTTCCTCGATGACGCGATCATGATCGAGCTGTGCCGCCAGGACCTGCAGTACGAGATCGAGGCCTACGACGATTTCAGCAAGTGGCGCGACCATGAAGCGAGCCGGCACGGCGAGGATCCCGCCAAACTGATGCTGAAACGCGTGGATTGGGCGGAAGCGCGGCGCCAGCAGGCAATCGAACGGATGCACCGCCGCCAGCGCGAATCCTATGTCAGCGGCGAATGGAAACCGACCTTGTTTTCGGTGCGCTGATCGCGCGGCCGCGAGAAGGAACGCGAAGGGGCGCCGCAAGGCGCCTCTTCTTTTTTGCGAGTCTTGCTACGCCCGTTCCATGATCGCCACCGTGCCCATCCCGCCGGCCGTGCAGATCGAGATCAGCCCGCGTCCGGAACCTTTCTGCACCAGCATCTTCGCCAACGTCGCCACGATGCGCGCGCCGGTGGCGGCGAACGGATGGCCGGTCGCCAGGCTGGAGCCGTGCACGTTGATCTTCGCCGGATCGAGCGAACCCAGCGGCGCGTCCAGGCCGAGCCGGTTCTTGCAGTAGTCGGCAGATTCCCATGCGCGCAACTGGCACAGCACCTGCGCCGCGAAAGCTTCGTGGATTTCGTAGTAATCGAAGTCATGGATGCCGATGCCGGCGCGCGCGAGCATGCGCGGCACCGCGATGGTCGGCGCCATCAGCAAGCCTTCGCCATGCACGTAATCCACCGCCGCCACGTCCGCGTACGTGAGCCAGGCCAGCACCGGCAGGCTGCGTTGCGCGGCCCATGCCTCGCTGGCAAGCAGCACCGCGGCAGCGCCGTCCGACAGTGCCGAGGAATTGCCCGCAGTGAGCGTGCCCTCGCCGGAGCGACGGTCGAACACGGGCTTCAGCGACGCGAGTTTTTCCGCCGTGCTATCCGCGCGCAGCAGGTTGTCGCGCTTCAACCCGCGGAACGGCGTCACCAGATCGTCGAAGAAACCCGCGTCGTAGGCCGCAGCCAGCTTGCGATGGCTTTGCAGCGCCCATGCGTCCTGTTCGGCGCGCGGAATCTTCCACTGTTTCGCCATCAGCTCGCAGTGTTCGCCCATCGACAGCCCGGTGCGCGGCTCGATCACGCCCGGCACCGCGGGTTTCAGCTCGTGCAGCGAGAACCCGCGTGTGGCCGCGCGCCATTTTCCCCCGAATGATCTGGCGCGGTTCAAGTCCAGCAGGCGCTGCAGCAGGCGATCCGAATAAGTGAGCGGCACCTGGCTGGTGGTATCCGAGCCACCGCCAACGCCAGCCTCGATCTGCCCCGTGGCGATCTTCTGCGCGATCAGGATTGCGTTGTCCAGCGAGGTGCCGCAGGCGCGCGCGGTGGTGAACCCCGGCGTGGTCATCGCCAGGCCGGAAGATTGCGCGGCTTCGCGCGCGAGATTCCAGTCGGCAGGATGTTTCATCACCGAGCCGAACGCGACTTCGCCCAACTCGACGCCCTGCAGGCCGAATTTCTCGACCAGCGCGCCCAGTACTTGCACCGACATCCCGAAATTGCCGAGGTCGGCATACACCGTATCGCGCTTGCAGAACGGAATGCGGGTGCCGCCGAGTACGGCGACGCGACGGGTTTGCGGAATCACGGCATGTCTCCTTGCGCAGTGGAATCGACAAACCCGCGATGAAATATCGTGTAGGGCTCCTCTTCCATGCCGAGCGCTGCGTAGGTGTGCTGCGCGCGCGCATTATGGCGTTCCACGTAGAGCCGCAACCCCACCGCGCCCTCTGCGCGGGCGAGTCGTTCGACTTCCGCGTACAGCGCGCGGAATATGCCGCTGCGGCGCGCGCAAGGAACGACGTACACGCTCTGGAACCACCACCAGTTTCCGTTGCGCCAGTCGCTCCATTCGCGGGTGATCAGCAAGCAGCCCACTGGCGCGCCGTCACGCTCGGCAAGCAGATAAAACCCGCGCGCCGGATGATCGAACACCGCGGCCACGCCTCGTGCCAACACGTCGCGATCCAGGGTTTTCCGCTCGGTTTCGAGCGCCATCGCGGCATTGCATTCCACGAGAAAGGGGACGTCAGAGGCAACGGCGGTACGTATCGCAATCGCCATGTTCATTGCCGATCCTTGCGTTTGCCGCGCGAACTGCCCAGCTTGCGGGTGAGCGTGTTGCGGCCGAGGCCGAGCGCCGCGGCGGCACGCTGGCGATGGCCGCCGTGGATTTCCAGCGCGGCGTCGAACAGCGCGCCATCGAAACGTTCGCGTGCCAGCGCGTGCAGGCCCGTTTGTCCTTCCGCGAGGCGTTCGTACGCCCAATCGCGCAGGCGCGCTTCCCAGGCGTCGCTGCTTCCGTGCGAAGCCTTCGCCGCGACTTGTACGTCCAGGTCCTCGCGGCGGATGTTCGCGCCGGGCGCGGTCACCGCCAGGCGGCGGCAGAGATTTTCCAGTTGCCGCACGTTGCCGGGGAATTCGCGCCGCGAGAGCGCTTGCAGTGCCGCGGCGGTGAAGTGCTTGGCCGGCAGATTGAATTCGCGCGCGGCGCGTTCAAGGAAATGCCGCGCCAGTTCGGGAATGTCCTCGCGGCGCTCGCGCAGCGCCGGCAGATGGATGCGCACCACGTCCAGCCGGTGCAGCAAGTCCGCGCGGAATTCGCCGCGCGCGGCCTTGGCGTCCAGATCCTGGTGCGTCGCGGCGAGCACGCGCACGTCGCCGCGGATCAGTTCGCGGCCGCCGACGCGGTAAAACTCGCCGCCCGCCAGCACGCGCAGCAAGCGTGTCTGCAACGTCAGCGGCATGTCGCCGATCTCGTCGAGGAACAGCGTGCCGCCCTGCGCCTGCTCGAAGCGTCCGAAGGTGCGGCGCTGCGCACCGGTGAAGGCGCCGGCTTCGTGACCGAACAGCTCGCTCTCGAGCAATTCCGCGGGAATCGCCGCGGTGTTGAGCGCGACGAACGGCCGCGCGCGACGCGCGCTTTCCTCGTGCAAGGCGCGTGCGACCAACTCCTTGCCCGTGCCGGTTTCGCCGGTGACCAGCACGTCGATGTCGCTGGCGGCGACGCGGCCGATCAGGCGGAACACCCTATGCATCGCAGCGCTGGAGCCGAGCAGTTTCGATGCATCATCTGTCGCCGTGGGCGCGGTACCGGCTTCGGGCGAGCGTTCCAGCGCGCGTTGCACGCCCGCCAGCGCCTGCTGCAGATCGAACGGCTTGGGCAGGTAATCGAATGCGCCGGCGCGAAACGCCGCCGAGGTGCTGCCGACGTCGGTCCACGCGCTCATCACGATCACCGGCACCGAAGGATGCCGTTCGCGCACCGCAGCGAGCAGGCTCAGGCCATCCGCGCCCGGCAGGCGCACGTCACTGATCAGCAGCGCCGGTTCGCCACGCTGCAGCGCGCGTTGCGCATCTTCGGCGCTGCCGAATTCGACCACTTCATGGCCCACGTCGCGCAGCGCGGTAGCCAGCACATAACGCACGCCACGGTCGTCGTCGACGATCCAGATCGCACTCATGCGGGCTCACCTTCCGGCATGCGGCGCGGAAGCAACAGCACGAAACAACTTCCGTCGCCGCGACGGCGCCAGGCCAGTTCGCCGCCGTGCTCGCGCGCGATTTCGCGCGACAGCGCCAGGCCCAGACCGCTGCCGCCGACGCGACCCGAGACCATCGGCTCGAACAACGTCGTCTCGATATCGGGAGGCACGCCGTCGCCGTCGTCCTCGATCTCGATCCGCAACGCGGGGATCGCCTTGCCGTTCGCGCCGCGCAAGCCGGTTTCCGCGCGGCTGCGCAGGACGATTCGGCGCGCGTCCGCTTCCACCGCGTTGCGCGCGAGATTGAGGAGGATCTGCAACAGGCGATCCGGATCGCCGTGCAACGCCGGCAAGCTGGGATCGTAATCCCGCACGATCGCGATGTCCGGACGTTCCGCGCCGAGCATTTGCGCGACGCGTTCCAGCATGGCGTGCACGTTGGCCGCGCGCGGCGACAGCGCGGTGCGCGCGCCCAGCAGTTTGTCCGCGAGCGCAGCGAGGCGCCCGGTTTCCGACAGGATCAGTTGCGCCAGATCGCGGTCCCGCTCATCGCGATCGCGCAACTGCAACAGTTGCGCCGCGCCGGAGATCGCCGCCAACGGGTTCTTCACCTCGTGCGCGAAACCGCGCAGCGATTCCGACAGGCGCGACGGGGATGTCGCGCCTTGACTCGGCCAGGCTTCCAGCACGATGCCCTCCGGATTCGCGCCCAGCAGGAAATCCAGCACGCAATCGCGACCCGGCGTCGCGCACAGCGCCACCGCATCCAGGCGTTGCGTGCCGGCATGCACCGGAACGCGTCGCACCGCCGCATCGAGGCGTTCCGCGTGCAGCATCGATATCGGTTGCTGCAGCAAGCGGCTGGAACCGGCGCCGATCATTTCGCAGAATGCCGGATTGACACGTTGAAAGCGGCCTTCCGCATCCAGCATGGCTACGCCGGTGGCCAGCGCATCCAGGCTGTCCCTTTGTGCCGGTGGATTCATTTCCCCAATCCGGTTCATTGCACCAGTTTAGTGCAACCCGGAAGGATCGACATGGGTTGCCGGATCGACAATGGGACATCGGGTACCGCCCGCCGGGGCTTCACGACGCCGTTTTATACTTGTCGTCTTCCTGCGTTTACCTCCGATGCGCTGCCGGTCGGAACCGGAGCCGAATTTGCGTGCCGCCGAATCCGCCCGCCACAGCCTTCGCGCATGGTTGCGCCGGTTGCATCTGTGGATCGGATTGAGCGGCGGCGTGGTATTCGCGTTGCTCGCGCTGGGCGGTTGCGTGCTGTTGTTCGAAAACGACCTGCTGAAACTGGCGTACCCGCAACTTGCGGCGCAAGCCGCGCGCACTGGCGACGACGGCGCCGCGCTGTCACGCGTGCTCGCCGCAGCGGGTCATGGCGTGCGCAGCGTGCAATTCCCCGATCGCGAGCTACCCGTCTGGCAGGTGACGAAACCGGACGGCACGCGTCTGTACTTCGACGACAACGGCGACTTGTTGTTGCGCCGGACGCCGCACGGCGATCCGCTCGGCATCATTCGCGACTGGCACACGCGGTTGATCGTTGGCCGCGGCCATCAGTGGGTCGGCTGCGTCGGTTTCGCCGCCTTGTTCATGCTGTTGTCCGGCGCCTATGTCTATTGGCCGGGCCGCGCGCGCGCGTTGAAGCATCTGCGCCCGCACCTGCGGCCGCCGACGCTGCGCTGGGCGAGCTAGCATCGCGCACTCGGAATGGCGATGCTGCCGCTGCTGCTGGCGTGGGTTTCGATGGGCATCATGCTCGGCTTCCACCGGCAAGCGCAGGACGTGCTGACGGCGGTATTCGGAGGCCGCGCGCCGGCGCCCATGCAGGGGCAGGAAAGCGTTGCGCGTGGCGCGACCATCGATTGGCCGCGCGTGATGCAAATGGTGCATGCGACGCAACCGACATTCACGCCCGCGCGCCTGCTCCTGCCGGGCCCGCACGGAGGCGATTTCGCATTGCGCGGACGATTTCCCGGCGAATGGTCGGACGCCGCCAGCACCATCGGCATCGATCCCCATGCGGCGCGCGTGCTCAGTGTGGACGATGCACGCAGTGCCGGGCTCGGCATGCGCATCAGCATGGGCCTGTTGCCGGTGCACAGCGCCGCGGTGGGCGGGGCCTGGTGGCGCACGCTCGCGTTGTGCACGGGCCTGACACCCAGCGTGCTGCTGGTCTTCGGAACCCTGTTCTGGTTGCGGCGCCGTCGCCGCGCAGCGATGGTTTGAGCGCCTGGTAGCCGCTCAGACTTCCGCCCACATCCGCAGCAGGTTGTGGTACGTGCCGATCAATGTGGTGCGCGCCTGTTCGTCCGCACCGGCGGCGCCCAGCCGCTGGATCGCATGGTCGAGGTCGAACAACAACGTACGCCGGGCGTCGTCGGCGATCATGCTCTGCACCCAGAAGAAACTCGCCAGCCGCGCGCCACGCGTGACCGGCGCGACGCGATGCAGACTGGTGGCCGGATACAGCACGAGGTCGCCGGCATCGAGCTTCACCGAATGCACGCCGTAGGTGTCCTCGATCAGCAGCTCGCCGCCGTCGTAACTGTCCTTCGGTTCGAGGAACAGGGTCGCCGAAAGGTCGGTGCGCAACTTGATGCCTGTGCCGGGAATCAGCCGCACCGCGCCGTCCACGTGCGCGCCGAATTGCATGCCTTCTTCGTAGCAGTTGAACATCGGCGGATAGACGCGCGCCGGCAGCGCCGCGCTTATGAAGCGCGGATGCCGCTCCAGTGCGGCCAGCACGACCTCTCCCAGCTCGCGCGCCAGCGACGAACGTTCGTCGAGCTGGCGATTGCGCTTCACCGGCTCGCCCTGGAAACCGGCGGTAACGCGTCCGTCGACCCACGCATCGTCTGCGGTTCGCAGCCGCGAGACGATGCCCGCGGCCTGTTCGGCAGACAGCAATCCCGGAATGCGGATCAACATGTGGGAGTTTTCGTTTGCCGAGGATGCTCGTCAGAAATGCCAGGTGGCGGTCACCATTTCGGTACGCCCGATGCCCGGCACGGCGCGACCGCCGTCGGACTGGATCAGGGTATCGAAATACTTCTTGTCGGTGAGATTCCACAAATTCAGGCGCAGATCGTAGCGCGACTGGCGCCACGCGACCGTGGCGTCCCAGCGGGTGTAGCCACCGACCGAAACGAGATTGGTGTTGTTGGCGAAACGCGGGCCGACGTAATTGGCGCCCCCGCCGAACTCCCAGCGCGCGTCGGGCCTGTAGGTGCTCCAGAGGGTGAATGCGTTGTCCGGCGTGTTGGCGGGCACGTTGCCTTGCGTGCCGTCCATCGCCTTGACGATTTCCGCGTTGTAGTGCGTGTAACCGCCGAACACCTGCCACTGGCGGGTCAACTGGCCGACGATGCCGAGCACCGCGCCGTTGACACGTACCGTGCCATCGAGCACGTATTCGCCATCAGAGGTCTGGGTGCGCGCGTTGGTCTTGGTCACCTGGAACAGCGCGGCATTGAGCGACAGTGCGTCGCCCGCGAGATCCCACTTGCCGCCGATCTCGTACGACTTGTTCTTCTCCGGCGGCAACGCCTGCGTGCCGTTGGTGACGGTCAACGCCTCCAGCGAAGGGTCAAACGACGTGCCGTAGGAAACGTAATACGACTGTTCCTCGCTCGGTTGCCAGATCACCCCGGCGCGCACGCTGGTGAAATCGACTACCTGGTGCACGCTGGCCGGCAGGCTGGTGGTATTGACCAGATCGGCATCGAAACGATCCTGGCGCAGGCCGCCGACCAGCTTCCAGTGTTCGCCCAGCGCAGCGGTGTCGTTCGCGTAGATCGCATAGGTGTCGGCGTTCGAACTCGCGTGGTTGGCCGGCGTACTGACGACGCCGGGCGGCTGCGGTTCGTGTTGCGGATCGACCAGTGACAGCATCGGCAACCCGCTGCGGGTATAGCCCTGGTTGGCGTAAGTGTCGCGACCGATCTCGCTTCCGGCGACGAGTGTGTGCGAAACCGGGCCGGTGTCGAACTTGCCGATCAGGTCGAGCTGGTTGAACAGCGACGTGTCGTGGATGCGGCGATCGTGGCTGGCGAGCTGCACGAACAGATCCGACAGCGGCAGGTCGGTGGGGTTGCCGAGATTGCGGTTGAGCGTGACGCCGTCGCTGGTGACCAAGGTGTTGGCCGCCGTTTCGCGCGCATCGATCAGGTAGTTGTTGTACTGGATCTGCTCGCGCAAGGTCAGGCGATCGGAAAACTCGTGTTCCAGGCGCGCCGCCAGCATGCCGACATCCTGCCTGGTGCGGTCCTCGGTCAGGCCGTAGAAATTGTCGTGGCTGACGTCGGCCGGATGGCCGTTGACCGGTGGCAAGCCGTAATCCGGCATGTCGTCGTTGTGCTGCAACAGCGCCGAGAGAGTGAACGTGGTGGCAGTGCCGATCCCGAACTTCAATGTCGGCGCGACACCGGCGTCCTTGCTGTACATCACGTCCCGGGTGGTGTGCACGTCCTGGCCGAAGGCGTTGAGGCGAAACGCCGCGGTCTCCGACAACGGTTCGTTGAGATCGGCGCTGGCGCGATAACGGTCATCGCTGCCGACGGTGACGGACGCCGAACCGAACGGCTGCAGCATCGGCTGCTTGCTGACCTGGTTGATCACGCCGCCGGTGGAACCGCGACCGAACAGCATCGACGCCGGTCCTTCCAGCACGTCCACCGATTGCAGATCAAACGTATCGCGATAGTACTGCCCACGGTCGCGAAAGCCGTCGAGATAGATGTCGGTTCGCGCGGAGAACCCGCGCAGGTTGATGTTGTTGCCGATGGTGCCGCCCTCGGCCGCGGCCAGCGTGATACCGGGCACGTTGCGAAGCGCGTCCTGCAGCGAGGTCGCGCCTTGCGCATCCAACAGGTTGCGGTTGACCTGGACCACCGTTTGCGGAATGTCGCGTGAGGGCGTCGGAACCTTGGCGCCGATGCTGGAGGGGCCGGGGGCATAGCCCTGCAGCGCGACGCCGGTGACTTCCACCGTCGCGAGCGTGTGCGTTCCGTTCTGGTCGTTGCCGGTGTTGTCGGGACGTGCGGTCTTCTTCGGTGGCGTCTGCGGCAAAAGTGCGGACGCGCCGGATTGCGCCATGGCGGGTGCGCTCGCACAACAGACCATCAGGGCCGCGCACAAGGGTTTGATCGCGAATCGCCGAGTACCCATCGTTCTCTCTTTTTCCGTAGGTCGGAATCGCAGTGGTGCAACACTGTATTCCAGACGATTGCTAATAATAATTATTATCATTTGTAACCGCAATACGCAGTGACCATCCCGGCAAAAGTGCTGCGGCATGGTTTGTCGCATCTCTGTTCGATAGTGAACAGACACGGAGATGGGCATGCGCAAAGACCAAGAAGAAGACGAGAAGCTCTGGGGCTTGCGGCCATTACGATGGGTGCTACGCATGTTCAAGCTGGAAGGCCGGGCGCTGGCAGCCTCGCTATCTCTCGACAAGGCACTCCAGATCGCGACATTGCTGGAGCTTGAACTCACTTTCCCGGTCAAGGTCGACGAACTCACCGAAGCCCTGCTGCTCGCCGTGGAGCAGCGTCGCGAATCCCTGCTATGCCAGAGGGAAAGATCCAACCGTTTGCAGCGCAATCTGGCGCTCTTGAAGCGCGCGATAGGGCTCAATGCAGTAGAACTTGACCTCGTGGCTTTTCGTGCGTTGCTGCGTCTGCATCCATGCTTCGAAGAACTTGCGGGCAAATACATCCGCCCTTGTACTGACTTCGTCTTCCATCGACGGCTGGCCGCGCTGTTCGAGGTTTCCCGGCACGCGATCGAACGTGCACTGGACCCGCGGGGACGCTTGGTACAAAGCGGTTTGGCCACGGTAAATCTTGGCACCATGGGACCACTCGAAGATCGTTTTCGCCTCAAGCAGGGATTGATCAGCCCGCTGCTCGGCTGCCACAAGACCCCGGCGGATTTGCTGTCATCTCTCCTGCCGCGAACCCGGCAACCCCAATTGCGGTTGGTTGATTACCCTCACCTATCCCGTGAGGTGAGGCTGCTGCATGATTTCCTTCGTATGGCCGTGGATCAGCGTCGTGCAGGCACCAACGTGCTGCTGCACGGCGCACCGGGAACAGGCAAGAGCGAACTGGTCGCCGCCATGGCGGTTTCACTGCGCTACAAGTTGTATGAAGTCCCCACCATGCACGACTACGGCCCTGCACTGACGCCGCGGGAGCGGCTGAGCGAGATTGGCCAATCACAGCGCATCGTCCGCCTGGTGGGCTCGGGACTGCTTCTGGTGGACGAAGCCGAAGACCTGTTTCCGACGGTTTGGAGCGATTCCGAGAAAACGCCCACCAAGGCCGCAGTCAATGAATGCCTGGAACGCAATCCCACGCCCACCATCTGGATCAGCAACCGCACCCGGCACATGGACGAAGCGTTCCTGCGCCGCTTCGACTTGGTGATCCATGTGCCGCCGCTGCCGAGTCTCGCGAAGGAAACGTTGCTGCGGCGATCCCTGCCCACCGACACGCTGGAGCAATGCGAGTTGCGGCGTTATGCCATGCAGCGGGAGTTGTCTCCTGCGATGATCGCGCGGCTCGCACTCGTCGCAACATCCGGCGCCGACGAGCGGCCCAAACAGGTGCGCGAGAACTTCTCGATGCTGTCGCGTCACTACTTGCATACGCTCGGTGCACGACCTTTGCCGCTGTCCGAATACGCATTCGGGCTCGACCATGACCTCGCGCTGCTCAACACCGATCCGCCGCTGGATTCGCTGCTGGCAGGAATCACGCGGGTGAAGATCGGCGCGCGTCTGCTGCTGCACGGGCCTCCGGGCACAGGCAAGACCGCGTTCGGCAAGGCGCTGGCGGAAAAGCTCGACAAGCCGCTGTTGCAGCATCAGGCGTCGTCACTGCTGTCCTGCTATGTCGGCGAAACCGAAAAGAATTTGCGCGAGATGTTCGACGAGGCCATCCGCGAGAACGGTGTACTGCTGCTGGACGAAGCTGACGGCTTTCTGCGCACGCGCGACGGCGCGCGTACACGCTGGGAAGTCACCCAGGTCAACGAAATGCTGACGCAGATGGAGACTTTCGAAGGCATCTTCGTTTGCACCACCAACCGTCTCGACGATCTCGATCCGGCCGCGCTGCGACGATTCGATTTCAAGGTCGAGTTCAGGCCGTTGCGGCATGACCAGCGCTTTCGTCTGTTCCGGCAATGCGCGAAACTTTTGGGTTTGAACGAACACGATTTGGACGAAGCCGTGCTCACCACGCGTTTACGCCCATTGGATTCACTTACGCCGGGCGATGCGGCAGCCGTTCTGCGTCGGTTGCGTATAAGTGACGAGGCCGTCTCCACCGATGCACTGATCGCCGCGTTGGCCGACGAATGTCGTTACAGGCCTCATTCATCCAAACCGATGGGCTTCGTGCATTGACCCGGCGAGGTTACTTCCAGGCTACGGCTCGATTAAAGTCCGCGCACAAAACAACACGATGGATGCTGCCGATGGCCACGCATCAGGAAACACTGAGCCGGCACTGGTTGATGCTGCAGTGGATTCCGCGCTTTCCGCAAAAGATCACGGCGCGGGAATTGGTCGAGCGACTTCACGCCGAAGGCCACTCTGTAACCAAGGGCACGGTGGAGCGCGATCTCGCCGCATTGTCCGGGGTGTTTCCGCTCGCTTCCGACGAGCGCAACAAACCGTTTGGTTGGAGCTGGCAGAAGGATGCCGCGCAATTTTCCCTGCCCGGCATGTCGCCGCTACAGGCGATGGTGCTGAATCTCGCGCACACGCACCTGCGCCCGTTGCTGCCGGCGCACCTGCTGCAACCTCTGCACCCCTATTTCCAGCAGGCCGACGCCACCTTGCGCAAGGCGCTGGGCAAGCGCGGCGTGGCGGAATGGAACCAGTGCATCGCCGTGGTGCAACCGACCCAACCGCTGCTGCCACCGAAGGTCAACGACAAGGCGCTGGCGGTGGTGCACGAGGCACTGGCGCATTCGCGCCAACTCGGACTGCGCTACCGCAGCCGCAGCGCGGAGAAGACGGTTCGTTATCGCGTGCATCCGCTGGGACTGGTCTATCGCGGCATCCTGGGTTATCTGGTCTGCACGATCGGCGATTACGACGATCCGCGCTCGCTCGCGTTGCATCGCATCGAGGCCGCGCGCATGCTGGACGAGCCGGCGAACGCGCTTGCCGGATTCGACCTGCAAACCTACGCCCACTCTGGCGCATTCGGCTTCCACGAAGGCGAAATGAGCTGCTGCCGGTTTCACAGACACTGGGTTTGGGTGTGATGATGAAGCCGGAGGTGGTCAATGGGAACGAGACGGACGTTCAGTCGGGAGTTCAAGCTTGAAGCGGTGAACCTGGTGA